>WNGE01005131.1_pt1 | contig 14941 bp, 10 predicted proteins | sample 5400651 | NCBI WGS metagenome assembly WNGE01 (sample SAMN13153370, study PRJNA577476) | soil metagenome | isolation source: 60 cm soil or saprolite under grassland replicate 2 | place: USA:California | collected 2016-06-15 | reverse complement strand
CGCAACACCCTGGAGAACCTGGTGTTGTTGCGGCAGATGCAGCGGATCCGCGGCTACTACCGCAGCTTGGTGCCCGAGGCCGACCAGTTCTTCGGCCCAGCTGCGGAGGATGAGCGGTACACCGCCGCCATGGCCACGGTGGGGCTGCGGGCTCGGCCAGCGGGGATGCTGTTCACCGGGGCCAGCGTGATCGCCGCGATCAACAGCGTGGTGGGCGGTGTCGGCCTGGCGCTGCTGGCCGCCAAGGTCGCGAGCTTGGCGACGGGCGCCGCGCTGGCGGTCGGCATCGCCGCCGCCGTGGCCCTGTTCGGGCTGCACCTGCTGTACCAGCAGCAGCGAGCCGCGTCCCTGGTCCTGTGGCCAGCGGCCGAGGCATCATCGGCCTAGTGGTGGAAGTCGACGCCTGCGAGGATCAGCACGACGAGGATCGCAGCGACGACCCAGTCGACCACCAGGCAGAACGGCGGCCACCACCGAGTGTTGGCAACATACTGGCGGCGGTGCTGCCACAGGTCCTTGAACCCATGGCCGGTGAGGCCGGCCACCAGCAGCCACGCCGGCCCGGTGACCCCCGCCGCGGCAACTACCACAAAGACGCCGGCGATCCCGGCCTCGACGGCGATCACGGTCGGTCGTCCGTCAGCCACGGCGAAGCCGATGTAGACCGCCGCGATCAGGGTCAGCGAGAGCGCGTAGACGGTCGCCGCGTCCAGCCACCAAAAGCCCAGCGGTGATGCGGCCTGGATGGCGCCGAAGACGACGCCCCACAGCATGGGTGCGCGGAGCGACCGCCCCGTCAGGGGGCTGGGCGTGGGTGCGCGCGGCATCGGCGGTTCCGTCACCTGCTTAGCTCGAGGGTTGCTGGGTGACGGCTGCGTTGGCCGACATGGCGGCTTGGTGGCGGGTGGCGATGCGGTCGGCCAGGCAGGTGGCGTCGTCGTTGACGAAGCCGAGCAGGGCCGACCCGCGGGTGTGCTGCCAGGACAGGCCCAGGAAGTACAGCCCGGGCACCTCGCTGACGCCACGCCGGTGGACGACGTGGCCTTCCCGCACCACGCCCGGAATCTGAATCCAGGCGTGGTCGGAGCGGTAGCCGGTCGCCCAGACCACCACCCCAACGTCCTCCAGGGTGCTGTGGTCGGCGAACCCGGCGGTGCGCCCTGCGGCGTCGACCAGCCGGGGTCGGAACCGGACTCCGGCCCCTTTGAGCTTGCGCCGGTTGGTGCCGATGATGAACTCCCGCTGGCTTGCCCGCCGGCCGAGCCGGGAATCGACGGTCACCCGCATGACGCCGAGGTGGGTGAGCCACCAGAACAGGTCCCGGCCGGCCAGCCGCTGGGGCAGCATCGGGGCCTTGGCGCCGATCGACAGGTCGACCTGGCGGCTGGCGGCCAGCTCTTCGGCGATCTGGAACCCGGAGTTGCCACCGCCGACCACCAGGACCGGCCCCTCCGGCAGGGCCTGCGGATTGCGGTAGTCGGCGCTGTGGACCTGGGTGACGGAGGGGTCCAGCTTGCCGGCCTGTGGTGGGATGAAGGGGATCTGGAAGGGGCCGGTGGCCACCACCACCTGGCGGGCGTGGAAGACCTCGTCGTCCGCGGTGCGGACCTCGAAGCCTTCTCCGACCCGTCGCAGCTCGGTCACCCGACTGTTCAGCCGCACGGGCAGGTCCAAGGCGACCGCGTAGGCCCGGAGGTAATCGACCACCGGGTCCTTGGTCGGGTAGGTGTCGGCCGGGGCCGGGAACGCCATCCCGGGCAGGGCGTCGTACTGGGCCGGGGTGAACAGCTTCAGCGAGTCCCACCGGGAGCGCCAGGTGTGGCCGAGCTCGGGACCGGCCTCCAGCACCAGGAAGCGCAGTCCCTGCTGGGCCAGGTGCCAGGCCATGGCCAGGCCGGCCTGGCTGCCGCCGACGAGGACAACGTCCAGCGGTCGGTCGCCGTTGGAGTTGTCCTTGCTGCCTTCTCCCTGAGCGGTCATCGAGCCGCGCCCTGGTCGCGGGCCACGTTGAAGCTGAACATCATGCCGCTCTGCATGTGCTCGGCAATGTGGCAATGCGCCATCCACAGACCCGGGTTGGAGACGTCGAACAAGATGTCCACGACCTGGCCGGTGCGGACCAGCACGGTGTCCTTCCAGACCAGGTTCGGCTCGACGGTCCCGTCGCGGGCCAGGACCAGGAACCGGCCGGCGCCGTGCAGGTGGAAGGGGTGGTGCATGGGATGGTCGGAGTCCATCTCATTCACCAGTCGGATCTTGACCCGCTCCCCCACGGTGAAGCGCCAGTCGATGGTGGCGCTGTCGGCCCCGGTGGTCCGGTCCAGGAACTTCCAGTGCATGGTGGCCGTGGTGGTCAGCCGGTTGACCTCGACCATGTCGTCTTCCCACTCGATCCCGTCTGTCGCGCCGTGGCCGTGGTCCTCACCGTGGTCGTGGGTGCCGTGGGCGGCATCACGATCCATGTCGAAGGGGGCTTGGCTGTGGTGGTCGGAGTGGTCGTGGTCGGCGGCATGCCCACCCTGATGGTCCATGGTGGCGGGATCATGGGCTGCCGCCGGCTGGGGGATGCGCTCGGCCGCGAGCAGCTTCATGCCGCACTTGGGGCAGCGCCCAGGCTGATCGCTGCTGACTTCCGGGTGCATGGGACAGGCGTAGGTGGTGACGGCGGCGGGCACCTGGGTTGCCAGCAGCTTCATCCCGCACTTGGGGCAGCGCCCCGGCTCCTCACTGGTCACCTCCGGATGCATCGGGCAGGCGTACACCACCGGCCCGGCACCCTGCTGCGGGCCGGCGGGATCGTCCATCTGGGCCACCAGCGCCAGGACCTTGTCGGGTGGAGCGGCCAGCCAAGCATCGAGCCGTTGCCGCTCGGCCTCCAGCTCCGGGGCGCGGCGCAGGACCTGGAACTCCCGCGCCAGCGCCGGGGTCGCCCGCTCCTCGCCCACCGTGACCGCGGCCAGCCGGTAGCTCCGGTCCGGGGTGCGATGCTCCAGGATCAGCTGGCCTGGCTGGTCGAACAACACGTCGACCACGGCCCGCTCCGAGGGGGCCAGCAGCACCTCCTCGACGAACTCCTCGCGCTCCACCCGGCCGCTGTCGCCCCCCACCAGCTTCATCCGGGCGCCTGGCAGCGCCACGTTGAACACCCGGGTGTTGGCGGTGTTGGTCAGCCACAGCCGCACCACCTCCCCGGCCTTGGCCGCCAGCCGCAGGTCGGGCTCGCCGCTTGTCAGGAAGACGTTGCCGAAGCGACCCATGGCCGTGTAGGTGGTCTCGGTGGGGCTGAAGGGGGCGATCTTGCCGTCCTCCAGGAGCAGGTCGTCCAGGGTCAAGACGACCTCGCGGTTGACCGGCGGCCAGTAGTCGGGCTCGGTGGGGACGACCAGGATGTTGCCGTACAGGCCCAGCTCCTGGGTGTAGTCCTCGCGGATGTGGGGGTGGTACCAGTACAGGCCCGCATCGGGGAACTGGATGCGGTAGGTGAACTCGCCACCCACCGTGATGGGTGCCTGGGTCTCATGGGGGACGCCGTCATACCTGTTTTCGAGGCGCAGCCCGTGCCAGTGCACGGTGGTGTCCAGATCGCCCTGGTTGGTGACGTGCACGATGATCTCGGTGCCCTGCTGGACCTTGAGGGTGGGGCCGGGGATGGAGCCGTTGTAGCCCAGCATCCGGACCGTGGTGTCGCCCAGGCGCTTGGCCACGGGGCCGACCTCCAGGTCCAGGGTGTCGCCGTGGGCGAGCTCCAGCAGCTCCGGCCGGCCGGCCTCGGGCAGCCCGGTCGGGTCGGTGGGGAACGAGGTGGCCGTCATCGGTGGGTCGGGTCGAGTGTGATGTTGCATGGTCCCTGCCCCCCTGGTCGTGCCTGCATCCAACATCCCACCCCAGACATCCAGGTCGAGTCTGCTGCTGCTCGTTCGTGGTTTTCGCTCGAGCAGCGTGACATGCCCGGGGTTCTGACCAGGACCCGATTAGCCCCTATGCGGGCGCTCCTCGTCCTCTGCTGCGGTTGCTTGCGGATGAGGGCACCCTGTCACCGAGCTACCGGCGACGCAAGAAAAGCAAGCGGTGCAGGGCCGCTGACCTCGGCTTGATAGCACCACAAGGATTCCTTCCCGCCCTTACCTTAGACGTCGTATCGGTCCTGTTGGCGGCTCGCGCTGCCTTGCTGCTGGCGCTGCCGCTTGGGTGAGAGAACATCGGCGCCCGAGCGAGCTCGCGTAGCGACGCGCACATGGCGCGTGTGATCGAACGCGCGATCCGGCCGGGGACGGATCGCGGTACCACCGTCGGGTGATGCCGGGTCTTAGGGTCGGGTGCGGTCGCCGCGGGCCTAGTCACGGCTGGCGTAGCCGCGACCGCCCGGGCGGCGGTGCGGCATTCGCGGCTGGTCGCGGAGGTGTTGTTGGTGAACGGCACACAGGTGTCCTCCAGCCACCGCAGGACCTTGTGACGATGGGCATCCAGCCGGACCAGCAACCTGTCCGCCGGTGCGCGGCGAGCCCCGAAAGGCATGGCTTGCCGGCGCCTGATTCCGGCGCGTTCGACGCCTTGACAAGCCGGCAGCCAGCAAGGAAGGTCCTTCGTGCCGGCTGAGCTGCCCCGGGCTGGGAGGGGCCATGGACATGCCCGCAGACCAGGCGACGCCAACCAGCGCCCCGCCGGTCCATTCCACTCTGCGAGAGGCGGTCCGGTCGCCGCGTCGGCGGCGGCCCACCGGGGCGCCCCCACCCCTGCCCTATCACCTGCAGACCAGCGGCGTCGGCTGGCTGGTCGCCGCGGTGGTGCTGATCGGGCTGGCGCTGGCGGTGTTCGGCCGCGGGCTGCGCGGTCCCGCCGTGGCGGCCACGGTCGCCGACGACGCCGTCGTGCGCTGGCTTGGCGGGCTGCACGCGCCCGGGCTGCAGGCGCTCTGGCAGGGCCTGGCGCACGTCGGCTCCTGGTGGACGCTGTTCGTGCTGCAGGCCGGGCTGTTGCTGGCGTTGGTGGTCCTGCGGCGCTGGCGGCACCTGATCGTGTGGCTGGTCGCCTGGCAGCTGGTGGCCATCGTGACGTACGACCTGGTGGCGACGGCCGCCCGGCGGGCGCGGCCGTTCGAGGTGGAGCTGCGCACCAGCTGGGGCGGCTGGGCGCTGCCGGCACCACAAGTCACCTTCTTGGCGGCCTTGCTGGTCGGGGTCCTGTACACGCAGGTGCCCGAGGGTCGCTGGCGCAACACCGGCAAGTGGGTGGCGGCCGGGCTGGTGGCGCTGGTCGGCGTCGCCCGGGTCGCCCTGGGCACCGACGCCCCCACCGACGTGCTGGTCGGGGTGGGCATCGGCGTGGCCATCCCGCTGCTGGCCTTCCGCCGGTTTGCTCCCAGCGAGGTGTTCCCGGTCACCTACCAGCGCGGCCGCAGCGCCCACCTAGACATTGGTGGCGCGCGGGGGGCGGCGATCCGCCGAGGCCTACAGGATCAGCTCGGCCTGCTCGTCGAGGAGATCAAGCCGTTCCGGTTGGCTGGCTCGGGCGGCTCCACTCCGCTGCGGATCACCGTCAAGGGCGAGCCGCCCACCTACCTGTTCGCCAAGCTGTACGCACTGGGCCACCTGCGCGCCGACCGCTGGTACAAGCTCGGCCGCGAGCTGCTGTACGGCCGGCTGGAGGACGAAAAGCCGTTCAACAGCGTGCGGCGGCTCGTGCAGCAGGAGGACTACGCCCTGTCGCTGATGCAGCGCGCCGGGCTGCCCAGCCCCACCCCCTACGGGTTTGTGGAGCTCACCCCCGACCGGGAGTACCTGCTGGTCACCGAGTTCTTCGACGGCGCCGTCGAGCTCGGCGACGCCGACGTCTCAGACCAGGTCATCGACGACGGCCTTGCGATCATCCGGCGGCTGTGGGACGCCGGGCTGGCCCACCGTGACATCAAGCCGGCCAACCTGCTGGTCCGCGACGGCCACCTCCTGCTGATCGACGTGGCGTTCGTGGAGGCCCGGCCCACTCCGTGGCGGCAGGCGGTGGATCTGGCCAACATGATGCTGTGCCTGGCGCTGCGCAGCGATGCCGAGCGGGTCTACCGGCGGGCACTGCGCCAATTCAGTGTCGACGAGATCACCGAGGGGTTCGCGGCGGCCCGTGGACTGGCGTTGCCGTCCCAGTTGCGCCGCCTGTTGCGGGAGAAGGGCCGCGACCTGCACGCCGAGTTCATCAAGTTGCTGCCCACTCCGCCCCGGCCGATCCGGGTGCAGCGCTGGAGCGCCCGCCGGGTCGGGCTGTGGGCGGCGATCGTGCTGCTGCTGGTCCTGGTCGTCGCGAACCGGACCGGGACCGGCTTGATCGACACCGAGGTGGCGGTCGCGACCCCGCTGAATACTCGTAACCTGGACTGCACCCAGCTGGAGCCGCTGTGGCTTGAGGCCCAGTCGGTGCCGTCGGCGTCGCTGGTGCCCTGCGTGCGGACTCGAGTGCCCGGCTGGAAGGTCGCCGACGTGGCCGTCAACAACGGCCGCTCGGTGATCACCCTGGACCACGACCGGGCCGGCAAGGGTGCGGTCGTGGTGCGCCTGGCCGCCGGCTGCGACACCACCGGCACATTCGAGATGCCGTCCCCGGCGCCAGAGGTGCGACGCTACCAGCGGGTCGACCAGTCCACCAGCGCGTTCGGGGCGACCTGGTATCACCGGTTCCCGGGCGGCTGCGTGACCTACCGGCTGCACTCCACTCGCGACCTCGAGGGGTCGTTTGCCATCGAGCTGCCTGGGCTGTTGGGCTTTGTTACCCGTGACGCGCTGCGCGAGGCGCTCAGGCAGCGCTCCGATGGACGACTGCGGCTGGACCCGGCGGAGGCATGATGAGCCGGCCAGGCCCAGAGCGATTGTTGGACCCGGCCAGATGGGGGTTGCTGTGATGGTCGATCAGGAGCCAGCCGCCGCCAAGCCCCGCTCGCGCACCCGCCTGGTTGTCCAGGCCGTGGTGTCGCTGGCCCTGGTCGTGGTCATCTTCTACTTCCTGCTCAAGAAGATCGACCTGAGCCAGGTATGGGCCACGATCACCGGGATGACGTGGCTGGAGCTCACCCTGCTGGGCCTGCTGGCCGTCTGGAACCTGTGCACCTACGCGTTTGTGTGGATGGCAGTGACCCCCGCCCCCCAGCTGTCGTTTGGCCGTGCGATGGTGATGACCCAGTCGACCACCGCGGTGGCCAACACCGTCCCTGGTGGCGCGGCGATCGGCATCGGCATGACCTACGCGATGCTGGGGTCGTGGGGCTACTCACGATCCAAGTCCACCACGGCGGTGCTGGTCTCCGGGGTGTGGAACAGCTTCATCAAGCTCGGCATGCCGGTGCTGGCCCTGGCCCTGGTGCTCCTGCAGGGTGGGGCTGGCGGAGGCCGGGTCACCGCCGCCCTGGTGGGCATCGCCGGTCTGGTCGGCTCGATCACGGTATTCGCGCTGATCCTGCGCAGCGAGGAGGGCGCGCGCCGCTTTGGGTTGCTGGCGGGCCGGGTCGCCTCTCGGGCGTTGCGACTGGTGCGGCGGCCACCGGTGCACGGCTGGGACCTGGCCACGGTGAAGTTCCGCTCCCGCACCATCGCCCTGGTCGAGCACCGCTGGATCGCGATCACCGGGACGTCACTGGTCAGCCACCTGTCGCTGTACCTGGTGCTGCTGGTGGCCCTGCGCGACGTCGGCGTGAGCGACGCGCAGGTCGGCTGGGCGGAGGTGCTGGTCGCGTTCGCCTTCGCCCGCCTGATCACCGCCGTCCCGGTCACGCCCGCCGGGGTCGGCTTCGTCGAGGTGACGCTGATCGCGACGCTTGTGGCCGCCGGGGGCGACCGGGAGCAGGTGACCGCCGCCGTGCTGGTCTACCGCGCGCTCACCTGGGGGCTGCCGATCCTGGTCGGCATCGCCACCTACCTGTGGTGGCGGCGGAGCTCGATCCGACCAGAACCCGTCACGGCAGCTGGTCCGCACGTGGCCGGCCCGCCGCGGTAGTGGCGAGCCCGGGCGCCAAGCCGGCTGGGTGATCCTGTCAGCCAGGTGCAGCACCAGGCGTCATCGCGCTGCTGGCCGCCCTGGCCTCAGGCGGCGCGATCCTCCCGCGCCGGGGCGGCCAGCCCGCCGCGGCGGCCCCCGCGGTCACCGGCAACGTCCAGGACCATGTCCAGCACGGCGGCGATCGCCAAGCCGATCGCCGCCCCGCCGACCACGTCCAACGGGTTGTGCGCCCCCAGGTACACCCGCGCCACCGCGTTGAGCGTCGCCAGCACGAACGCGACGATTCCCCAGCGGCGCGGCAGCACCAGCACCAGCAGCCCGGCGATCGCGAAGGTGATGATGGCGTGCCCGGAGACAAAGCTCAGCCCACCGTGCGGCACCCCACGTAGGATCGCGTCCGGCACCGTCGTGCCCGGACGCTCGCGCTGCACCAGCTGCTTGGGGACCCGCTCGGCCGCCAGCTTCAGCGGCACCACCAGCACCAGCGCGGCGGCCAGCCGCCAGCGCCGGAACACCAGCGCGCCGGCGGCGACCACCAGCGGCACCGCCAGCACCCCCAGGTACTGCGCGGCCAGCATCGGCCGGTACAGCCAGCTGGGCAACCCGTTGATGGCATGGAACACGGCCCGCTCGGCCGACCCGACCCGCCCGTCGGCCACGATCACCGCGCAGACCGCGAACACCGCCAGGCTGGCCACCAGCACGATCAGGTCCCGGCGGACCCGCCTCATCGCACCTCACCTCCGCCCGGCAGGTCGCGACGGCCGATCGGCTGGATCCGGGTCCGGAAGGCGCTCATCATTCCCCCCGTCGTTATCGAGGGCCCGCCATGCATGTACCGAACGATGCCTGTCGCGGTCGGCCATATGACGCGTTCGTATGAGCCGATCGTATGGGCCATTACTGGCTGTGGCTGATCGTATGGAGCAAGGCGGCGACGAGGCAACTCTTGGCCTGCCGGGGCATTGGCCGGGACTCTATCAGCGTGCGACAGCTCACCGGGGAGTCGCGATCGCTGGCAGCCGGCCTGGAAGATGGATAGCACCGCAGTCGACGTGGCGTTTCGCTGCGAGCGTGGCGAGGGCGTTCCAGGGTCGGTTGTGTGGTATTGAGGGGTGTCGAGGTAGCATAGTTTGCCGGCAGACATGCAATTGGGCGACCCGTGCAGAGCAGGCGTGATTGGAATCGGAGGCAATGGTCAGCACGGCGTCAACGGTCTCAAGACGCATTGGGAGAACGCATAACTGCACGCTGATAGAACATTTACTTTGGTACCTACGGTCGGGCGCGACCTGGGAAAAGGGGCGTTCCGCACAGCGGTTCCCGGTTGTTCCATGGTAACTCGGCTTTCGCACTTCGCGCGGCTGAGGCACCCGGGCTGCCTGCAGTCCGAGGAGTTGTTCGAGGGTGGGCGTGACCTGGGGAGATGCCGAAAATTGGGCGGTGAGCAGCTCGCGTCGGAACGCGGTGAGCATGTCGGCGGTCGGTGGGGCGTGCTTGCTGCGGTACCAGGGCGTGCGGGCGCGGTGGGCGGCGACGTCCGCGGCGGGGTGCCCGTGCTGGTGTACCAGATGGCAGCAGGCTCAGACAGGCCAACCCGAAATACCGGGCCTCCGCGGTGGATCCATCCTAGCTTGTTAGCGAGGGAACGGAACCTCCACGCAGCTGCGACGGTAGGAGAGGTAGGAGCGCAACACTGACGCCGAAGTCGAAGGCAGTTGCGAACGGGAGGGAGCCGTGCACCGCGTTGTCACGACAGCCGCCCTCGTCCTGGTCGTGGTGCTCGCCGCTTCCGCCTGTTGGTCGCGCTCCGAGGACCACGGCGTTCCCGCAGCATCCTCCGGCGGGGGGACGTCACCGACACAGCAACGGGAGATCGCGCCGGCGACCGGCCTCACGGGTCGGATCGTCTACTCCTCCGTCGAGGGCGATCTGTGGGTCGTGGAGGCCGACGGATCCCATCGCCGCCAGCTGACGGACTCCGGCCAGGGGATCGACTACAGCCCCACCTGGTCGCCCGACGGCAAGCGGATCGCGTTCCGTACCACGCGGGGCCACTCGCCGGCGGGCGTGGATCCCTCCAACATCTTCATCATCAACGTCGACCGCTCCGGCGAGCGACAGCTCACCCCTGCGCGGGGGGCGGCGGCCGGCGGCCTCTTCCCGGCCTGGTCGCCGGACGGCAGCAGCATCGCCTACAGCAACGGGTCGGGGATCACCCTGATCCGCCCGGACGGAAGCGGCCGCCGGCCGCTGGGCGTCCCTGGCGAGTGCTCGGTCTGGTCACCGGACGGCTCCAAGCTGATGTTCTGCTCCAACGGCGTCAACCGTGGCGAGGGCGTCGACAACTGGGACGTGTTCGTCATGGATGCCGACGGCGCCAACGTCCGCCGATTGACGAGCAACGTTGCACAGGACTATCCCGGCGCCTGGTCGCCGGATGGAACCCAAATCGCGTTCTTCTCGCGGCGTGACGGGTACGGCGACGTCTATGTGATGAACGCCGATGGCTCCAACGTCAGGCGGGTGACCAACCAGCCCGGGGCGCAGGCCGCAGATGCCTGGCTCCCCGATGGCCGCCTGGTCATCGGCAGCGCGCAGGAGGGCGTGGAAGGGCCGCCGGACTGGTTTGTGATGCGTCCGGACGGCTCCGGTCGCGGGTCACTGCCCCAGCTCGAGCAGGCGATGGAACCGATCGCCTGGCTGCCGTGAACCCCGGAGCCACGGAACGATGCGCACTTCAGGCGGCTGAGGCACCGTGGGCTACCTGGAGTCCGAGGAGTTGTTCGAGGGTAGGCATGACCTGCGGGGATACCAATAATTGGGCGGTGAGCAGCTCGCGTCGGAGCGCGGCATGCATGTCGGCGAACGAGACGGCGTGCTTGTGGCGGTACCAGGGCGCACCGGCGCGGCGGGCGGCCAGGTCCAGGGCAGGCTGGCCGTGGCGGGCATACCAGATCATGACCAGGCTCACGCACAGCAGTCCGAATGGGACGGTGCGCTGGACGGCCTTGGCGGTGCGGTTGCGGGGCTGACCGACCCCGGCGATCTGGCGGGCCTCTTCGAACAGGACCTCCACGCTCCACCTCGTCGAGTAGCGCTCCACCAGCTCGGCGGGCGTGGCGTCAAGGTCGGTGGACACCAGCGCCAGCTCGTAGCCGTCGGGCGCGCCGGGGGATCGCACGAGCACGACCCGCACGAGCTGGGCGCCAAAGACCGTGGGCCACAGGCAGACCCGGCTGTGCAGCTCCTTGGTGCGGGTCTGGCCGTAGCAGCGCACCCGGACCTTGTGCCAGCTCACCGCAGTCATCCCGGCGAGCACGATCAGCTCGGGCAGGCGCTCGCCTTTGACCCGGGGGCGGCCGCGCTGCCCCGGCCGGCGGGGACCGGGCGGCGCATACAGGGCAGCGTCACAGCGCAGCCGGGTCGTGACGGTCACCCGGGTGGGCAGCCCGCGCAGGGTCTTGCCGGCGTAGGCGGCATCGCCGGTCAGATGGAGCTTGCGGTCGGGGTAGCGGTCGCACAGCAGCCCGACCAGCTCGCAGGCCAGGTCGAGCTTGCCGCGGCCGGGCCGGCGGGGCTGCCACAGGCGGCACAAGATGGGCAGGCACACCTGCCGGTGGGCCACAAACGGCAACGCCACCAGCACCCCGACCACGACCCAGTTGTTGCCCCACGCGGTGCGCTTGCGGCCCGGCGCGGTCGCGTCATGGTGCCAGCCGACCCCGAAGATCTTGAGGCCGGTGCGTTTGAACAGGCTGTCATCGACGACCAGGCAGACGGGCGCGGCCGGGTCCAGCCAGGCCACGATCAGGTCGCACACCCCCAGGCCGAGCGTATCGGCCGACCAGCGCGCGGCCGAGAAGAAGCGGTGCGCACGCGCGTGATGCCACACCCCGGCCAGCCGTGCCCCGGCCAGTATCCCGGTCACCGTACGTAGCCCAGGCTGGGCCACGAACCCGGCCACCGTCGCGGTGAAGGTCCCAAACGTCGGGGCAGTGAAGCACGGACGGAACACGACCAGCAGGTCGGCAAGTGAGCGCGGTACGCTCCCGATGGGCATCGGCGGCAACCTCTTTGCAAGGGAGGGGCCGCCGATGCTCCCGCCCTCGGGTCAGCCAGGCAAGCCGACCACCGCACCAGCCCACCCGCCGGGTAGTCCACGACCTCGAGGACCTGCGCCGCCACGGCGGGGCAGCAGGGCCCGCCATCCCCTCATCCCGTCGAAGCTGCCCACCCGTTGGTGGGAACCCGTTGGCCGCGTTGGGTGTATCAGAGGAACCGTCTCATGGGAGGGCCGACCGATGAGATCGCTGCTGGACGCAAGGCGCGTCACCGCAGGGCTCGGGGTGCTGCTGGTGCTGTTGGCGGCCTGCACCACCCAAGGCGCCAAGCAGCCGCGCCGGGGGGCGGACCTGGCACAGCCAACCAGCAGCCAGCCGTCCCCACCTCCACCGGCTTCCCAGGCAGCGGCCCCGATCAAGGTTGCGACCCTGCCCGGCAGGATCACCTTCTCCAACAGCACCGACGACATCTGGACGATCAACGCCGACGGCACCGGTCTGCGGCGCCTGACCACCAACCCGGCGCACGACTTCGACCCCGCGTGGTCGCCCGACGGCCGCCTGATCGCCTTCCGCACCGAGCGCGACGGCAACAACGAAGTCTACGTGATGGGGTCCGACGGCTCCCACCAGCACAACCTGAGCCGGGATCCGCACGACGACTGGGGACCCACCTGGTCACCTGCGGGACAGGTGCTGTGGAACTGCGCCGGTGAGCTGACCTTCGGGTTCCATGCCTGTGTGGTCCGAGCCGACGGGTCCAGGCGGCACCGCATCCGTGTGGACCGCTACTTCGAGTACGGTGCCTGGTCGCCCGACGGCTCCAAGATCGCCTTCATGTCCCAGGAACCAGACGCCTCCGGCAACGACCCCAACTACAACATCTACGTGAGCAACGCCGATGGCAGCGGGCTTCGACAGCTCACCGACACGCCGGGCGAGGACGGCTTCCCCGCCTGGTCGCCGGACAGCACCAAGATCGCCTTCACCAGCACCCGCGACGACTGCTCGAACAGCGACGCTGGCGGCTGCCGCACCACCGGCGACATCGGGCCCTACCACACCGTGTACGTGATGCACGCCGACGGCTCCAACCAGCGTCGGGTCAGCCTGCAGCAAGGGATGCTGGTGGACTGGTCACCCGACGGCGACTACCTGGTGTTCTCGCCTGGCTTGAACGTGGTCCGGCCGGACGGCTCCGGGCTCACCTCGATTCCCGTCACCGGCGTGGCCGGGGACATCGAGTTCCCCGACTGGACCGCCTAGCGCCTAGTCTTCTTCCGGCTCGGGGGTCTCTCCTTCGGCCCACCACCACCCGCGAAAGTGCGAAACCCGAGACGGTAAGGACGGGCTCGCCAAGTCCATTCCGGCGGCTCCAGCTGCGAACGACCGTCAGTCGTTGCTTCCGGGTCGATCCACGGCCGAACCAGCCGATGGAGAGCACCTTGCCCTGCTCCCGGTGAGCAGGTGACGGCACAGATCATCAGGACACCAGCCAGCATGCCGCCAACCCACCGGCGGCTCCGACCGACCTTTACAGCTCGCCCCGCCGCGGCCAGGATGCCCCCATGATCAACGGTGTCCACGCCATCCTCTACAGCCACGACGCCGGCGCGACACGCGCGACGTTGGCCAAGGTGCTCGGGACCCGGTCGGTCGACGCCGGCGGCGGCTGGCTGATCTTCGCGCTCCCGCCGGCCGAGCTCGCCGTCCACCCGGCCGAGGAGGGCGGCCGGGCCGAGCTCTATCTCATGACCGACGACGTCGCCGCCACCGTGACCGCACTTCAGGCCGAGGGGATCGAGATTGCCAGGCCGATCAGCGACCAGGGCTGGGGCCTGCTCACCGCCATCACCCTCCCCGGCGGGATCGAGCTCGGTCTCTACCAACCGCGCCACCCCACCGCGACGCAGCCCAGCTGAGCCCAGGCCAGCCCGTCAGCCACGAACTTTGGCGAGCCGAGCCACCGTGATTCCACAGGACCCGCCCCGCATCGCGCACCAGCGGAGCGATCGCGCGCACAAGTCCGCTCGCATACGGACCGATCAGCAAGTCCACGGTCTCGATCCATCCCGTGTACGCCCAGAGCGCGACCTCCTTCGAGCCCTGGTCGTCGGCAAGCATCAATCGGACGCCCGCCTCATCTGCCCAGAGCCGTATCGCCTCAGCGGCTTCGGTCCCCTGTCGCTCATATCGCCCGGTCAGGGCTGAGCGTCAGCGCCGCGGTGATCGGTAGCGACTTCACGCCTGACCAGCTCCCTCCCGCGCGTGGGCTCACAACTGGATCTCGAACCGGTACGACACCACCTCGCCATGCGAGACGGTGTCCATCACCTCCACCCAGGTCGCCAGGGTAGGCCGTGCGCACGTTCCGAGTCACTGGCACACCGCGCGGAAGCTGAAGTCGGATCGGGCGCGCCCATCGTGAGAGCCCCGGCCGAGTGGTCGGGGCTCTGATTTGCGCTGCTCGCCGCATCTTGCAGCTGTGTAACTCTCCCCCGCCTATGTGCGCGGCTGGTGCGGTCGGTGCGCCTCGTCGTGGTCCATCCAGTCGGTGTCGCCCTTGAGGCTCAACGCGACTTCCGAGGGGATCGTGGGGACGATGCCCATCGCCGCCAAGAGCTGCTGCGCGCCGGCTATCGCTTGGTCGTACCGGTCCTCTGGAAGGTCCGGCGTGAGGCCGCGCTCGCGCAGGAGCGCCCGCACCTCGGAAAGGAACGTGATCTGGTCGTAAGACTGGAAGCGCTGCTGCTCGGTCATGGGACCCGCTCCCCTGTGCTGGTCGTGAAGTCGATCATGGACGGCCAGGTGAGGCCGGTGATGCGCTCGAAGACCTCAATGTATCGCTGCCTGGTCGCCTCAACGACCTCGGGCGGGATGGGAGGCCCGGGAGGGGTGCG
>WNGE01009882.1_pt1 | contig 14942 bp, 14 predicted proteins | sample 5400651 | NCBI WGS metagenome assembly WNGE01 (sample SAMN13153370, study PRJNA577476) | soil metagenome | isolation source: 60 cm soil or saprolite under grassland replicate 2 | place: USA:California | collected 2016-06-15 | reverse complement strand
ATTCTTGAACATAGTAGTAACCCGTGATTTGAACTACATATCTCGTGAATATCTTTATGCCCTTCGAAATAAATTCGCTCTAAATTCTTGAGATCCTTTAACCGTTTTAAATATTGCTCATTTGGTCCCTTACCGTAGAGATGAATATGCAGATCCGTCTTTTTCCATTTTGGTTGATCCAATACTTCAAAAAGGATATCATGACCTTTATGAAATGAATTGAAATAAGCTACAAATGCAAGGTGATAACCATTCTCATAAGAAGGATAAAAAGGTAATGAGTGCACTTCTTTATGAGGATTTTGTATTACTGCAGCATTGCTCAGACGAATACCTGTCATGCCTTCAAATAGTCTATGATTACTCCCGGAAACAAAAAAGGTTTTTAAAGCGCCGGTGAAAAAAGTTGAAACTTCATTAAGATGCTTATCCGTTAAAAATCTTAAATTGTTTACAAGTTGTGCTATGATAACATAAGGAACCTTGTATAAAGAGCATTGCGCTGCCCAATCAATTCCGTCGAAAATATCGCCCTGGTTTATCACTGCTATGTCTGGTTTTTCTTTTAGAATGTCATACTTATTTTTGAGATCAGTGATACCAAGTTTCGCAGTGATCCTTTGAGGAACGCTGTATCTATAATTACCTCTTCTTGTTATCTCAACTCCTTCTTTTTCCAGGTTTTGAATGCCGGCGGGCGCAGGTTGCCAATCTTTCACACTCACCAATACTTTAAAACCTTTTTGCGAAATTTTTAAGGCTGTTTTGCTCCATAGTTCTTCGCTTCCGCCCCAGGGCATCCAGTCATTACAGGAAACAAACAAAATTTTTTTCATTTATTATTATCGCAAATATTTGAAATTAAGAAGATGTTTAGTTTAAGTTACAGACCCCTCGTTCCTCGGGGTGACAAGCTGAAGGATGAATTAAATGCAGATGAATAAAACTTTGAGTTAATTAATTTACTTCTGCTTGTCATGCCGGCGAAGGAGGTATCTATTTGCAGCAAATTTAAATGTCGAATGATTTTCTAAATCTTATTAATTGTTTAATGCTAACCCTTGAGAATATATTTTTTACATTCTTTCTTTTCTTTACGTTGATCGCTTTTTCAACACGCGTTTTTACTTCTTCGTCTATTATATGATAGTGCATTTCAAATTTCATTGCATCCAGTATCTTTTCATGGTATTTATAGTTTGTATAAATATTAAAACACTGGTACAGGTAAGCCATTGCAAGCACCTTTTTGTATTTTGTGTGCCGGTTTGAGATGCCTGAAGAATGCAACCGGTAAACCGACATTACTTCATCCAAATATTTAAACGGTCCCGATAAAGACAACAGCAACAATAAAGCAACATCGCCGCTCTCCACAAGAGCAAGCCATTCGGGCAGTACTAAATTTTCTCTCTTAAAAAGAATACTTGCCGTGGGAATAAACCATGCACCCAAAATATCTTCTGTTGTAAAAACGGATTTGTCGAGTTTACCATGTAAAAGCTTTTCAGTATGGTTGTTTTCTCTTTCATTTTTAAGGATACAGTTATGGAAGCATAAGCTATATTCTGTATTCGTTTCTAAAAAATCTACCTGCTTTTGAAGTTTATATTCATCTGTCCAGTAATCATCTCCTTCGCAAAACGCTATATATTTTCCCTGAGCCGATTTAATATTCTCCATAAAATTGAAGCGGCCTGTGGGATGTTGGTTAATATATATCACATCTTTTCTTGAACGCAAATACAATCGTATCTTATCAGAATATCTGTCTGCAAATTCCCTGCATATCTCCCGTGTTCCGTCAGTTGATTCATCTTCACCTATTATTATTTCAAAAGGGAAAGTTGTCTTCTGCATAAGGATACCGTCAAGACAGGTCCTGATAAAATCTTTATGCTGATAAGTGACTACACAAACCGATACCAGGGGCATTTCTTTCATTGCTATAAAAATTTTTCCAATCTTGTATTCTTCAAATCTTCAAGGATTTCAGATTGGATATAAGGGTGAAGTTCTTGTTTCCATTCTTCCGTATTCTTATGTGCTTTAAATACAGAATAATAGCTGTCATTGTTTATGGTTGTACTTTTTTCTAAAAAATCTTTTGTTTGTTGTTCAAACGGAAGACATGTGAACCTGAATATCTCTTTTGTTATTTCTACCGAATCACTTACCAGGTCCTCGTATTTCAAAAGAAAAAATCTCTCCGGGTATTTTATTTGCAAATCAAAATAAGCGTTGGCAACTTCTTTCCATTTGTAATAACCAAAATAATCTTCGTTTCCCTTGTTTTTGCAATTAGCAAACCGCCATTCTTTAAGAATATCAGAACCGGAAGGAAATTCTTTTGGGTTTTTACGCCAGGAATTTAATACAGCGCATGGACTTCTGATAATTCCGATTACTTTCACATGGGGCGCTTTACGAAGCATCGGCTCAATCATAGACTGGTAATGATTTTCTTTAAAGGCCAAATGCGTTTTATTTTCCAGTTTTTTAAAAGCAGGATATTCACCGCTTTCAATTTTATCTTTCTGGATAATAAAATCTGTTTCTGCTTCAGACAATGATGTAAAAAATTCTTCAAAGCTTTTTGCAGAAGAATCTTCATTTACTCTGTTTTTAAACTCATAAGAAAATAATGGCTGAAACCTGAAACAAACCTGTGACGAACTATTGATGATCTGCCCAACCCAGCTTGTTCCGCTCCTTGGCACCCCAGTTATGTAAACAACATGTTGAAAACTCATTTTACAAGCTTCATGTCATACCTGAAAAAAGAATAGATCATCTCAGGATCCTGCTCTATGATCGTACCCTCTTTAAATTGTGCAAACACAGCAAGTTTTAACAACCATTCTTTATTAAACCAGGTGCCGATGATTTCTTTTTGTTCTTTTACAGATTGAAAATAAATTGACTCTCTTTCCTTGTTGTTAAAGAATACCCACAGTTTACCCATGTCGGGAATATCGCCGATGAAAGCAATGCCATCTTTTTTTAGCCAGCGATAAATATTCTCAAATAAACTAACCGTTTCGCTATGGGTGAGATATTGCAAGCTTGAGTATAAAAATATTTTCGAAAATTGCTCTTCTTTAAAATGCAGTTTTCTTATGTCACTGCATATTGTTTTAACATTAGAATATTGCACCGTGTCAATATCATGGAGCAGGTCTTGCAAAATATCAACGGCAGTAACAGAAGCACAGGATGGAGCAATATATTTGGTAATTAATCCATTGCCGCAACATAAATCCAGTACAGAATCTTCAGCGTTTATCTCTAATGAATCTTTTATGTGTTGAAGGGCGAATTCCCATTTTTCAGAACTGATAGATTTTTTGTTTAAGGTTCTCAAAACCCTTGCCTGCTCGTCTTTTCCCTTTGAACTTACAGAGTAATCAGCCCAGAAATCTATCCAGTAATTATTTTCCATCAAGTATTTTTTTAATAAAGCTAACCATTACACTCATGTCTGAAATGTTGTAGCGATGATCGACAGGCAAAGGCAGTAATTCTTTGCTCAGCATTTTTTCCGTTTCAAAACCATCAGTGTTTCTGTTCAATACCTCCAGCCAATACGAGGGTATAAAGAAATTGTTCTCGTGTAAAATACTTTTATCAATGAATGAAGCAGGAAGAAACGGGTAACAAAACGGAACTGCATTTTTACCAGCATCAAATTCCAGTTGATTTAATGATTTCAATTCACTATGCAAAAAAGAAAAATTCTCATTCCTCTTTTTTATTACACCCGAATAATCTATTTGAGAAAGCACAGCTTCACTGTATGAACTTATAGCGTGAATATCTGCATTTAACGATTTTTCATATTCTGTATATTGCCGGTACGCCACCTCGTTATTACCTAAAAGCCTGTTCAAACTATGATTGAGCGAAATGTTAGTGAATCTTGAATATTGTGTCGCAGTTTTTAATTTAACCGGTGCGTATAAATAAGCTCCATCAGGAACACCAAAATATTTTCTTGCTGACGTGAACGACCAGTTACTGTTATATCTTTTTAAAAAGAAAGCATGTGTATCATCTAAAATCAATTTGTCCCCATAGATTTTCATTAGCTTGTCTGCTTCATTATTTTTTATGCCAAAGTAATTGGTGTATAAAAAAAATTCTCCCTTGCTCAACTTTGGTATTTGTCCCGGAAAAAGACGTAAATCAATATTGTAATACTCAAATGGCACACTATATTTTTTAAATGGCTCGAGTGTTGCATCACAGGTATAATAAGGCAAAAATATTTTGGATGGTTTTAGTTGTTCAATCATTAAACTTATACATGCCCTGCCTGTTGATAGTGCAATGGCATCTTTGTGAAAGGAATGTTTTCCTTTTATTAATTCAAGTTCAAAAAACCCTCCGATACTATTTGTTGGTGTCCCCCGCTGGCGGGGGTGTAGGGGGTGGTCACTCATTTTTTCTCTTACTTATTCTCCCTTTAAATCCATTTTTCTTTTCAAAATCATCAACAAAATTTTCAATTGTTCTTCTAACGCCTTCAATTCCCTTTAGTACATCATGATTCGAAAATCGTAATATAGTAAATCCCGCAGCTTCAAGATCCGCTTGTCTTTTAGCATCTTTGATTAATGCATTTTCGTCATCATGCGAAATGCCATCTACTTCAATTATCAACATTAATTCTTTACACATAAAGTCAGCAATATAATTTAGAACCGGTCTCTGACGTCTGAATGCATAGCCTTTCATCATTCCCGCCCTTAGACTATATTTCCATAAACATGCTTCTGCTTTAGTCATTGATGTTCTTAATTCATGTGCAAAGGGCTTCAGCTTTGTATTGTAATGCCAGAGATTATTTTTATTTGCTTCCTGCATGTAACTAAGAATGATTATTTAAAAGAATTTTAGCCACCCCCTACACCCCCTCGGAGAGGGGGACACGAGTTCCATTGTCTATATAAGTTGAAGTGATAAACATTAGCATTATAGAATTGTTGCGGCTGGTATCCCTTGCTGGCGGAGCCTGTTCCGAAACATCGAAGGTGGTTTGTCCCCCGGTGGCGGGGTGTAGAGGTGGTTACTCATTTTTTTCTCTTCTATTTGTTAATGTTTAAATTCTTTGTTGACAAATAACTCCTCCCCCTATACCCCCTCGGAGAGGGGGACAGATGCCGTTTTAGAATCTATCCTGCAATTTGCTAACATGCTTCTTACCTCTTCTACAGAATTAAACATCAAAACATCAATAATAGATAACCCCGGCACAAATTCATTTTCGAATTGATGGTATCGTTCCAAAACAACTTCCAAAAAAGATAAAATCGTTTTTATTACTTCAAAATGTTTTGCCTGATATAATGCCATTCCCCCCGGAGCATTAATATACGTATCTGCATTTTCTTTTTGACAGATATCAATTATCCGTTCTTCTGACTTTAATTCACTATTGTTATAAATTGAAGATGATTCTACAATTTCAGTTTGCATATTTAAATATTGCATTACACTTATAATGCTGTCCTTTGCAACTGATGAAATTGACTGATTGGACGAGCCACTCATTACTTTTTCAATTAGTGGAAAAACTTCGTTGAAAAAAGGAGCTTTATTATATGCCTGCGTGAATGTGCTCAATAATTTTTTCCCCCAACTAAAAGGCTTGTCAGAAACATAAGTTTCATTAATGGCAGCAAAAGAACTGATATTTTTAACCGGAATAGTAAACAGGTATTTTTTACCGTTCAACAATATATTATTTCGATTTATCCAGCCCTGCTTGATAAAAGTCACATCATCATAGAAAACAAATTTATCAGCCGCATTGATCAACTGAAAATAGCCGATGTAAGGAAAAATATAGGGTTGCATGATGGCAAGCTTCATTTACGCAACAGCATTAATGATGTTACAAATATTTACTACATCAGCAATTTTAAGATCATAAAACAAAGGCAGTGAAAGAACTCGCTTACTGATGGATTCAGATATTTCGCAACACTGTTTTTGATTAAGAAAGGGCAACCGGTTTAAAGAAGGATAAAAATATCTTCGTGCAGAGATTTGTTTTTCCAAAAGTGCGGCTCTCACTTTCAACATTACCTCCTCGCTTTCAAATACTGTAGGATAGTATCCATAATTATACACAAAGTCTTCTGTAAAAAAATTTCTGCATGTTTTATTTCCTGTAAGTAAACCGTCATACATCTCAAATATTTGCTTGCGCTTTGCAATTATATCATTCAGTTTTGGGAGTACACACAATCCCATGGCAGCATGCAATTCTGAATTCTTACCATTGATCCCCACTGAAAAGTAGTCATCATATCTGTGACCAAAACTTCTGTATAATGACAATTTTTGCAATAGTTCTTTATCGTTGCAAATAATTGCACCGCCTTCAACGGTATGAAAGATTTTTGTTGCATGAAAACTGCAGGTAGCAATATCACCAAAGCTTAATAAAGATTTTCCTTTATAAGTGGAACCAAATGCATGTGCAGCGTCATAGATCACCTTTAGGTTGTATTTACCCGCAATCTTCTCAATTGCATCAACATCACAGGGAAATCCATACACATGCGTTGCAAGAATCGCTTCTGTATTTTCTGTAATTGACTCCTCGATTTTATTTGCATCAATACAAAAAGTATCAGGTTTTATATCAACGAATACAGGAGTACATCCTTCCCAAAGAATGGCATTGGTTGTGGCTACGTAAGAAAAAGGGGTTGTAATAACTTCTTTGGTAATATTAAATGCTTTCAATGCCATTTGCAGCACTATTGTGCCATTGCTACAAACCAAAAGATCTTCTACACCTAAATATTCTTTCAGCTTCTCTTCCAGTTCCTTCAGCAACACGCCATTGTTGGTGATCTGGTTATTATCCCATGCTCTTTTTAAGACGGCTGCATATTCGTCAAAAGAAGGCAGGTATGTTTTGGTTACATTGATCATTTGCATACTATATAAAGTATAGAGCGCGGATGGATGCCGTTTCTCTCAAACACATTTGCGCCGAAATAAGATATGTCAAGTTGATGAACAGTAAAACCAACTGATTGAAGTTTTGTAATAAAACCTGTTTTAGAATACATTCTTACGTGATCGTTCTGACCGAAGTGTTTCCATCTGTCATTGCCAGAAAAAATTAAAATGGGAACCGGATAAAATTCACATGTGCCTGTTTGCATACAGGACAATAATGAGCTGCTTGTTTGTTTCCTTTTACAGGAACAGCTTTTGATTTGCCGATAAACACGTCGATGATATTCTTAATTCTTTGAAGCATGATTTTCCTGAAAATTTTGTTGATTAAGCTCCCAATTTAATTTTGGTCGTATAAGACCCGGCCATTTGCCATACCAGTTACCAGCCCTTTTGTTGTCATGTACCTGGAAACTTATAATATCATTTACATCTATCAAAGGAATTGCTCTGTCTTTTACTACCAATATTCTTACTTTATATAGCTCATCATTAAGAAGATTAGCCGGAATATAACAGCGGGCATCTAATTTACCTTTGCTTGCCTGAACAAATTTTGAAGCGCTGTTAAAAACACAAACATCCTGATGAGTATAAATAAAAATACTCATGTTCAATTCTGCGTCTTCGAGATAACTTACGAGTTCAAAATAAATGGCTATTTCATCTGACACTCTTATAAGGTCTTCACTCTCAATAGCAACTTTTAAAAATTTTATTTTGTCGTTGGCACATTTTTCATCATTGCTGCAATCAACAACTCTTTCATCATGTATTTTGAGCTGGCTTGCCAAATATTTATCAACTACTGAATTTGTTTCGCCTGACATGGTTAATAAGCCATTTTCCAGCCACATTGATTCTGAGCATAAAGATTTCAATGCCGTCATATTATGGCTTACAAACAAAACAGTTCTTCCGTCCTTCACGCTTACATCTTTCATTTTTCCCAAACATTTTTTCTGAAACTCTGCGTCGCCTACCGCCAATACCTCATCAACGATCAAAATATCCGGTTCAAGATGGGCTGCTACTGCAAATGCCAAACGCACATACATACCGCTGCTGTATCTTTTTACAGGTGTATCGATATACCTTTCCACTCCCGCAAAATCAACTATCTCATCAAACTTACTTTGAATCTCGCGCCGCATCATACCGAGTATGGCTCCATTGAGAAAAATATTGTCCCTGCCCGAGAGCTCCGGGTGAAATCCCGTTCCCACTTCCAGCAGCGAAGCAATACGTCCTTTTATTTTTACCTCTCCCGTAGTTGGCGCAGTTACTTTTGATAATATTTTAAGCAAAGTGGATTTACCGGCGCCATTCTTTCCTATAATGCCCAATACTTCGCCCTGTGCTACTTTAAAATCGATATTCCGCAATGCCCATACATATTCACTCGTTCCCTGTACAGAACGGTCATTTTCTTCACCGATTTTTAAATATGGGTCTTCTTTACCCAACAGGTTATGCAGCCAGCGGTTTAGATCATGTCGTAATGTGCCATGACCAACCTTGCCCAGCCTGTATTGCTTGGATAAATTATTTACTTCTATTACAACATCACTCATGTTCAATTAAAATTTCAAGCAGAATATTATCAATTTCCTTTTTTCAAAAAATAAAATTTTCTAACAAACCAATTCCCTAATTTATAAGATGTGCTTTTTGTTATTTGATTTCTGCCTTTCTCCAGGTATTTGTTTCTTTCATTAATGATAGCTTTTGCACCATTGAACAGTGAGCTCATCTCTGCGATTTCCAGTTGGAAATCAGAACACAGTGCCAGGTTATAATAAGGTTTATTAAAATACTGTTCCCCCTGCAAACTGTTGGTGACAGTTGAATAATCTCCGTCGTAAGTTGCAAAACCGGTTGATTTGTTTTCAACAGGTATTATTAATGACCCCGCGACAAAACATTGCTGGTAATATTTACAGTATTTGAAAAAGCTGCCCAATAAATTTCGCAATTCCGGAAACCGCAATTCTTTAACATGAAAGGGATTATTCGGAACGATCTGATCATAATAATCTTTATCCGGCGAGGAAATAATAAGTGTTCCGTTTGGTTTAAGAACTCTTTTTATTTCCTTCATCATTTGTTCATGCGCATCATGATGTTCTATTGTTTCAAAGGAAACTACTACGTCAACAGAATAATTTTCAAGCGGAATGTCACTTGTTGAGCCTGTTTTAAAACAAATATTCTTTTTTGATTTTTCATATTTATTTTTTGCATGCTGAACCGACGTGCCATCTACATCAACCCCATAAACATAATTTGCTGCTTCACTGATTAAAAAACTACCATATCCTTCACCACACGCAATATCCAAAACTATTTTATCTCTCGATATTTCTCTTGCCAGGGCATACCTGTGTAAATGCTCGAAGGTGAAATAATCATTTTCAACCGAAGTAACTAATCTTTCACCTGTCCATTCAAGTCCATTCATTTAAAGTGCTATGCTTTTAGTTCTGATTATTTAAGCAGAACTGTTTTGTTTTTTTCGATAAATAAAACCGGGCAGAAAGGTTTTAAAAATTCCTCTCCAGTATAACCGTCTGTCAGCACATTGAACATTGGTAATAGCGATCTTCAGAGCTTTTGCTTTCCTGTACCTGGCAAAATTGTTGATACCGGCTAATTCAATCTGATTGAGTGATTGTTTTTGCCCTTTTCTTCCTTTCCATTTGTTTATAATATATTTCATGGAATCATAGCCTTTATCAAAGTAATTTGACATATTATTTGAGTGTCTTCTGTAATACACCAATGGTTCAGGAACAAAACCCATCTCATACTTATCGGTAATCCTTAACCACATATCCCAATCTTCAATCGCGCTGTTTTCATCAAATAATCCTAATTCATTAAGTAAGTCTTGGTGTTGGTTTGGAAGGATCATTTTCGAAAATATAATATCCTCTTGTACAACTTGCAACAACATTATCATTGGCTGATTCCATAAACTGCACCTGCAATTCAATTTTGTTTGAAGCCCAATAGTCGTCTGAACCCAACATAGCAATATATTTCCCTCTCGCATGTTTTGTTATTCCTGTATTCAATGCGCCGCTGATGCCCCTGTTTATTTGTTTTTCAAGAATAAAATTATATTCCTTTTGAAGCTTTTCGAGTAATGTTGATGCTCCGTTTGTAGAACCATCATCAATAACAATCATTTGAATGGGAGAATAGGTTTGATGAACAACACTGTCAAAACATTCACGCAAAAATTGTTCATTGTCATTGTTATAACAAGGAATGATTACTGAAACAAGAGGATTTTGAATCACCGGAATTTCTTTTTATTACACTTAGAAAAGACAGACATAAACATCAGTTGATAAAAGAACAAGGTGTATAAGGGAGTGACACAACAGAAGCATTACGCTTGTTCTAAAGCCGGTAAATAATTCTTCTATACAGTATCCATAAATGTTCTTTCTACTTTATTAAACAGCAGTATGCCCAATAACAATACGATACATGTAAAAAGAATGCTATAGAAAAAGAAGAATGTATCGAAAGTGCCTTGCCGGAATAATGCATACCGGAAACCTTCCACAAGTGATGACAAAGGGTTCCATTGTATAAGAGCTTTATACTTCGATTGTTCAAGATATGAGAGAGGATATGCAACAGGTGTTACATACATTAATAGCCCCACACCAAAATTGATAAGAATATTCAGATCACGGTATTTGGTTGTAAGCGACGATATGATAATACCCAACCCCAAACCAAGAGCTGCCATGATAACAATAATTACAGGAATAAGCAGCAGGTGAACACTAACATTTATATAAAAGGCGCCCCTGGAGGCATAATACAGTACAAATGCCATTAATAACATGAACTGGATACCAAATTTTACCATGTTTGAAAGTACACTTGACAAAGGTGTTACGAGGCGGGGGAAATATACTTTCCCAAAAATGCCCGCATTTGCAATAAAGGTGGAAGAAGTGTTGCTGAGACAAGCCGAAAAATAATTCCAGATGGCAATGCTGCTCATGTAAAATAAAGGAGCGGGTAATTTGTCTGTAGATATGCCTGCAATCTGGTTAAATACAAGCATAAACATTACAGTGGTAAATATAGGTTGGATGAGGTGCCATAAAGGTCCGAGGATCGTTTGCTTATATTGCGCTGTGAAATCACGCTTTACAAACAAAAAAAGGAGATCCCTGTAACGCCAAACATCTTTTAACCGTAAATCGAAAAGGTGTGTTTTAGGTTTTATTATTTCTGTCCAGTTCTCATTATTGTTTGAATCAATGAGTAAATCATCTTTCTTCAAATCAGTATTGCGTACCGGCACAGTTTTAAATTTCTTTCTTAATAAAATGATCATTATACTTTTTTTTATACTCCTTTATACCTTTATAAATCTGCTTATGAATTTTCAGATCAAAAGAAATTCTTTTGAAGCCGGAAGTAATTTTTTTAAAAAGCGATCGTGTATAAGGCACCGAATATATTGGCTCTGTTTTGCCTGTGATCATTTCTTTTGCTGCTTCTTCAATAATTGATCTTTTCATTTTTGTCGTTCTGCCAAAGGGTTTAGCATACACATAAAACCCGGGGATATTATACAAAATACTATATCCTTTTTTTAATATTACCAATGACCAGGCTTTATCTTCACTGGCTAAAATCTTTTCATCAAAAGGAACTTGCAGCCAGCATAATCTCCTGATAGCTGCGCAATGGTTTACCATCAATTTCTTCCAGTTATCCGCCGCAAAATTTGTACTATCCGAGTAACTGAGTTTTCGCGGACCAGTTTTTAAACCATTAACAACTTCTTCCTGAGAAACGCTTTGTAAAAACCGTAAAGCTGCAATATTTGGATCTTTAAAATATGGATGAATATTTTGCAAAAAGAATTCATTCAGCAAGATCACATGCGCACTTAAAATAAGAATGACCTCTCCCTTGCATAGCCCGATGCCATAATTTAGTGAATGACCAAATGTAAATTCAGATCGTTTTAAAGTAAACACTTTACATCCCATTGCTGTTGCTATTTCTACCGAATCGTCGCCTGATTCATTGTCTATTACCACAATCTCATATTCAAAATCTGTTTGCTGTCTTTTTAGCGACAACAAAGTTTGCTGAAGAGATTTAGCTTCATTTAGATTTCTTATGAGAATGGATAATTGCATGGGGGAGAAATGAATCACAAGAACCAAATTTCAAGAACCAAAAAAATCACAAAACAAAAATTAAAACTCCAAATGAATTTTTATTTTACATTTCTAATTTGAAATTTATTTGGAGATTGTTTCTTGTGATTTCTTTTTCAATTCCTAATTTGAATTTATTTGGAGCTTGTCTTTTGTAATTTGTTTTTTCATTTTTTCTTTCCCTTCGAGCAACTGTTCAAATCTTTCAGGAAGTTGATCCACACAATATTTTTCTTCAAATGTTTTTCGGGCATTTAAAGCCATTGAATCCCTTTGTACCTTATTGGTCAACAGTTGTATTATTCTTTTTGAAAGGTCTTTTGTATCCTCATTCTCAAATAATAATCCATTGAACTGGTGAGTAATTATATCGGGAATACCGCCTGAATTACTGCCAATTACAGGTGTTGCAACTGAAAATGCTTCAAGGGCAACAGTTGGTAAATTATCCGTTCTGCTCGGCACTACAAGAAAATTAACCGAACTAAGAAAATGCAGCACTTCAAAATAAGAAATTGCACCTTTAAAAATTATTTTGTCAGCAATGTTTAAGGATGCTGCTTTTTTCTTTAATTCAACTTCGTTTGATCCTTTACCTGAAATTTCTAAAATTGCGTCAGGAATTTCTTTCAGTACTTTTATAAATGCCTCAATTAAAATATCAGCGCCTTTTGAATAATCCAGCCTTCCTAAAAATCCTATCTTTTTATTATTGCTTTCATTTCTTATTTCAGTGTCAGGTAAGGCATTAGGAAAAACGAAAGCCTTTGATTCCTTAATATGATAATAATGCGTCAAATCTTTTTTTGCCGCAGTAGAGCATGGCAGCATATGTGTCGCCATTTTGAAAACGAAAGATTTTCGAAAAATGTTGAGTCGCTGATTTAAGGGAAGTGAGCCGTGATCAGCTATATACTGCTCCACCATTGTATGAAAATAACACAGGCGAAATTTTACATGGAGTAACCATGAAACAAAAAGCATAATATCATTTGCTGCAAAATTGGTAACGATAATATCAGGCTTATTTTGCTTCATTAGTTTTAATGCAAATAACAAATCCTTTAACCCTGTAGGTCTCTTACCGGGCCACTCAAACACCATAAGATTTTCATTAATGGCAACATTATTAAAGCCATTCTTTTTTGCATTAAGGAAAAAAACTTTATTATTCTTTGAAAGAGCTATTGCCAATGATTTGGATTGAAAAGAAACCGAAGCATCTGACCAGTTATGAGCAATATATATCGTTTTATTTTGTATCAATTGTTATTTTAAATTATCTATCAATTCCATTACGTTGTTCACATGTTTGTCTATACTAAACTCTTGTTCAAATGTTTTTCTTGCCTGTACAGCCATCCTGTTCCTTAGTTCACAATTGTCTGTCATCTTTTTTATTGCTTCGGCAAATGCTTCTGCATTTTCACTCTCTGCAATATATCCTTCTATCGCATTGTCTATCATATCAGGAATACCGCCAGTGTTTGAAGCTATAACCGGCACTCCTGCAGCAAGGGCTTCCAATATAACAGCGGGAAAATTATCCATCCTGCTTGGCACAACTAAACACCATGCTTCAGAAATAAACTTTATTGCATTTGCATATTGATCAAAATATCCATGAAAAATTACTGCTTCATCAAGTTGTTCAGATCGTACCAAAGCTTTTAAATGTTCCTCTTCTTCACCCTTGCCTGCTATTTCAAGTTTCAGTTCTTTATCTTTTTGATAAACTTTTGAAAATGCCTCGATCAATATATCAACTCCTTTGCTATAATCCAATCTGCCGCTATATCTTATGCTCTTATATTTCCTGTCATTTGTGATTGTTCCCAAGTTAATCCCATTATGTATTTTAAAAATTTTTTTTGCCGGAATTGAATAATTCATTTCCGCATCCTTTCTGCCATATTCATTTAAAACAACAATATGCGTTGCTAAAGCATATATCCTTTTTTTCAGCCTGATGATTTTATCTGCTTTCGATTTATCTTTTACATCAAAATAAAATTGTTCAGTCATTGTGTGCAGCCAGCAAACGCGGTATTTAACGCGGAGAAGCCAGGCAGCTATCATGCTTATATTCGTGGCCCCAAAATGAGCGATGAAAACATCCGGTCTTTCCCGGATAATCTTTTTGCAGATAAAAAAGAAATCTTTTATTGAGTTGGGTCTTTTACTGGGCCATTCAGCAACAATAAGGTTATCGTTCACTCTTAATTCTGGTTTTCCTATTCTCGCCTGTGTGAGATAAACGACTTTTGTTGAATCTGAAAGTTTCTTTGCGACGGCTTTTGTTTGAATATTCACTCCCACATCACTCCAGCTATGCGCAATAAAAATCTTTCGGATATTCATTATTAAAATTAAGGGCAGGTAGAACTCTCGTCTATTGATGTATCATTAAACCACTGTTTGTCATGCCGACAAAGGAGGCATCTATCTAAAGTTGGAGAGTCACTAGAGAATTGCTTCCGGAATGATTACCTCTTTAAAAGCCTTCTGCTTTCGCGTTTGCCAAAATGATTCTTCATTAACAATGGCAAAAAAAAGATTGGCACTGTTGCCATCACCGAAATGATATTGCAGTGGGAACTTTTTTTGATGAAGAGCTTCTTTTATACTTTTTGCAATATCATTTTTTGCATAACAGCAGTGAATGATATCGGTATTCTTTGTTCTTCCGTTTTGCCTTGTTCCGATATTAACCGTTGGCACACCGTAATACGGCGCTTCTCTTATTCCCGCACTTGAATT
>WNGE01013830.1_pt1 | contig 14943 bp, 15 predicted proteins | sample 5400651 | NCBI WGS metagenome assembly WNGE01 (sample SAMN13153370, study PRJNA577476) | soil metagenome | isolation source: 60 cm soil or saprolite under grassland replicate 2 | place: USA:California | collected 2016-06-15 | reverse complement strand
GATTGGATTACGGCTACACGGGACTGGACGGATGCGACTCCCAAATTCCTCGCCGCAACTTACGTCCGCCCAAAGACCCAAGCGCCTTCACCTGACGGACGCCAATATGGCGGATTCATTGTTCGAGTGTATTTCGACGGCCTGTTACAAGATGCGCGAGCGACGCCGCCGGAATTACTGACGCTCTTTCCGGCTCCAGATCAGTTGGCGCCGCCTCCCAATGCGGCCCCCAGTCCGTCGAACTAACTCAACACTTAACAAGTCCCCCGCGCTGCAGATTTGAGAGAATCCTTGTTAACCGTGCCGTACTTCGCTAAACCACGGAGAATTGGCGAGAGGAGCTTGTTATCAACAGACCATCGATCTGGTGCGCCAGGTTGGGCATAGCGGGAATTCCTTGGTTCCTGGCCCCGATTACACTTGGTCAGGAGACACCGCGCACGCCACACACAGCCGCACAGGCTGGCGTTACGATCGAGCAGGTCATAGTGACCGGTTCGAACATTCCGACAGCAGAAGAGACGGGCCCCAATCCAGTGGATACGTATCGGCCGGCGGACATCGAAAAACTGGGCATCCGTAATGCAACGGACCTGACAACTTTTCTGCCACAGGAGGCGGGCGGAACCGTCAACCTGAACATCGCCAATGGCGGGGACGGTACTGTCCAATTCAACCTGCGCGGCTTCTTGCCCAAGGAAACCCTGGTGCTTGTCGATGGAAAACGTGTCGCCTTTGGTTCGTTAGGCGTCGCCGGGGCTAGCCAGGCTGTGGACATTAACCTCCTTCCCTTCGTGATGATTGATCACATCGACATCCTGAAGGATGGCGCGTCGGCTGTGTATGGCTCCGACGCGATCGCCGGCGTGGTCAACTTCTTTTTGATACACAAGTTCCGTGGGCTGGAGATTGGAGGCAGTTACGGGAACACAAATTTGGGAGCGTCCAACGATATGGGCGAGTGGGAGGCGTGGCTGAAAGCCGGCACGGGAGATGATAAGACCGACATTGTGGTCATTGCCGATTTCTGGCAGCGTACCGGCGGCGTCTTCAGCCGTGACCGGGATCTCTCCAGTAATGCCTTTCAAATACCCTGGGGTGGGATCGATGCTCGCATCCCGACTGAACCTGGCCGCGTTCGAATGTTCCGCTTGCTCCCGAAAATGTTTTTCGGCTCCGGAGGTCTTCCGCAGTTTGGCGTGAACACCCCGCTGCCGCATTCAGCTCCGAACGTGCAAACTTCTCCATTTTATAAGAACCCCTTTGCTGTTAATCCAAATGCGTATCCAGGTGCCCCCGGTATCCACAATTCAAGAGTACAATTTGACCAGTTCGGCACCCAGTATCGGGGTGGTGGCGACTACTTCTTCTATAACTTCGCGGCTATAACGCCCGCGCTTCCTCCGGCAGACCGTCAGAGTTTCTATGGCTCATTCACGCGCGATCTGTGTGACAAATATCTGGTGTTGTTTGCCGATTTTAAATATGTCCGCTCATTTTTTGATGCGTCCCTTGCAGCTGTGCCGTTTGCACCCGATCCATTCAAGATTCCAGGCACTAACGTTGGGCTTAGCCCTGCCTTCGCCATCAGCGTGCCAATCTCGAATCCGTTTAATCCGTTCACCGTCGCGGATGAGACTTTGGTTATTAACGGAGTCCCAGTCCCCTTGACTACGAGGGTTTTCTTTCGCGGCATTAACGATACCGGTGCCAGACATGAAAAGTTCACCTATTGGGATTCCCTTTTCGATGTCGGGCTGCGTGGTGAGATGGGAGAATTCGGTGATTATTTCAAGACTTGGAACTGGGAAGCGGGTTTCCGTTATTCCCGGCACGAGGGGCAGGATTTGTCCATAGGCGAGGTAAGCCAGCCTGGATTGCGGGACGCGCTCCTGGATACGAATCCGGCCACGGCGTTTGATCCTTTCCTCAATTTCACGGCCCACAACACTCGAGCGGCCAGATCGAGAGTTTATGTCAACCTGCAAAATAGCGGCCAATTCGAGTTGCCATTAGGTTATGCAACCGTCAACGGTGACTTGTTTAATGTTCCCGCAGGTCCGGTCTCATTTGCGATCGGCGGTGAGTACCGCGGGGAGAGAATGACGCGCAATCGTGACTCACTCAATTCCACATTTCAATCGATTGGCTCAGGCAATGGGCAAAGTTTCCGTGTTAACCGAGATGTCTGGTCAACCTACCAGGAGGTGCGGGTTCCCTTCACCAGTCCGACATGGAACTTCCCCGCTTTCTACAGCTTTGAAGTTGACTTCGCCGAGCGCGAGGAATGGTACAGCCAGAACACTTCTACAGTTCTAACTCCATACCAACCGGCGACCAGTTCCCAGTATAACGCGCAAAGGCCGAAGGTCTCTGTGCGCTGGCAGCCCCTTGACCCGAAGTATGTCGGCGCGCTTACCTTGCGTGGCAGCTACACCGAAGCGTTCCATGCGCCAACGCTATTCGAGATGACGCCTGCCGGCACGCAGAACTTCCCAGATATAGTAAACGATCCGTTTTCGAGGTTGACCGAGAGCTTGACCTTGAACACGGTCGAGGAACGCGTTACTGGAAATCCCCGCATACAACCGGAAGTCGCCTATGAATGGTCTTACGGGATTGTTTACAGCCCGAAATGGCTCAAGGGCCTTACCCTGAGCGCTGATTGGTGGCACATTGATCTGCGATCGCTCATCTCGCTCCTCGGCGCGCAATTCATTATCGAGGCCGATCTTCCCGGCCTGGTATTTCGGACGCCTCCGCCACCTGGTACCCCGCCTCTCGCGAATGGTCAACCAGACCGGGGCGCAGTTACGCTGGTCATCGATCCTAACGAAAACCTTTCCGGCGCGATTTTCGAAGGTCTCGACTACGAAGCGATCTATCTTCTGGATTCTGGGATATTCGGTCACGGCGATTTTGGTCGGCTGACATTCACAGTCAACGGCACCTGGCTCTCCCGGGCTGAGCTCCAAGTTAACCCCGACACTAAACGATTTGGTATCGCGGGTGAATTCGTACCGCGGGGTCTCATCCTAACCAGTTCGCTGCCATGGAATCGGGCCAATTTTAGTCTGTTTTATGACGGCCCGGCTGACACATGGATGCAGGGTCTCGATATTGGTGCGGTGATCCACTGGGTTGGCCAATATGAGGACGACAATGTTTTTCTGACAGGATCGCCGAAGCTAAATATGCCTAGAACCGGAGGGCCGGGTCCGCATATAGGTGCCAACGGACGGATTATCGACAATTCTGCTCCTTTTCGTCAGCGCGCGCGGAAGGTGGCTGATTGGACTACACTCGACTTGATCGCATCGTACACGTTCAACCTGCCGCCACCCGCTCCGGCTGAGGTACCTGGCTTTGCCAAGGATGGAGGTAAAAACCTGAAGATGAAGGACGGCAAGGAGAAAAACGTGATGCCACTCTCCACGGCCGAATACAATCCCTGTGGATGGCGCGCTTGGTTGAATAACACGACAATTACGCTTGGGATGCAGAACGTGTTAGACACAGATCCGTCCTTCGTGGCCGCCTCCTTTGAGAACGGTTACGACGAATCGCTTGCCACGATCAAAGGCCGGTTCTGCTACGTCCAGCTGAAGAAGAGATTCTAAGAAACCTGTTCGAGTAGGGTTCTGTGCCATCGTGGCTTACGGTCAAGTCGGTATTCTTGTATGTGCGACAGCGCATGGGCAGGAAACTAAACGTTCAACGTAGAGAAATCGAAGAAACCGGTTCCCAAATAAGTAGATCGTCCTAGGCGAACCCCTCAGCTGTTGATTGACGGAGAAATGGCAGAAATGGGGTCGCGTCTAACTGATACATATCCACCCGCCTTTTCCATCCTCCCTGGCTGGGCTACGGTGCGACAAGCGGCCATGGCGAGGCAAGCGAAGGACCTCTCCCGATGAATGGGATAACCTTATTCCGTACGACCGCTCATCAGGTATCTGAATTCGGCATCGGGCGTTCGACGTTGAGCGTTGGACATTATCTCCTAGGATTGCTTCATGCCAAAGCATCTTGTCATCAGCACGAGCGGCAATCCTGACAGCAACAGCCGTCGAATGGGGCGCGCCGCGTTCGCGCATTTGAAAAAAAAGAAAGTGGATTGTGATTGGGTCGACATTCGCGAAATGGAGCTGCCGCTCTGTGACGCAGACAAATGTTATGGAATGCCCGGTTCAAAGAAATTGAGTGCGGCCATTGAAAGCGCGGACGGCATCCTCATCGCTGCGCCGGTTTACAATTACGATGTCGCTGCGGCGACCAAGAACATGATCGAGCTGACCGGAAGCGCTTGGGAAGACAAGATTGTCGGTTTTCTGTGCGCAGCCGGAGGTCACGCGAGCTACATGTCGGTCATGGCCTATGCTAACAGTCTCATGCTCGATTTTCGTTGCGTCATTATTCCGCGGTTCGCCTTTGCCACGTCCGGCGTTTTCAATGGCGAGCACATCAGCGATAAAAAAATCGCGCAACGAATCAAAGACGTTGCCGACGAACTCGTTCGCTTTACGAAAGCGCTTCGCAGCTAGACTTTTTCGCCCGGGTGTCGCAGCTCAAAAATATCTGTAGGCTCAACAAGGCCGCACCGACGATAGAGCGATTTGCTTCCAGGAGTCGCCCAGAGAATGACCGCGTCGGTCCCCCGAGCGCGACACCATGATACTGCTTTGCTTAACAATCTCTTGCCGAGTCCCTGACTCCGCATTTCCGGGACGACATAAAAGTTCGTTACGTAAGCATGAAGCTCCGGTTCGTCGTTAACCGGATTGGGGATCTTTTCAAACAACTGCACACAGACGTGGCCGAGCAATTGTTTGCCATCATCGAGGACCCAGCAGCGCCACGGATAAGCGCCCGAGCGAAAACGCTTTTTCATCCACGATGCGCATCGGCGCAGAAACCGCGGTTTGGTTTCGGTAGCAGGTTCGGTTTCAGTACGGAATCGATAGCGAAGCTCGGCCAGGGCACGGGAATCACCCGACCTTGCCAAACGGATCCGGATTTCAGTCATCGATTCATGATACGTGATTGACTGCTTGTCGCTATTCGTAACACGCGATCTGCACCAAGCCTCTCACTTCGGACGTGGATCGCACAAGTTTTGATCAGGCGGACGGACTCCAGCGCGCAAATTTGTCACCGCCTGTACGAGGACCCGCGCAGCGGTGCGTGTTTCTTCGAAGATGGCGTCGTCGCGATCGAGCTCGCGCATCCAAACACGCGATTACAATCCGCCCACTAGGAATTCGTGTTTACTTGTCGCTCGGTCACGCCTTTGTCAGGATCACAAACATGAAGCATCTTTTTCTGATCTGTTTCTTTCCGATGGCTTTGACAGCGCAGAGCATGCAGCAGCTGACCGAACAGTTGGGTAAGACTGTTCTGTACGGTGACGTTGCCCTGTCGCCCGACGGCACGCGTGTCGCGTGGGTGCAGTCCACCGCCGCATCAACATCAAAGCAAACCTTCGTCCGCGAAACATCAGGAAACGCGCCGGCGATATTAATCAAAATTCCGATCAGCGGCGAAAGGACCGATTGCGATCCCGCCTGGGCCCCCGATTCCAAAACGCTCGCGGTTTTTTCCGGCGCCGGGGAGGGAGCGCAGCGCCAACTCTGGAGTGTGAAGGCTGACGGTTCCGATACCAAAAGGCTTACGAACCTTAACGGATACGCTGCGCGACCTCGTTGGTCGCATGATGGGAAGCAGATTGCCTTTGTCTATATCGAAGGCGCGGGTGGCGGCGGCCCACTCACGGCCGCGCCGACGACGACCGGCGTGATCGACACCGCAATTCATAACCAACGGATCGCAGTTCTCGATGTCGCCAATGGGCAGTTGCGTCAAGTTTCTCCGGAAAACCTTCACATCTACGATTACGATTGGTCCCCCGACGACAAGACGTTCGTCACAACGGCGGCACCGGGACCTGGCGACAACAATTGGTGGATCGCTCAGGTTTACACGATCGACGTCACAAACGGTAACGCCACGTCCATCTATAAACCTTCTCTTCAAGTCGCGGTTCCACGCTGGTCGCCCGATGGCAAGTCGGTCGCGTTCCTCGAGGGCTTGATGAGCGACGAAGGATTTCATGGCGGGGACCTTTTCACTATCTCGGCAAGCGGCGCCAATGTGCAGAACCGCACTAACGGTCGTAAGAGCTCGGTCAGTTCGCTCTTTTGGCTAACGCCGGATCGCATCCTTTTCACCGAGATAGTTGGCGGTGGCGGCGCGATCTCTGAATTGAGCATCGACAACAATTCGGTACGCACAATTTGGAAAGGCGCAGAGGCTCTTCACGCCTTTGGGAATTTCCCTGATTTTGCCATTTCCAAGGATGGCAAAATCGCAGCCGCGGAACGCAGCACGTTTGAAACTCCTCCCGAGATCTGGGTCGGACCGATCGGTGAATGGCGTCAGCTAACAAATAACAACTCCGCACTATCAGCAACGTGGGGCAAAGCCGAGAGCATTGAGTGGACTAACGAAGGCTTTAACATCCAAGGCTGGCTTTTAACACCGTCCGGAAGTCGCGGGATAGAGCCCGGCAAAAAACATCCCATGGTCGTTCTCATCCATGGCGGCCCTTCAAGCGCAGTGACGCCGGATTGGCCCGCGGGCTTTGGAATGTCGCGAGCCATCATCGCTGCTCTGTCCGCACGAGGTTACTACGTACTGATGGCGAACCCTCGTGGAAGTTACGGTCAGGGAGAAGAGTTCACTCGAGCCAATGTAAAAGATTTTGGCGCAGGCGATCTGCGCGACATTCTCGCCGGAGTTGATACAGCAATAAAGAAATATCCAATCGATCCTGCGCGTCTCGGCGTGACTGGATGGAGTTACGGCGGCTATATGACCATGTGGACTGTCACGCAGACCAACCGTTTCCACGCCGCGGTTGCCGGCGCCGGCATTGCCAACTGGCAAAGTTACTATGGCCAGAACCTGATAGGCCAATGGATGATCCCGTTCTTTGGCGCGTCAGTTTACGATGATCCTGCCGTTTACGAGAAAAGTTCTCCGATTCGTTTTATTAAGAACGTAAAGACACCTACCCTGGTCGTTGTGGGTGAGCGCGACGCGGAATGCCCCGCGTCGCAGTCCTACGAATTCTGGCACGCGTTGAAGACACTAGGCGTCCCGACGCAACTTATCGTTTATCCCGGCGAAGGGCACCTCTTCATCAAACCTGAGCACCAGACCGACCGACTGGATCAAACGATCGGCTGGTTCGATAAATATTTGAAGTAACGCCGTTCACTCTTCTGAGTTCCGCGGATATGTTTGGGATTTGGTTCGTTGGAATCTTCCCTGCTTGGCACTCATGGCGTTTCAACTCCGCTGACAATTCCACCGAGATGGCCAGTGAGAGTGATCATCACGAAGGCCAGCGCCACGACCACGAAATAGGAAGCACTCGGCGATTGGCTCTTCGCCTGAACACGTGACCGTTTCAGGCAAAGACCAACGATGAGCGCCGCAGAAGTGAGGGCACAAATGAGATGCAACTGCAGGTTGCCTTTAAGCGTTGCACCTTCGAGCTGCCATTGCCATGCGCCGAGACCGGACGCGATTGCTAAAGGGATTGTTATCGCAGCTCCAATGAGATTGAAGTAGCTAACTGTTGCCAGGATCGGTTGCTTCCGCCAAATCGCGAGGATGTCGAAGACAACGCTCGCAATGAAGAGGGCAATCGGAAAATGAACAATCACCGGATGCTGCGCATGCCCTGCCAGGAGCGCGGCCTTGACATCGAAGGGATTCGGTGATGCAAAGAAAGGATTCATAACTGGTCGGGGGGAGTTAGCAAGTCGGTCGCGTTCGGTCGCAACTACTTTTCGACTACGATTATCCCCGTCATTTTCGGTTTTCGCCGGACTTCACTGTGATGGTTTGAGGATTAAAGGCGAAGTCTTTGATCTCTATTTTGTTTTGTTTGCTAGTTGTGCTATCGACGTCCTTCATCTCCCCACCGAGAGCGAAGACAGAAAGATTGAGCAAGCTGATGGCGCATAATAGTGCGATTTTGTTATTTCTTGGAGTTGCTGTAGTCATAGTTAGGTTTGGTTAGGTTAGGTTAGCTGAGGTTGGAATCAACGACTGCGAGAGCGGTTTTGCCTTGCTTATATTGGACGCTCGTAAGGCCGAGCATACTGCGCAGCTTTTCGGCTGGTACCTTCATTGGGCCAGGCGAGGGCGCAGTTCCAGGCGCCGGCTGCGGGAAAGCAGTGGACATCGCGCTATGGAAGGTCACGTTACCTTCAACCTTCTGGAGCACCTGGTGAATGTGGCCGTTTAGGACAGTCACTGAGCCAAAGCGTTTCAAATATCCCAAAGCACGTTCGCTATCGCTGGTTCCCCACCCCCATTGGGGATAGACCGCCCAAAGCGGGATGTGAGCAAAAACAACGATTGGAGTGTCGGCGCCGAGGCCTTTTACATCGGCCTCAAGCCACTCGAGCTGCTCATCTCCGAGCTGTCCCAGGCCGCCGGCCTGAAGATCGAGGACGTTGACCAAACCGATGAAATGGACGCCGTTCTTATTGAAGCTGTACCAACCGGACCCTTTGGCTTCGACACTCTTTAAATACCGTTCACGGTAAAGCTTGCCTCCATCGTTGAGCACATCATGCTCCCCGGGAACATAGAAAACGTCTTTGGTTCGGCAGCTCTTAAGTACTTCATCGAAAGTATCGAACTCCTCCGGCTTCGACAATTGCGTGATATCTCCCGTGTGGATCAGGAAAGACGGCGGGGTAGGCATTGCGTTAATGCGATCGAGAGCAATCTTGAAAGTCTCGGTCACATCCTTATTAGCCTCTTTGCTGAAGCCGATATGGCTGTCGCTGATCTGCAGAAAGCTTAGATCGGTAGTCGCGGGCAATGAGGATCCAGCCTTTGCAATTTGGGCAAGGGTCTTTGACGCGAGGACGCCACCGCTTACCGTCCAGAGCAGTCCCGTGCCGGCCCATGCCATGCATTTTAGAAAACCGCGGCGATCGATGCCGTCATGTTCGTGGTCGTGAGAAATGTAGTCAGACATAATAGTTGGTTTGTTAAGGTTAGGTTTGCTGGGTCAGATTGCTTTTCACCTGTCCTTACCGATTTCGCGGAATTTTATTCCAAGAATTTTTGGTGGAGAATGTGTAAGCGTGAATTTCTTGCTGTGCTAAGACCGAGGTGTCGCAAGGTTTAATAACTAACTCAGCATCTGTAATTCTGTTATGAGCCGAGTCATTATTCTGGGACTCTTTAGCACGCGTAGTATTGAGAAGGGCCAGAGCGACGAACAGAACGAACGCCAGAGTGTTCATATTCACGTGCCTAAGAACCGCATATCGCGCCAATAGGCCCGTCGCTGCGCCGTGGTAGTGAGCAGGGAGAGTTGACATAACGGACGCCTTTCTTTTTGTCTCAATAACTGTTTTCAGTTATCGATACCGTTTTTCTGCCTGGAATATTCCCGTCGCGCTCGTCAATTGCGCGCCGGGACAGCAAATGTGGGAATCGCCGGTCGCGAATCGACGCGCCTGCTCAAGAACGACGAAGCTACTTTTAGAGCCCGGGCCTACTCTTTAAGAAACCAGGTTTACTCTGCGGCCAAATTCCTGAATCGCCGTTCAGTGAGCTACAAGTTGTTCTTCCAACAGATGCTGAAAGGTCTGTAGATCTTCTTTGTTAACGTCGGAAACCGCCCAGTAGTTGAAGTCGCCTTCAACCCAGTGGAGTAGATGATAACCCTGATGCGATATTTCCTTTGTCGTTCTGCTCGCACCTGATGCTGGCCAGACAAAGAGGTTAATAAAATGTTTGCGTCTCTGATAAATCAGGGCAGCCACCGACCGGTTGTCTAGATAGTCGAGGCGACCGCCGATCAATGGAAAACCTGCATTCGTAAGATCGACAACAGGAGGCGCGAAATCGAGTTTTGCGTCCAGCCACGGTTTCACCGTGTGCTGGTCAGACGAAGCGACGTCCGCCAGATGGTTTGCCATAAGCGAACGCACATGACTGGCTATCAGTTGGGTCGCGAGAAACTGCTCGGCGCCGACGCTAGGTTGCTGTAACCGGGGCACCAGGTTCCAAGCGACAATGGCTACGAAAACGATGGAAGCGGCGAGAGCCAGCCAATTCCATGAGGTTCCAAAAAGAACCGATCGCGGTTCTCGCTGGTTCTTCGCAATCACCGGCTGAGCATCTGGTGCGACATTTCGCGTAGGCCGTTCTGCAATCTCCTCTCGCAACGAGGATTGAATCCGCTCACGCAATTCTACTGGAGCCTTATGATAAGGGATGGCGCTATTAATTGCGCGAATCAGCGTACGATTGGCCGTGTATCTTTGGTCACAGTTACGGCAGTCCCGTAAGTGCTGTTCGATCGCCTGGTTGGTAATCGGATCAAGTTCGCCATCCAGATAACCATCCATTAGGTCTGTAGCTTGTTCGCAGTTCATCTATATCTCCTTACCGATACGAGCCGCCAGATATTCCTTCAGCTTGGCGCGGGCGCGGGCAAGCCGCGACATAACCGTGCCGGGCGGAATTTGCGCGATCTCGGCTATTTCTTTGTAGGACAAACCTTCCTGGTGGCGCAGCGTCAGGATCTCGCGGAATTCCGCAGGCAATTCATCCATCGCCTCCTTGATAAGAGCGGTGTCTTCACTCTGCTCCAGAACCGTTGCCGGACTAACGGACTCGTGGCCAGAAGTGTGTAGTTCTTCATCAAAAGGCGTGGTGAGATCAACCGCCTGCTTCTTCTTTAGCATCGTGTAGGAGGTATTCCGGACGATCGTCAGCAACCAAGCCCTCCCATTAGAACCGTGAAATCCGTCAAAAGACTTGAACGCTCGCAGATACGCTTCTTGCACGACATCCCGGGCATCCTGTTCATTGCGAAGCAACCATTTGGCTAAATTGTGAGCTGCATCCAGATGTGGAAGAATCACTGCTTCAAAGGAGGCTAAATCCGCTTTGCGGGCGCGATCCTCCTCGTGCCTCTTAAGTACGACGAACTTCACAATCTTCTGATCCGATTCGAAATCTTCGGCCTCGGAAGCATGTCCTGTTTTAGCCGGTAAAGCCATAGCGATTTTCGAGATCGTCATCTCAGAGCAGCGTTGTCCGTTTGCATTGCCATCTCTCTTACAGAAACTCATCTCGCCGCGATTTATTCCATTCCTTCGATAAGAAATTCGGTCATAGGATCTCTTTCCGGGAATATAAATCCGCCAAATTGGTCTTGAATGAGTGAAGAACAAACTGCCGTTTAGCGACACACGCCTATGACTCCAACAATCGCCAGCATCCTGAATTTTGCCGGACCAGACATGATGGTAATCCTCCTTATCGTATTCCTTCTGTTCGGCGCGAAGAAGTTGCCCGAGCTTGCTCGAGGGATGGGCAGGGCGGTGAAGGAGTTTAGCGCCGCTCGAGATGAGATTGAGAGAGACCTAAGTCAGTCCAGCCCCAGCGCAGCAACGCAGGCAAAACTACTCGATAGAACAAGCGAGCGGTCAGCAACCCCTCGGTAATCTCGGCGTCGCAATCAACAACGAAGCCCAGCTGTATGACCTTGCTCAGCGCAGCGATTTCGATCGCCAGGACGATGGGAGAAATACACTCCGGAATAAATCGCGAATCGAAGTAAGGGCGCGGGAGCAGGTGGAGCGGGTGTAAACTGATCACATGCACCTATATGAAGCGCATTTGCCAGTTTCCGATACTAAGACAGCGCGACGATTTTACGTAGAGATTGTCGGGTTGCACTTTGCGCATCGCGACCTTACACGCGACGCCATTTTTCTATGGGCTGGCGTTGAAAGAAGATCGATGCTCGGCTTGTGGGGCCCGAGCACGACGCTCGGCAGCGAGTTTCACAAGTGCCACATCGCGTTCCGTGTTTCGCTTGATGAACTGCTCGCTGCGGGCAAACGACTAAACGCTGTAGGCATCCAAACGCAGAATTTCGCTGGCGAGAAAACGACTGAACCATCGGTAATTGGCTGGATGCCTTCGACCCAGTTGTACTTCCGCGACCGCGACGGTCACTCGCTCGAGCTTATCTCCCTTCTGGACGAATCTCCAGAGCCGAAATTTGTCGGGTCGCTCTCAGAATGGAAGCAGCGGAGCCATGCTTACATGAGGTTGCCCTCTGCCTTTTATTTTTCGCATCGTAGTTTTCTTGCTTTACCAAACGATGTCTGTGTATTTCGATGCTCCGTGCATAGCACCATGAGAAGAACATGGAAACTCTGGGCACTTTGTCTGGCAGCTGACTCAATTGTTACGGTGTGCGCCGACAGCGACAAGAGTGTCACAGCCGCCCAGGTGAACGGCACTTGGAAAACGAAACACAGTGAATTCAAAATCTGGGCGCTCGGTCAACAGCGTCTTCAGATCGAATTTTCCGGCGTTTACGAATACAAAACGCCGCAAGGTCCAAGCGCGAACGAGGGCGAAGGAAGCGGCGTCGCAACGATTGAGGGCGATACCGCCATCTTCAAACCCGAGGGCGCCGAGGAGGAATGCCGCATCACACTAAAATTCACCGGAGGCAAACTTGTGGTCACCCAAACCGGCATTTGCGGATTCGGCCACAACGTGAACGCAGCGGGCACTTACCAGAAGGTTTCCGCCAAGAAACCGAAGTTTGAGTCAAACTGACAACTACTTGCTATGTTTCGTTAGGCCAATGAAATATATGTTCCGATTCGTTGGGAAAGCCGTTGTCGCAGTTATTCTCGTTTTATCAGACGTCGCCCAAGCTGGTCCGCATTCCCACCCGCTGCATGAAGACAGCGCGCTGGCTCTGCTTGAGCGCACTCTTAAGCATGACGGCGTTTATACGCACCGAATCTCTTTGGATTGTGTTACCTACGGCACCGAAGAGACAGCCAACGCTTATTTTCAGTTTGTCCTCCGCGAAAACCACAACGCCAAGTGCGGCGGAGATCCCGAAACGAGTCCAGTAATCGATCGCTACCGGGTGTATCGGCAGTCTGGCAAAATTGAGTGGCTGGAACGGATCGAAGATAACTGGCGGCCTTACAATCCGGCGCAAATCAGGTAGCGCTGCCAATCAGTTACGTTACTCGCACTTAAAAAAACTTTACCAGTGCGTCAGTCGTTTCCTTCGGTCGTTCCTCAAGGATCCAGTGACCAGTGTTCGGTAGCACAACAACTGTGACATTGGTCGCGACCAGCTTCATTTGTTCTGCAAGCTCATTGCCTAACGACTCTTCTCCGCCGATCGACAAGACCGGCATTGTCAGTTTCTCCTGGGAGAGTTTCGCGAAATCTTTGGCCAGTTGCGGCCAGGAAGCAAAATAAGCCCACGCTGCCCGCATTCGGCCCGGTTTCGAATACGCCTCAGTGTAAGCCTTGCGATCTGCCTCCGGAATCGAACGCGTCTTGTCGGCGGCCAGAACGTTCCAGAAGTATTCGAAGTAAATACGCTCCCGTCCCTTCACCAACGCTTCGGGGTACTCGCCGTTGAAACGAAAATGCCAAGCGTGCGGGTCATTATAGATCGCTTCCCATCCGGGAACCCCGGGAAGAAACGCATCCATCACCACGAGCTTCTCGGTTTCCGCCGGGAACTGTATCGCGTACGCGTAAGCAACCATTAATCCAATGTCGTGCCCGACCACTTTCGCCTTCTTTACGCCTAACGAGCGTACCAGCGCATGAATCTGGTTAGCGGACGTTATCATATCGATTTTGTCCACGGGAATCGACGAGTCGCCGATTCCCGGAAGGTCTGGCGCGATCACGGTAAACTTCTGCGCCAGCAAAGGAATAAGTGGTCGCCACATCCGCGAAGTTTCCGCGAATCCGTGCAGCAAAATCACTGTTGGCCCGTGGCCCGCTGTAAGATACTGCAGTTCCACATAATCGATCTTCGCCGTGTGCGAGACGATGTTTTTATCTGATGGCTCTGCAGAAATTGGAATCGCTGAAAAAACGAATAGAACAAAGAAGCAAGATCCAACTAAGCTCAGGCAAAGATTAAAAGTGCGTGTCATAAAGTGTTCGTGATGTTAGACGGTTAATTTCGCGGGACTAGCAATTTAGCTTCGACTACTCGGTTGAAAACGAAAGCCATTAAGTAGGTCGAACAACAAAAGCCAACATAATAAGGTGAATATGAATATATATAACAATCTGGAACGAGACTCGTAATCGTCGTTGTTTTGAAAAAGAATCATTTATGAACTCCGTGTTCCTTCTCGCAATCGGAATCGGAATTGTCGCTGGACTGCGGTCGTTACTGGCGCCCGCCGTGGTTGCGTGGGCTGCGCATTTTGACTTGTTGAATCTGAACGGCTCGCCTCTTGCCTTTATGGGATCAAGAACGGCGGTCGCGATATTTTCCGTGCTCGCGATTGGAGAGTTAATCGCCGATAAGCTGCCCAAGACCCCGAAACGGACCGCACTAGGACCATTATTGGCACGCATTCTCACCGGAGGCCTCTGCGGAGCGTCCCTTTGGGCGGCAGCCGGACAATCATTACCCGCTGGCGCACTTCTGGGTGGAACAGGCGGCGTGATCGGAGCGTTCGTCGGTTACGAAATCCGGCGGCGTATCGTGAACAATCTGCATATCAAGGATATCTTCGTAGCCATTTGCGAAGACTTGGTCGCGATTGCGCTAGCTTGTTTTCTCGTTTGGCACTGACTAAGACGCGGCATCTCGTCGCGAGCTTAGCGCTGCTACTATTTATTTCTCCTCGTAAGATGACACGCGAAGCACGCGTATCGTCACCGATTTGCCGTCACGCTGAATGTTTCGTTTTTCAATACTGAACTCGATGACAGCTGCCGTTGTGAGCGTGCCGCCGCCGTTTTCCTGATACTCAATCTTGTAATGGTCCCTTTTTGACTCGAGCACCCGGTAGCGCATGAATCCACTGGTATCGGGCACCG
>WNGE01008384.1_pt1 | contig 14944 bp, 15 predicted proteins | sample 5400651 | NCBI WGS metagenome assembly WNGE01 (sample SAMN13153370, study PRJNA577476) | soil metagenome | isolation source: 60 cm soil or saprolite under grassland replicate 2 | place: USA:California | collected 2016-06-15 | reverse complement strand
CCTCGGCGGATGCACTGCGATACGCCCGCACCGGCATGGACGAAATGGGCCTGGAGGCTCAGGCCGAGTTCATTCAGGGCGAGGCCGAAGACCTGCCCGCCCTTGTACAGAACGCCGACGTGGCTTTTTTCTGTAACGCGATCCATCTCGTCTCCGACAAACGCTCTGCTTTCGAGCAGATGTCTAAAATCCTGACTCCCGACGGCATTTTTGCCTGCAACAGCGCCTTCTATGAGGGTACCTACGTCCCCGGCACCGAACGCTTCTACCGCTTGTGGACACGGCGTGCCGTTGGCTGGCTGAAAAAGAATCATCCGGACGTACATTTATCTAGAGAAGCAAAGGCCATGGCGATGCAGTGGGCCACGCCCGAGGGCTATGTCGACCTCTTCAAGTCCGCTGGCTTCAGTAGCGTTGATACCTCTCAGACGGTCGCTATTGTCTCTCTCGACGCCTGGCGCGACCTGGGACAGTACTGGCTCTTCATCGATGGCGCTTTGCCTGGAGTTCCGCTCGTCTATGGAGCAGAAGCTCTGGAGACTGCCGTCTATCAGGTGGGACAGGAGCTGGGTATGACGGAAGTGCCGCGCATGTGGCTACAACTCGTGGCAACCAGGGGCTAAGTTCGGGCGCAATCTGCAAGTCTCCTGGCCTGGCATAAGGGAAGCACGCAGGCCTTTTCTGTGATAAAATAGAGAATGTGGGGAGCTTATCGGCATCTTTCCGCCGGGTTCCCAACATGTTATCTTCATCTCTATCGACACCCTCACAGGCGTCCTTCTTTGCAGCAGAACAGGAGCACAGTCGCATGCAATGGGAAGTCGCGACAACGGCATTCCTCGCTTCCGCAGTCGAATTCGTCGAAGCATTTACTATCGTCCTGGTCGTTGGCCTGACTATTAACTGGCGTAGCTCGCTCGCTGGCGCGTTCGCTGCGGCGGCCACGCTTGCCATAATCGTCACAACCATGGGAGTAGCACTGGTCCAGTTTGTCCCTATCGACATTTTACGTTTAGTCGTTGGCATCCTCCTTATCCTCTTCGGTCTCAAGTGGCTGAAAAAAGCGCTTCTGCGCTATAGCGGCCTGAAGGCCCTTCACGATGAAGAGGCGATCTTCGAGGAGACGATGGCCGAGATGCGCGCGCGTGGCGAGAAGACCGCCCCCCGCTTCGAACCCTTTGGCATCGCTCTTTCCTACAAGGCCGTCCTGCTCGAAGGTCTTGAGGTCGCCTTCATTGTGATTAGTTTTGGCACAAGCGCGGCCAGTAACGTCTGTTCGAAGACCGTGACGTGGCCCTTCTCGGATCTCTTTCTGCTGGTCCTGGTGGCACTCTACCTGCTGGCCTCTTTCGTCCTGGTGACGTGGCTCAAGCAGGTCAGGCTCCAACGCCAGGTACAGGCTTCCAGGACCTCGACGATCTCACATGAGCAGGAGGAGGTACATCCATGAAGGCAATCAAAGCCGGTTATAACTTTATCGTCGGCGATATGATCATCCTGCTTGGCGTGATCGTCACTGTTATCGTGCTCGCGCTGATTAAGTACGTGAGCATACTGGCCCCACTGCGCGATATCTTGGGCGCGTTCCTGTTCCTGGCGGTGCTGGCAGTCCTGATCGCGTCATTGAGCCGCGAGGCACTGGGGAAACGCTAAAGCAAAGCGCCAGGCAGCAAGCGTCTATTAGCTACACAAAGTCGTAGCTGTCTCTGGCTATGCACTTTGCACCTATTGACGTAACGACGATAAAACGCATAAACTTGAGCTATGCTTGCCCATAAATTGCGCAGCATAGTTCACGCCTACCTGACCATATTAAAAAAGCATTAAAATCACATCGATAGGTGTTGACTAAGACTTTACGGGCTGTTATCATGAAGTACATGAGTTACATTTTAAATGAACATTACTGGATGGATTCGGAGCAATCCCACAGAAAAACACCTCTCGTTGGAGATAAGCATGCCGTCTCCATGTGTAGATGCCGAGAGCATAGGTGCTACGGAGTCTGATGAAAAATATGCGCGAAGCACAGACCTGGCGCGATTTGCTGGGAACTATCATTAGTGACAACAAAGAAAAACAACGCATTATCGAGGCGCTGGGCGTTACTTCTATCACGTTAACACGCTGGATCAATGGCGAATCGGATCCACGCCCGCAGAATCTACGCCACTTGCTCAGCGTTTTACCTCAGCATCGCGAACAGTTCGTCGAATTGCTCCGCAAAGAAAAGGGACTGGGCGAGCTCGCTAATCCTGTACCCGATGATGTACCCGGCGAGATCCTCTCCGAGTTCTACGCGCGCGTCCTTGTTGCACGGGCCACCACCACCGATAATTTGCGTTTCTGGTCGACCTGTAATCTTATTTTACAACAGGCCATCGGACAGTTAGATCCCGACCGCCAGGGTATGGCGATCTGGGTCGTCAGATGCATGCCTCCTTCAGGTCCTTATGAAAAAGTTCGCAGTCTGCGCGAGGTCGTTGGGCAAGGCACGTATCCCTGGTCGGGCAACCTTGAGCAACAGGCGATGTTCCTGGGAGCCGAGTCTCTGGCTGGAAACGCGGTGACGCTCTGCCGACCAGCCATTATTGAGAACCTGGACGAGGAACATAATCTGATGCCCGCCTCGCGTGTGGAGTCTGAGAAGAGCGCGGCTATCTATCCTATCCTCTATGCGGGCCATATCGCCGGTGTCTTCTCGATCTCCAGTACCAGGTACAATCACTTCCTGTCGCAGGCGCGTACAGCCCTGGCTCAGAGTTACGCGGATCTGATCGCGCTGGCCTTCGAACCCAAAGATTTCTATGCTCCCGAGGAGATTGCGCTCTGTGTGATGCCTTCTCATGAGGAGCAGAAACGCTATTTTACTAAATTCCGCCAGCTTATCGCCAATACGATGATCGATGCCGCCAGCAGGAATCGGCCCGTCAATAACATCGAGGCTGACTATATCGTCTGGCAACGCCTGGAAGACGAGCTCCTGCAACTGCCGATCAATCAAAAACTATTTTAGTACGCGAGAATGTAATATGTTTGATGATTTTATTGAAAGTATCGATCAACACTGGGTCCAGACCTGCGTTGGACCGGGTTCGCTCTCTGTGAGCGCTTCTCTCCTCCGCATGTCGCTTCCAGCGGTGCAGCAAGGCCAGTACGCCGATGCGCAGATAGATGACTACTCAGGACGCGCCCGGCGCTCGGCGTTTCCGTGGTCGCCTCCCCTGCGCATGGAGGTGCGCGCCCGCTCGTCGCTTCCTGCCGCTACGCCCACCAGCAATACCAGCAGTGTGGGGATCTTGCGTGGCACGGCGGGCTTCGGCTTCTGGAACTATCCCTTCAGCATCAAGGGCGATATCCTGATGTTGCCCGAGGCGGTCTGGTTCTTCTACGCCTCGCCGCCGTCTAATATGGCCCTGGTGCCCGGCGTTCCGGGCTGGGGCTGGAAGGCTCAGGTTGTGCATAGCCTGCGCCCAGGTGCGCTGTTTGCTACCGTTCCTACCGCGCTGAGCGCTGGCTGGGCACGAGTGTCCGGCAATAGCGCTGCCGCCGGTCGCTGGCTCAGAAGGCTGAGCGGAGCGTGTGAGGCGCTGATCAGCGCCGACATGACGGAGTGGCATACCTATACGCTCGATTGGTTCAAGCAGAAAGCGATCTTCTCGGTGGATGGCGTCCAGGTTCTGAATGTCCTCCAACCACCGGCGCGTCCCCTTGGCTTCGTCGCCTGGCTCGATAACCAGTACGCCGTGGTGACGCCGCGTGGCACCTTTCGCTTCGGGACGGTGACCGGCGAAGCCCAGTGGTTCGAACTGGACATGGTAAGCATCGAGGCGCTCTAAATAAAAGGCGGGAGCCAGTATTAGCTCCCACCTTTCACTATCGCTCTTTCCGATCGCCTCCTTTCTCGGCGGCGGGCAACACCTCGTCGATCAAGCCGTACTCGACTGCCTCATCTGCGCTGAGGAAGAAGTCGCGCTCTGTGTCGCGCTTGATCCGCTCCAGCGACTGACCCGTATGTTTCTGAATGATGCCGTTCAGGGTATCACGCATATAGAGTATCTCGCGGGCGTGAATATCAATGTCGGTCGCCTGTCCCTCGATGCCTCCACCCGATATGAGCGGCTGGTGCAGGTGGATGCGCGAGTTCGGAAGGGCGCGCCGCAGCCCCTTATCGCCGGCCAGCAGCAGAATGGTCCCAAAGCTGGCGGCATATCCGACACAGGTGGTAGCGACCGGGCAGGGAAGCTGGCGCATGGTGTCGTAGATCGCCAGGCCGGCCCTGACGCTCCCGCCGGGCGAGGTGATATACAGGTTGATCTCGCGCTCCGCGTTCTCGGAGGCCGGGAAGAGCAGTTGCGCGACGATCAGGTTCGCCATGCCCTCCTCGACGGGTCCGTTGACCATGATGATCCGTTCCCGCAGTAGCCGCGAGTAAATGTCGTAGGCGCGCTCACCGCGTCCCGTTGTCTCGATCACTGTTGGTATAACCGCACGTGCAGTCATGACGACCTCCTTTATTGTAACTTCTGTCGCACAAAGTAGTAGTGGACTAGCGAGACGTCTCCCGCCGGAGCCTGTGGGAGCACTCCGTTCAGGAGCCACCCCTCGTTCCCCAGCTCGTTCAGACGCTCGACGTCGGGCAGCGCCCTCTCGTTCGTATCGATCGTCAGGATATAATATTCCCAACGAGCGTGCTGGAGAGGGACATCTTCATAGACCATAATCTTGGGCGTGAAGCCCAGCGATGGCTGCCCAAGATTATGTGCATGCGTTCGCGTATGCAACGTAACAGGCATTAGCTTCTTCCTCCTAATAAGTACAAATGGGACTTCCTGGAAATCTTTCATCAGGGCCTTTATTTCTCCCCTTGAATATAGCACGCCCATAGCCTATATTATAGAGATAAAATATGCTATGAGCATAGGTAGAGAAAAACAATGCTGTGAGCATAGATAGGAATGGGTTTATGGCAGATTTACAGGAAATTCTGGGGCGCGTCATTCGTCAGGAGCGTCAGTCTCGCCACATGACGATCAAGGAACTGGGTGAGAAGGCTGGCCTCTCCGAGATCTACGTCGGCGAGATCGAGCGCGGACAGAAATACCCCTCCGCTAAAGTGCTGGAGAGTATCGCGGGCGCGCTGGACCTGGATGTGGCCGAGCTGCTAGAACTGGTGGCGGAAGAGATCCGCAAGGAGCGCGAGCCGCAGATGACGCAGGCGATCGGCTTTACGCTGCCGGCGACTCCCGGCCAGCCACGCCGCATCGTCATCAAAAACCTGATCAACATGCTCGACGAAGGCGAAGTAGCCAGTGTGGCAGACTTCAGCGCCTTCCTGCTCTCCCGACGCCCTGGGCAGGAGGAGTAGAAAATAGAGAATTGCTATGACGAAAATCCATCTCGATACGGACATTGGCGGCGATATGGATGATTTGTGCGCGCTCGCGATGATTCTGAAGTGGCCCGACCTCGAAATCACGGGCGTGACCACCGTATCCGACGAACAAGGGAGACGGGCAGGCTATGTGCACTACGTCTTGAGCCTAGTGGGGCGGACCGATATTCCATTTGCCGCCGGGGCCGATGTCTCTGGAGGCTATTATCGGTACGAACTGGACTATCCTCCCGAAGACGAAAACTGGCCTGAACCCATAACACCTCGGCCAGGTTCGCCTGACAAGGCGCTATCACTCCTCAAGCGCAGTATCGAACAAGGTGCCGTCATCGTCGCGACTGGGCCCTTTACCAACCTGATGTTGTTGGAAAAACACTATCCTGGCATTCTTAAGCACGCTGACCTGTTTCTCATGGGTGGCCATGTGTTTGCTATTCCGGCTGGGTATCCGCAGTGGGGCAAGGAGATGGACTACAACATCCAGGTTGATATTCACTCGGCGCACTATGTCTTGGAACATGCCAACCCGACACTCGTCCCTGTAACGGTCACGTGTCAGACTGCCTTGAGACGGGCGTATCTTCCAAGACTTGCCCAGGCAGGTCGCTTAGGCCAACTCATCGTGCTTCAAGCTGAACTCTGCGCGAGGAGTGAGCAGAACGAGCAACACTACGGTGAAACCTGTCCTGGGCTGCCCAGGGACATCATCAATTTTCAACATGATCCGTTGACCTGCGCCATGGCCTCAGGTTGGCATGAGGGCGTTGAGATGGAAACAGTCCCCCTCAGGCTTGAAACAAGAGAGAGCTGGCTGTATGAGCTTCCCGACAGCAATGGGGCTCCCACACGCCTTGTCACAAAAATTGATGGCAACTCATTTAATGAGTATTGGTGTAATATCCTTTGCAGTTAGTTTTCTCGGCTAGAATGCTCTATCTGCTTCATCTCTCGTTAAAAAAAGCGGCGGCGACGTGGACGGCGCATATATCCCCCGCGACGGTAGTAGCGCTCGTAGTAGGGACGATAGACGCGACGATAGGCGAATGCGCTCCACAGCGCTACGAGAATAGCGGCGACGATTACAGAGGTAAAGAATGGCACGCCGGCAATCTCCGGGTCGCCAGCAATATGCACCCCCAGCACGCCAACGATCAGGAAGATGGCGATAAAGCCGATGATAGTGGCACCAATTATACCATCCGGCGCCCTTCTACGCGCAAGCAATTCACCTAGAAAGCCTGCAATCAGTGCGATAAGTAGCCACACTAGCACATGTGGTAGGGTAATAGTCATAACGATTTTCCACCTCTCTATGTAGTAAACAGAAGAAATTCACAACTTCTCTGTTAATACGGATAAGTGCGGCATTCAGGTTCAAAGCTCTTCTCTTGTTATGACTGTCCCGGTACTACCAATCATCTACAAAACATGCTCAGATCAGAGATACTCTCGCGACGATCGCACTTTTCTAAACAGAAAACCGAGGCCGGCAACAGCAGCTATGGTAGCAACAGCGCTCATCACAAGGGGCACAGAGGTCCTGGTAGCCTGCGGGGGAGCTGGCACCTGCGCGCGCGCCTGCTCTGTCTTCGCGTGCTGGCGCTCCAGTTACAATATGAGGCTCTCTTCGCCTTTAGCCATTGCCCAACGATGGTTTGCCGAAAAGATGGGCTTCATGAGAAACGAGAAGTAGCGCAAGAGCGGCTTCTCGGCGCTGATCTTCCAATCGTAGATGACATTAACCCACGGACCCTCCTGCTTGAACGTCCAGATACCGCGCCCCTCGAAATCCCCCTGAGCGATCAGGGTGAAGCCATCGTCCCGCACTTCGGTGACGCGGAACTGCCAGCGCAGTGTGTAGGGGAGCCAGCCCTTCGTATAAAGATCGACCACCTTACCCAGCCCGGCTTCATCGCCCTTTTCCAGTACTTTCACATCCAGATAGACCGAGGGCCACCAGCGCGTAAGCCCTGCAGCATCGTCGAGAATGTCCGCCACCTCTTGTGCAGTCCCCTGCACGCGCCACTCAGTGATGAAATGATAATCATTTGTTGCCATTGCAGATTACTCCTTTTGTAGTATCTCTTCAGGTCCCTCTTTCCGGACTCCTCGTGGCTCCGCGCGCTCTGCGGCTCACACGAGTCCTGAAGAGTTACCTCCTGCTTCATAAAAAACATACGTAAAGTAGCGTCGAGAAGATCATTTACACAAATATGTGCCCATTCTCTTCCAGAACGCTTCTGGCCCGCTCGCTATACTCCTCTTTTATCAGGATATAATCAGTATCAAACGTGGAGAGGGCAAAAATAGGGATACGCGCAGCAGCTAATGGAGCGGCCAGGGCCACCCGGATACCAGAGAGAGAGAAGTCCAATTGTCCCTGGATTCTGATGGCCTTCCAGCTTCCCTCATATTGTACACCAGAAGGCGGCAGAGATTGCAGGCAAACGATGGAAAGTTCATCGGCGGTATAGGTCACGGATAGCAATGTCGCCCTGTTGCGCCATGCCCATTGTGGCACGTCCTGCTCGGGCGAGAGGCGACAGACGGCGAATGTGTCGGATAGCAAAGTGAGTCTCATCATGCCTCCTGATTGAGATGGGCCGCCTCATTCGGCCTGGGGAGCGCGACCATGGACAGGAGCGTAATCCCTGATGAGCCGGATGGAGGCCAGCTCCATCCCTACTATTGGGGGGAATTGCCCCAGACTGTGAATGCGTCGGTCATGCAGGTGAAATCAGGATCGCGCATCTCAAGCAGCGCCTGCTCGTACAACTTCTCGAACTCTTCCGGTTTTGTCAGGTCAAGAGTGATCAGTAGCGGCTTCAATTGCAGCAGGCCAATCTCATAATTATGATAGAAGTCGGCCCAGCCCTCCGTATCCGCCGAGGAGTCTGCACCGAACCACGCGGTGTGAATATCGGTATAGCCGGCCCGACTCAATAACTTTCGCAGCGCGGCAGGCAATCCTGCCAGTGGACCACCCATGACCTGTGTAGCCGCACGATCCTGGTTGATCAGGCGCACTATCTCTGCGGCGCTTTTGGTATCCGCCACATAGGTATTCTCGCCGTGCGAAGTACTATCCATCTCTCTCTTCCTCATATTGCTCACGGTTCGCGTAAATTTAGACGCGAACCAAAGCTTCTGATTACGCTGGTGAAACCAACTGTGATATTCTTTATATGATATTTTTACATGAGGAAGAGCATTCTGTCCAGAAGGGGTAAGGAAGAACATGGTATCACCACTCACCATCAACGAGTTGGAGGAGCGCTTGACGAGCGAGAATGACAAGGGCAGAAAAGAGAAAGAGGTCAACCCATGGTTCCAGAAGCATTTCACGATTACTTTATTGCGAGCACAGGAGCTGCCGCGGCACTGGTGGGTCTGCTCTTTGTGGCGGTCTCCATTGCCCCAGAACGAACGGTGATGAGTGGTGCCCCTGTGGAGCGACGAACGGTGGCACTCAGTGCCTATACCGCCTTGCTTAACGCCTTCTTTCTTTCGCTGGTGGCCCTGCTTCCCCAGACGAACCTGGGGTCGGCAGCATTCGTACTCGGCCTGATCGGGCTAGCGAACCAGTGCTTCCTCGGATGGGACCTCTTCAGGTCCATGGAAAGAAAATGGCTCAGCATGGTACGCGGAGCCGGATGGATCCTGGCGGGCCTGCTCCTCTACGGAGGTGAATTCTACGATGCGATCCTGCTCGTACTTTCCCCGACCGACTCCGCTCGCATCTACGCGCTCGCCGGGTTGCTCTTAGGGATCTATGCCCTTGGCCTGACGCGTGCCTGGCAATTGCTTGGTGGTCGCGGCCATGGGCTCGGCGAGTGGCTCTCTCCATTACACACGAGTGATGGCAGACAGCCTGGACCCAACACGGATCAAACTCGTTCAGTAACCAGTGCCAGGAACGATGAATCCGCATGAAAGGCTCCTCCCTCTATCACACTGGCTCTTGCTCGTCGCTTCCGATTCACAGGAACTTGATACATAAGATAAAATAGAGAGACAAGAGACTCGTTCTCTCTTCTCAAAAGTTCTCTGGTAAATAGAGACGCGATTACATATGGAGATGAGGCTTGCCCGACAAACATGGGGAATACTGCCAGGATTGACCGCGCCCGTTTCTACGAGCAGTTTCTGCGCGAGCGTGCGCTTTTCATAGCCTGCATTCAAGGCTCGCAGGTTGAACGCGTGCAGTACGCCTCACGCCTGTTTAATCAACTGCTATTTATTTATTTTGTGCAGAAGCAAGGCTTTCTCGCAGGCGACGTTCATTTCCTGTCTCATACACTACAAACGATGCAGCAGGAATGCGGAGAGAATAGCTTTTTCCTCTTCTATTGCCACCTCCTGCAACACCTCTTTTACCAAACAACGCAAGGGTCATCCTGCGTATCGGACGACCTTCTGTGCGATATTCCCCATCTCAATGGAGAACTCTTCGCCGTTCATGAGCAGGCATGCGACACTAGAAGTATTCATATACCGGATGAAGCATTTGCGCGCATATTCACTTTTTTTGACTCTCATCAGTGGTGCATCGACGAGCAACCACAATGCAACGATGGGGTGATCCACCCTGGCATTATCGGCTATCTCTTCGAGCGGCACATCAACCAGAAACAGATGGGCGCCTATTACACCCACACCGATATCACCCGGTACATGAGCCAGAATACCATTATTCCGCACATCTTTAAAGCCGTGGAACAAAAATGTCCCGATGCCTTCAAACCCGATAGACTGCCCTGGCGGTTGCTACGTATCTGTCCAGAACGCTACATAAGCGATGCTGCACAGACCAGCACATATCTTCCAACAGAGACAGAACGCGAATATCAGGAGCGCCAGGCACGCCAGTTGCAGCTAAAAAGCGAACTGGCAGGCGGGAAGATACATGCTATCAACCAGTTTATCAGCCGCAACCTGGATAGCTCCCGCTTTGCGCAGGACGTGATCAGGGGGTGCAATGACAGCGCGTTGCTGCGAGCCTTCTACGAGAGTATCACAGCCATCACCATCCTGGACCCGACATGTGGCTCTGGCGCTTTTCTCTTCGCCGCCCTGAACGTTCTCGAACCGCTCTACGCCGCCTGCCTCGATGGTATGCAGCGTATGCTTACCTCTACGGATCTGGACCTCACCACGCACAGTACGGACATGGTGCTATTTCACGATGTTTTGGAGCAGATCGACCGGCATCCCAACCGCAGCTACTTCATACTCAAAGCTATTACCATCAATAATCTCTACGGTGTCGATATCATGCATGAGGCGGTCGAGATCTGCAAACTACGCCTCTTCCTCAAACTGGTAGCTCAGCTCAAGTCTGTAGATGACATAGAGCCGCTGCCGGACATCGATTTCAATATCCGCGCAGGCAATACCCTTGTCGGCTTCGCACATCTCGCTGAGGCCAGGGAGACTATACAGGGCGGCAAACAAAGCAAGATAGACTTCGATGACGCGTTGGAGGGTATCGAGCGCGAAGCTCGCCGGGTGGAGCGCGCACTGGCGGATTTTCGCCGACTACAGACGCGGCTGGATGGAGCGCCCGAAGAGACAAGGTTGCAGAAACCCTATCTGCGCGCTGTGCAAAAGCAGCTCTGCACACTGCTCAATCGCTACCAGGCGAGTCAGTACAGCATCGGTCAACGCGATATACCAGATCCAGCGGCGTACGAGCAGGCATTCGCAGCATGGTGCGCCAGTCATCAGCCCTTCCACTGGTTCATCGACTTTCACGCGATCATGGAGCGTGGTGGCTTCGACATCATTATCGGCAACCCGCCCTACGTCGAATACAGCAAGGTCAGGCATGCCTATCGTGTACAGGGCTACGAGACGGCGAGCTGCGGCAACCTCTACGCCGCCGTCATCGAGCGCTCACTCACCTTATGCCGCGACGAGCAGAGCTACCTGGGCCTGATCGTACCGCTGAGCGTGTGTGGTGGCGAACGCTTCGATGGGCTGCGGCGCACGATTACACGGCACACCTCGGCGCTCTGGCTCTCCAACTTCGAGATCTTCCCCTGCCGCCTGTTCGAAGGCGCGTTTCAGCGCCTCTCCATCCTGCTCGCCCAGCACGGTTCAGATTGCGCCATCTCCACTACCAGAATACAACGCTGGTACGCGGTCGAGCGCGAACAGCTCATCGACCTGATTACCTACACATCTGCCCGATGCGTAGTGAAACCCGACGTCTTCCCCAAACTTGCCTCTCCCCTACAGGAAACAATCCTGCGCAAACTGGCAAACAAAGCGCGTGGAGGCAGTATTGCAACTACGCTCCATCCCCACAAAACCGACTACTTTATTTACTACCAGGAAGCGACCAACTACTGGATGAAGGCTACCTGCACTATTCCATACTATAAGAAAAACGGTGCGGTAATGGAGCCTTCACACGGACGTTTCCTCTATTTCAGGGACGATATGACGGCACGTACGACCATGGCCTTGATGAATAGCTCCCTCTTCTACGTCTGGTTCGCGACCTTCTCCGACGGCTTCCACCTCTCGCACGCGCTGGTAAAAGAATTTCCAGTGCATAGAGATCTATACGAGCTCAAAGAGCTGCCGACGCTCGCCGAAAGGTTGGAGCAAGATATTCAAGCACATGCCAGACTAAGCACGCGCAACACGAAGCCGGGCCTCAACAAAGAGGGCCACCTGATCGAGCTGGCGGAGTATCGCATGAGCTATTCGAAGGGGCTACTGGATGAGATCGATCGCGTATTAGCTGAGCATTATGGTTTGAGTGAGGAGGAGCTGGACTTCATTATCAATTATGATATCAAGTATCGCGTGGGCCGAGAGAGTGGAGAGCCAGAAGAAATACCGTAATCACTTCAATTACTGTAGGAGCCTGATTCTTGCTTCACGGACTTCTGGGCGGTCTACTCAGTGGTGATCCCGAGCGAGCAGCACACAGCCGTGGGCCCGCGAGACAGGAGATAGCGTTCTTCACCCACCTGTTATACCGCTGGGGCCTGGCAGATAAACTCCACCTCGTTACCGTCGGGGTCGTCGATGTACATGGTGCGACTGGCGAGGACAGGATGCTTGCCGTCTCGCGGCTGGTATCCAGCGGCAACGAGCGTTTCGTGTTGGGCGTCGAACCGGTCGGCGGGAAGTTCAAATGCCATGTGGTTGAGTTGGTAGCCGGAAGGCTTCGCTTTGATTTCATCCGTTTTCGGAACCAGCACGATCATCTGAGGAATGCCAGTGGTGCCATCACCTGCTTTGAGAAAGACGTTCGGCAGCGTTGGGGGAGAGATGACTTCGAGCCCAAGCAGGTCGCGGTAGAAATGAAGGGCTTCTTCTTTGTCTGCCGTCCAAAGCACGATTTCGGAGATACCAACGATGTGTTTCATAGCATGATCCTTCCTGAACATATTGTCTTACCAGCTACGCTCTATTATATTCCTTAAAGCGAGTCAGGACCAGTTTTAGTTATCCTGACGCACTATTACCACTTTACAAGAGACTTGCAAGAACTTATTATGGGCTGAACAGGTTCTGCTGCCTGCTAGAAAATGTGGTGTGCGTCATCATAGATGGGAAGAGTATGAGCTCATGGTAACAAATAGTAAGGGTATACAGGACTATCTGAAAGAGTTTGATTTCGAAGAACTTTTCGTGGATGTGCTGTGCTGGAACCGCCTCAGAAATAAGGAGCGCGCATTTACCATCACTACTAAGGAGCAGAACTATACTCTTCGTCCGGTGGCAGAGAAACAGGGCATGAAGGTCTATCTCTGCGACCCCGATGAGCAGGGACAGATCCCCGACGACGATCGGCTGCGCGCCATCGATCGTGAGGTGACGAAGTACGCGAATCAACATCTCATTATCTATATCGATGCCGCATATGAAAACCAGACCTGGCAATGGGTCAGGCGCAGGCTGGGCAAGCCGATCGCAATGCGCCTCAAACGCTTCCACAAAAGCCAGTCGGGGGCGGCACTGGCCCAGCAGCTTAAGGCGCTTGAGGTCGCTTTAGAGGAAGAGTTGAGCCTGACGCATCTCGATGTTACTGGACGCGTGGAGAAGGCGTTCGATGTCGAGAAGGTGACGAAACGTTTCTACGACCGCTTTCAGAAAGAGCATACCATTTTTAAGAACCTTATTACAGGTATCCATGAGTTGAACGAGCAGAAGGACGAGAAGCGCGCCTGGTATACCTCTGTGATGCTGAACCGCCTGATGTTTATCTATTTCATTCAGCGCCAGGGCTTCCTCAATACAAAGAGCGATGATGCGCTCGATGGCGATACGGACTACCTGCGCGACCGCCTTCACATGATGCAGCAGCAGAATGGCACAGACCAGTTTCATTCTTTCTATCGCTATTTCTTGCTCCACCTCTTCCATGACGGACTGAGCAAACGCGAGCACTCACCCGCGATGGAGAAGCTGCTGGGCAAAGTTCCCTATCTCAATGGCGGCCTCTTCGATGTGCATCTTCTGGAGCGCGAGAATACGGCGATCGAGATCCCCGATAGCGCGTTTGAGCGCATCTTCGACTTCTTCGACGAATTTAACTGGCACCTGGACGATCGCCCACTATATAAAGATAACGAGATCAATCCGGATGTGCTGGGCTATATCTTCGAGAAGTATATCAACCAGAAGCAGATGGGGGCCTATTATACCAAAGAGGATATCACCGAGTATATCAGCAAAAATACGGTCATCCCATACCTGTTCGAGGCCGCCGAACAGAAGTGCCTGATCGCGTTCAGACCGGATGGACCGGTCTGGTCGCTACTGCGGGACAATCCCGATCGCTACATTTATGACGCGCTCAAGAAAGGCATTGAGCTGCCACTGCCGCCAGAGATAGAAGCGGGCCTGGCCGATATCACGCAGCGCACTGAATGGAACAGGTCTGCGCCGGCGGAGTACGCCTTGCCAACGGAGATCTGGCGCGAGGTGGTGGCGCGAGGCAAACGCTATACTGAGATCAAGACGAAACTTGCCGCAGGCGAAGTTAGCTCCATCAACGACCTCATTACCTGCAACCTGGATATCCGCCAGTTCGCGCAGGACGCGATCACTTACTGCAAGGGCATCGATCTGCTTCACGCCTTCTACGATACTATCGAGCATATTACGATCCTCGATCCCACCTGTGGCTCCGGTGCATTTCTCTTTGCCGCGCTCAACATCCTGGAGCCGCTCTACGAGGCGTGCCTTGATCGCATGCAGATTATGGTCGAGGAGCGCGATCGGCTGGATGCGGGCGTCAAGCCGGACAAGTTGCAGAAGTACCCACGTATCGAGTATTTCCGCACGGTCCTCAAGCAGATCGGTCTGCATAGCAAGCGCGACTATTTCATCCTTAAATCTATTATCATCAACAATCTGTACGGCGTCGATATTATGGAGGAGGCCACCGAGATCTGCCGCCTGCGCCTCTTCCTCAAACTGGTGGCCCAGATCGAGAAATTTTCGGATATTGAGCCGCTGCCGGATATCGATTTCAACGTTCGCGCCGGCAATACCCTGGTCGGCTTCGCCAGCCAGGAAGAGGTC
>WNGE01005127.1_pt1 | contig 14944 bp, 11 predicted proteins | sample 5400651 | NCBI WGS metagenome assembly WNGE01 (sample SAMN13153370, study PRJNA577476) | soil metagenome | isolation source: 60 cm soil or saprolite under grassland replicate 2 | place: USA:California | collected 2016-06-15 | reverse complement strand
GATCCATGTCGACACCAACGCGACCGAGTTCCGGCAAGCGTCTTTCAGCCGGATGAAACTCAGGAGCGATCGCGGGCACCTGCAACTCCTGGGGTGACAGAGAAGGCGATGGTGTTGGTGTCTGCGCGATAGCGTTTAGCGAGCACAGCAAGAATGCCAGGAGCAAAACCGCGGCTTTGCCTCTCCGCACTGTGCGGCGGCGAAGCGGCAAATCATGATTTGTCTCAACTTCAATCATTGTTCTGACTCAACATCAATTTAAAAACCCTATCGCTTGTTTACCTAGTTTTTCGAAACTAAACTTAACAACGACGCCGTCGCGCTTGCCGTCTTGCGTCGCGCCCAGGCAAATGCTCCGGTCACACGCGAGCCGATGATTCCCCAAACTCTACTTCGGCCAAGATCGTCGAAGAGTGAATAGAAAACAGGAACGGCCAGCAACGTCAGCAGCAAACACAGCGACTGCCCGCCAACTACCAGCACGCCGATTGAGCGGTTCGTGCCGGAACCCGGACCACTGGAGATTGTGAGCGGCAACATACCGGCAACCAGCGCGATCGTAGTCATCAGAATCGGACGTAAGCGATCACGGTTGGCGCGAACGATCGCCTCGAGCCGTTCCATACCCCGCGCCCGTAACTGATTCGTGTGATCGATTTGCAGAATTGCGTTCTTCTTGACGACGCCGAAAAGCAGTAACAATCCCAGTCCGGAGAAAATATTTACGGTCTGTCCCGTGATCAGCAGCGACAGGATGCCAAAAGGTATTGCCAGCGGCAGGGTCAGCAAAATCGTAATTGGGTGAATGAATGATTCAAACTGCGCGGCCAGCACCATGTACATGAATACAAACGACAGGATGAACGCGAGCACGAAGTAGTAGCCGGCGCGGCCAAGTTCTTTTGAACGGCCAGCCAGACCCGTTTTGTAAGCAGCATCGATGCCCACTTCTGTCGCAAACTGGTTCATTTTTTGAATTACCGCCGCCTGTGACCCACCCGGTTTTACGTTGGCCAGCAACGTTAACTGACGCTGGCGGTTCAGGCGATCGATAGCTGAGGGACCCGTCCCCTCTTCTACTCGCACCAGATTGTCGAGACTTACCCAGCCGATTTTTGACGAGGACACGATCATCTGCTTGAGACCCTCGACGCTCGATCGAAATTGTCCGGTCGCGCGCACGCGCACGTTGTATTGATCGGTGCCGGCATTGAAGGTGGAAACTTTTTGACCGGCTACCAGGGTGTTCAAAGCCTGCGCGACATCGGCTACGCGCACTCCAAGGTCCGCTGCGCGCGCACGATCTATAACCACGCGCAACTCCGGCTTTCCCGAAACGAGCGAAGAGTCGGCGTCTACAACATCCGGAATAGTCTTCATCTTCGCCAGAAAAGCTTCGGAATATTTCGTCAGCTTCTCGAGGTCGGGACCGCCGATGACATATTGAATGTCGGCGTTTCGGAAACCGCCGCCGGAAATTGCTGCGACCGGCTGCACGCTCGTTCGTAATTGCCCCGGAAACTCTTTCAAGTATTTCGCCAAGACTTCTGATCGAGCGCGCAACATCAGATCACTCTGCGATATGCTGCGCTCCTCGAGCGGCTGCAGCTTGACGTAAACCGAAGCGACGTTTACTTGCTCCTGAGCCCCGCCGCCGATTGTCGTCAGGGTGTCGGTGACGCCAGGCAGTCTCCGTATGTCCGCGGAAATCCGCTCGGCCAAAGAAGAGGTTGCCGCGAGCGTTGAGCCTTCCGGCGCGCGCACATTAATCTCAAACTGTGACTGGTCGTCAACAGGCAGAAAGTTTTTTCCAACGAACATGAACAACGGCACGATACTGATGATCACGACGAGGCAGGCGCCCACAACCACCCAGCGATGGGCCATCGACCAGTTCAGCATGCGCGTATAAGTACGATCGATGGGCCGGTAAAACCTCGATTCTTTCGAGCCGTGATCAGCCGGTTCGGTGCGACCTTCAAACGATCCCTCTTCAGAGTCGTTGCTGCGCTTGATCAGGCGCGCAGCAAGCATCGGCGTTAGCGTAAAAGAAACAAGCAGGGAAACGGCAATGGCGAAGGAAGAAGTCAAACCGAATGACGACATGAACCGCCCGACGATGCCGCCCATAAATCCTACGGGCAGGAAAACCGCCAGCAGCGATAACGTCGTGGCCGTGACGGCCATGCCAATCTCACGTGTGCCTTCGATGGCTGCCTGGAACGAAGGCATTCCCTTCTCTTCGATGAAACGGAAAATGTTTTCCAGCACCACTATCGCGTCGTCAATCACAATACCGACCATCAAAGTCAGCGCCAGCATCGTGATCTGATTCAGCGTGAAGCCCATTGCCGCCATCAAGCCAAAAGTGGCTATCAACGAAGTGGGAATAGCAAGTGCCGCAATCACAGTGGAACGGAAGCTCCAGAGAAAGAGAAACACGACGATCGCCGCGAGCACGCTGCCCTCGATAAGGTGTGTCTGAATAGATTCGATTGAAGCCTTGATGAAGATCGATTGATCGCCCACCACCTCAGTTTTATAACCAGGTGGCAAACTCTTTTGAATCTCCGTCAGTCGTTCCTTGACCGCGTCGGCGACCGCCACCGTGTTTTGTCCCGACTGTTTGGAGACGACCAAAGTGACCGCCGGCTGGCCATTGAGTCGTGCTTCCGTCCGCGGCTCTTCAGCTCCGTCTTCCGCGTATCCAACATCGCTGAGCTTGACCGCATAATCGCCGCGGTTGCCGACCGCCAGGTTATTAAAATCAGATGGCTGAACGATGCGGCCCATCGTCCTGACAGTGAGCTCGCGCTTTCCCTCATCTACGCGTCCTCCCGGGAGCTCCATGTTCTGCGCGCGAACAGCGTCGGCCACTTGCGCGACTGTCACGTTGAAAGCACGTAACTTGTCTGGATCGACCCATATCTGAATCTCGCGGGTGCGCCCACCAATGATGGTCACCTCGCCAACACCACTGATCGATTCAATCTGTTGTTTGATCTTCTTGTCCGCTACGTCCGTAACTTCGCGCGGCGAGCGCGGTGCTGAAACCGCAATGCGTAAGACTGGCGCAGCGTCGGTATCCAGCTTCTGAACTATAGGCTGCTCGGCCGTGACCGGAAGATCATTCACGATCAGGTCAACCTTGTTGCGTACTTCCTGCGCCGCGATATCTGGATTCTTTTCCAGTAGGAACGTAATGAAAACCTGGGAGACTCCTTCAACTGACGTCGAACGCAGTTCGTCAATGCCGCTGATGGTGTTGACAGCGCCTTCAACTTTGTCGGTTATCTCTGTCTCGATTTCCTGCGGAGAAGCGCCTGGGTTAACGACCGTGACCGTGATGGTCGGCAGATCGATCTTGGGGAAAAGATCCACGCCCAGCGATTTGTAGGAGAAGAGCCCGACGACCGTCAGACTCAGAATCAGCATCGTCGCAAACACCGGACGCCGGACACAGATTTCAGCTAACTTTTGCATCGTTTAAATAAAAGTCCAATGTCTAACGTCCAACGTCCAATGTCCGCTTCCAGTTCTTGACTTTGGACTTTCGACATTGGACTTTGGACTGTTATTGTTTGACTGCCATCCCATCGCTTAGCTGTTCGACATTGCTGGTCGCCACGTTTTCGTTGGCGGCAACACCGCTTTTGATCTCGACCAAATCGCCTTCGGTTTGTCCCGTCTGCACCAAACGCTCCTCGGCATGGCCATCCTTGATTACAAACACCCGACTCACTCCGGTTTCCGTACGCACAGCGCGTACGGGAACGAGGGTCGCCGGCGCTGGTCGTGACTCGAGAATTCGTATGGTGGCAAATTGTCCCGGCTTCAAGGCGCCGCTGCCATTTTCGATTTCTGCTTCCACTGTCAGCGTGCGCGAAGTCGGGGTAACGTTTGGCGAGATGCGCGCAATTCGACCGCTGAAATTTCGGTCGGGCCACGCACTGGTAGTTACGGAAACGGATTGACCAACCGTAACCGCTGGAATTGCCTGTTCCGGAATATCGATACGTACACGCAAAGGATTGATGCGAACGATTGTCGCAACTTTCGTGGTTGTGGAGACATATTCGCCGAGATCCGACGGGCGTTCTGAAACGTAACCATCGATCGGAGAATATACGTTTGCGTAGGATAGATTTCGGCGGGCAAGATCAAGCTGGCTTTCCGCGTTGGCGACGTTTGCCCGAGCCGTCATCACGGCAGCAAAGTTTTGGCGCGCGAGCGAGAGTGCGGCTTCATACTGTTCCTTCAATTGATCGCGCTGCGCCTTCTGCTGGTCGTACATCGAACGCGAGATGTCTCCCGACTCAATCAACTTTTCAGAACGTCGCAGGTTCTTCTCTGCGAGCTCCAACGCCACTCGAGCATTCGCAACTTCCGGAAGCTTGTTTAAATCGAAAGACTGGCCCGGGCGAATTCCCACCTTCTCTTCAGCCTGGCGTAACGAGGCCTTTGCTTGATCGACCTGAGCCTGCGCCTGCTGTACACGAAGTTTCAAATCCACGTCGTCGAGACGAACAATGGTCTGTCCGCGCTTAACATAGCTACCCATTTCTACGGCGACCGCAACCACTTTTCCCGCAGTCGAAGGCGAAACATCCGTCTGCTCATCCCCGGTCAAGCTTCCCGTCGCCTCAAAAAACCGGGGCAATTCCCGCACGATGGCCGGGGCAGTTGTTACCTGTACCACCGCAGGCTGCGAGGACGTGTTTGCCTCATCTGTTCTGACATTTGCCTTAGAGCCGCCGCAGGAAATTGTCAGAAACAAGAGGCTTGCCAGCGCAACAGCGAGAAACAAAACCTGCAAAGGCAAAGTTTGTATTCTGGGGGATGACATTGAATCTATTTCTTTCTCGGAAAACCGTTTCCCGAACCCTTACTTTCATTTCCCTTTCTGCGAGTAGATTCGTCTCTGGTTGAAATTCCATTCAGGAGAATGTCGGTAAAGTGCTTCGCTGCTTCCTCGTTGGAAATCTTCAGCAAGCGCCGGTTGGGATCCCAAAGATTGTTATTGAGTGAATGGTGAATAATCATGCCGATGAAGGAGCGAACAACGATCAATGGATCGATCGCGATGATCGCGCCGTCACGTTGCCGTTCGGCAACGTAGTCAGCCAAAAGTTCGTAAACCCGGCGGACAAATTTTTCGAAGAACATCTCGGCCAGTTCATGGCCTTCCAGTGCCGAATGAAGTAGCAGTCGTTGAAACTCGGGATCGCCTTCGTGATGATCAAGAGCACCCAGAGCCAGCTGCTCAAATACTGCGTGGTCGTCCTTCTGCTTCAGCGCCTCGGCAACCATCTGCTCCGGATTCATCGAATCGCCTGAGCACGCTTTGTGGTCGAGGATTGCGCTGTATAGCTCCTGCTTGGTGGCGAAATGCCGGAACACCATGGCCTCGGAAACGCCGGCCGCATGCGCGATTTCTTTGGTGGTGGTGCCGCCAAAACCCTTCTGCGAAAAAAGACTTACCGCCACCCGAAGTATCTGCAGCCGCCTGTCTTCCGCGCTCATTCGGGTTCCGCTTGCCACTTGACCCGCGGTTGCCGTTGAGGCCTTCCTGATACTGATTTCTTTACTCAAAAGGGCGATTTCCTGACTGCCATCCAGCCAAAGTAAGTACTTACTTACCATTGGCGGCCTGACTTGTCAAGAACAGGTTCGCTCGCTGGTGCGCAGGTTTATCGCCTTCCCTCAAGGACACATTCTCTTCTTTGTTTTTTGTATTGTTCCCGACCTGAGCGATTTCAACTTGTACCCTTTCGCAACAAGTCGCTTGTCCAGGACGTGAGTTGGTCTTTGCCTCAGGCGGCAATTTTTCAGCGTAACTTTGAGACATGCAGCTCGACGATCAAAGGCGAGCCAACTCGGCACATAGTTTGCTCAACACTTGAGTGATTATTTGTACGCGCGTTTAGCTTTTCGGAAATTTCAGGTAGTCACTTCAAAGGAGATAATGATCATGTCGCAGAACAGAACTTCAACCGATTTCCCCGGAACTTCGCAAACAGGTGGGCAGACAGAAACTAGCACTCCGACAGAAACCCCTGCGTCGTCGACCGAGCGCGTTGCGGCCGGCACGGCGGTCGGCACTACTGGAACAGGCACCGGCACGGCGACCGCTTTAGCACAAGAATACAGTACTAAGATTTCGGAAGCTGCCAGCCAGGCCAAGGATTACGTTAGCGACAAGATGACCGTTGTCGGCGACAAGATCAAGGAACTGCAGAACGCCGATTTATCCGAGATTACTGAAACAGCCAAAGACTATGCCCGGCAGAATCCAGGACAAGCCATTTTGATATCGGCAGCGGCTGGTTTTCTAATTGGCTTGATAATTCGCGGCCGGCGTTAAGAGCCTTTGAGCACGAATCGCGGAAAGGAGATAAATGCCATGGCAGCCTCGGCTGGGAGTGCGACAGCAAATGCGGCAACACCTGCCGTAATACAGAAGCCAGACAGCGAAAGTTTACCGTCGTTATTCAGTCGTCTGGGTGACGACGTAATGCAACTCTTTGATACTAAGTTGAGTTTGCTCAGAGTCGAACTCAAGGAAGAGGCGAATGAATATGCGCGCGACGGGCTCACGATCGCCGTGGGTGGCATCATTGCGGCAATCGGTTTTGCCCTCGTAAATGTTGCTCTGGCTTTTGGGATCTCTACGCTCTTTGCCAATGCCGACTTGAGCCAGTCGGCGAAGTACGCGATCGGGTTTGTAACCGCCGGTGTACTCTATCTCGTCGTTGGCGCGATAATCGTCTTGGCAATGAAGAGTCGTTTAGCAAAACAAAAGCTCGTTCCGGATAAGACGGTCGCAGAGCTTAGAAAGGACAAGCAATGGCTGAAGAACGAACTTTAGGACTCGCGCGCGCGCGCGAAGCGGGTGACGAAGAGCCATCCAAGGAAGACCTCCAGCGGCGCATGGAGGAAACGCGAGATTCCATTACAAACACCGTGACGGAAATCAAGGAAAGCGTGGCCCAGCAATATGAAAACGTAAAGGAAGCGCTCGATTGGCGCGAACACTTCAAACGACAGCCGCTCGCCTGGACGTTGGGGGCGGCGGGCGTCGGGTTCTTTGTGGGCTATGGAGTCGCGGCAGCGATCAAAGGAGAGGAGTCCGATCAGGATTACCGCGCGTCTTCACCTAAATACGCGACTGCTCATTCATATGCAGCGCAACCAGTGCTTGGCGAAGCGGTCGGCACGGCGTCTCCCACCAGCACTGCTGCCAAGCCTAACGGCAAGGACGAAGGGCCCACCGTGCTTGAGCGCCTCCGGGAAACGCCAGCCTACGATCGTCTAAGCAGGGAAGCGGGAGCGCTGGGTGACCGCCTGGTCGAGGAACTCTCAACTACTGCGCAACAAGTAGTGTTACCGGCGTTGTTAAAGAAGATTAAGGGTTGGATTGGCCTCGATCTTTCGACCAGGAGCGCATCGATGAAGGCTAACGAAGTGGGCCAGAGTTCATCTTACAAACGTCCGCTCGAGGCCTCGAGCTAGCTGGTGACTGGACAGATAACCATGAAAAAGGCGAGCCGTTGGAGACTCGCCTTTCTTATTTTCAGCACAGCTATCGTCTACGGCCTCATCGCGCAATTGTCTTGCGTGGCAGCTTCTCGTTCCGCATCGCGGCGTTGTAAACAAAGACAGCCATGATTGTTGCCGCCTGCTTCATGTCGTCTGCCTGAATGCGATCAAACACGTCCTGGTTTGAATGATGTGTTCGGCTATCGTATTCAATCTCATCTTGAATAAACTGAAATCCGGGCAAGCCAATGGCGTCGAACGAGAGATGATCGGTGCCGCCGGTGTTTGAAACGGAAAGCGTGGCCGCGCCCATCGCACGGAGAGGCATGAGCCACTGGCGAAACAATGCCCGGACAGATTCGTTACCCTGTAGATAGACACCACGTATCTTTCCAGTGCCGTTGTCCAGATTGAAGTAAGAACTAAACTTTTCGTACTCAGGCCTGGTAACGAGAACACCAGGCGTGGGACTCGTTGCCGGTGTTGCGCGCGCGCCTGGAGCAGCCGCGGGCATTTCAATTTTGCCGAAATGTTCAGCCACGTAAGCTTTCGATCCCAGCAAGCCCTGTTCTTCTCCAGTCCAGAGCGCAACTCGGATCGTCCGGCGCGGCTTGAGATTCAGCGCCTGGAGAATCCGCACCGCCTCCATCGCTACAGCGACTCCAGCGCCATTGTCAGTGGCGCCGGTTCCGGCATGCCACGAATCCATGTGGCCCCCCAGCATGACCACTTCATCTTTCAGATCGCTGCCGGGAATCTCTGCGATTGTGTTGTAACCCATCGGATCGGCGTCTTGCCATTCCACCGCCAGGTCCACAGTCATCTTTACCTTTTCACCCGCTTCGATCATTCGCGCGATGCGATTGTAATGTTCGACAGCAAGTACGAGCTGTGGGACGATTTTTGGCGCAGTCTTGTCGTAGGCCTGTATTTGACGCGGTGCGTTTGGCCCAAAAGGGTTTTCCACACACGGCTGTGGCACCGTGGCGGATTGAACAAAGATGGTGCCGCCATCGCCCAAGCGGCTTACATCAACTAAGGCTGCAGCACTCTCGTCGTGGAAGAACTGATTCTTCCGGCAGGTGAACAATTGCGCCGCGCGCTGCTCCGGTGTGAACCGACGACCACCTCCTGTTGTTGGCTCGGGTGCATCGGCTAACGTTAGCAGATCTTTGTCATCGCGCCGTGTTCCCATAGGTTCGAAACGCGCTTTCACTTCTCGCATTTTGCTTGTTAAGACAATCGCGCCTTTGAGTTTGCCTTTGAACCGCTGCAGCTCCGCTTCATCTTTTGCGTCGACGTAAACCACCTCGGCGGTAAGGGGGCCAGTTATGCCGGGCGACCAGGCCTTCGGGTAAGCGATAAGCGGGATGCTCAACGGCTCTGAAACTTGCGCCGAGAATCGTTTTAGCGACCAGCCACGCCCGAAAGGTCCCCACGCTTCAAGGTGCGCGTTCTGCAATCCCCATTTCGTAAGCTGGTCACGGGTCCACTCGTTTGATCTCTTCATGCCGGGCGACGCAGTCAAACGAGGGCCGATGACGTCGCTGAGATAACTCAGTGTCTGCATTACCTGCGAACGATTCATGCCTTCGTCTTTTATACGCTCGATGGGATCGTTTGGATCTTTTGCCGGCGTCGTAGATTGCTGTGTCGTGACGGCCGCTGGTGTTGACGCCGGAGTTGCTACCGGAGTTTGCTGCGCGTAAGTTGCGCTCGGCCAAACCAGGAAAATGAAAAGCAGCACAACGGCCACATTGCGTCTTAACATTCTTACTTTTCCTCTAATTCTTAGGATTGGGTTCCAGGCCTGACAGATTCTAGTTTGAATAATAACGAACGACCCAAGCTATGAAGATGCCCGGTCTCATCTCTTCTCTCTGCAACCTCCGTGTGCTGAAGTGACACAGAGAAGCATGATTACGCATTACTTCTAAAAGCTACGACGCGAGCTTTGCTTTTCTTTCGGTCTCTTGCTCGCGCTTGCTCTTCCCACCCGAAGGCTTATTGGAGCTATAACCACATTCTTCGTTGGCACAATGACGAAATGTGCCCTGCTTTTTCGTGGTTTTCTCAAGCAGAAATGGCGCCTTGCAGTTTGGACAAGCTTCCGCAACCGGTTTGTCCCAATAAACTCGATCGCAATCCGGATACATAGCGCAACCGTAAAAAACTTTGCCGCGCTTCGACTTTTTAACGACCAGTTCACCTTCGCAACCAGGCCGCGCGCACTTAACGCCCGTCGATTCCTGCTTGATGTATTTGCACTTTGGATAGTTTGAGCAGGAGACAAATTCTCCGTACCGACCGACGCGTCTCACCAATTGAGCTCCGTCGACCGGACATTTTTCGTCCAGAGCGACGGGGGCCGGTGCTGCCAAACCGCTCTTCGCGATCTTGCGAATATTGCGGCATTCGGGATAGCCCGTACAGCCAAGAAATGGTCCAAAGCGTCCGCGCTTCAGCTGCATCTGTTTCCCACAGAGCTCACAAATCTCCGGTTCGGCAGCTTCCTCGGTGCCCACCGCAGATGCTGTCCCATTCTCACCACCATTAGCTGCAGCCTTCGGCTCCGCGTCGCGCGTCGCCCCACAGTTCAAGCACTTGAGATACTTCCCAAAGCGGCCCCACTTCAGCACCATCCCAGCTGTGCCGCATTTCAAACAGACTTCGTCGGTGGGTGTATCTTTATCCTTGATGCCTTTAACGTAGACCTTGAATTTGTCCAGATCGCTCGCAAACTTTCCATAAAACTCATGTAGCGCATCGGTCCACTTGAGTTTTCCTTCCTCAATCGAATCGAGTTCTTCCTCCATTCGCGCCGTGTAAGTTTCATTAAAGAGATCGTCAAAGCCGCCTTCGATCAGAAGATCGTTCACGGTCTTCCCTAGCTCGGTCGGATGGAAACGGCCCTCGAGCTTTTCCACGTATTCGCGCGCCTGGATCGTTGTCATGATCGCAGCATAAGTTGATGGCCGTCCAATTCCCTTTTCTTCCAGGGCCTTGACGAGTGTCGCTTCAGTAAAGCGGGGCGGAGGATCAGTGAAATGTTGTTCCGGCGTAATCTTGTTAAGACCAAGCGTCTCACCCTTCTCTACCGGCGGCAGCTTCGTTTCGGCTTCTTCATCCTCTTCCGTCTTTTCATCCCGACCCTCCTGGTAAAGCTTCAGGAAGCCGTCAAACTTCTGTACCGATCCGGTGGCGCGGAAGATGAAACGTCCGGCGCCAATATCGATTGTGGTCTGATCAAAGACGGCGGGAGTCATCTGCGAAGCAACGAAACGCTGCCAGATCAGGCGATAGAGTCTCAGCTCATCCTTATTCAAATAGCTGGCTAGAGAATCCGGTGTGCGTGTGACCTCGGTAGGACGAATCGCCTCGTGTGCATCCTGAGCATCCTTCTTCGAGCGATAATAAATTGCTTTTTCGGGCAGGTATGGGGCGCCATATTGGGCACTAATGAAGTCTCGCGCCTCGTTCAAAGCGGCATCGGAAACGCGTGTGGAATCCGTTCGCATGTAGGTGATCAATCCGACGGAACCTTCCGCCCCAAGTTCCACGCCCTCGTAAAGCTTTTGCGCAACCATCATGGTGCGCTTCACGGCAAAACCCAATTTTCGCGCCGCCTCTTGTTGCAGTTTTGAGGTAATAAAAGGTGGTACCGGATTACGCTTACGCTCTTTCTTTGTTACCTCATTGACGACGAATGTTTGCTGATTTGCTTCGGCGACCATCGCCGCGGCTTTTGTTTCGTCACCGATCAGAATCTCATTGGCTTTAGCGTCCTGATCAAAACCGCCTGTCTTGACTGTCTGGGCGTCAACCTTGAAAAGCCGGGCATCGAAGGCCGGCGGAAGTTGCGCCCGGAGGTTGGCCGATATCGTCCAGTACTGGGTTTTGATGAATTGCTCGATCTCGCGTTCGCGCTCAACAACCATCCGTAGCGCTACCGACTGCACTCGTCCTGCGCTTAGCCTGCCACCAACCGTGCGACAAAGAAGTGGAGAAACCTTGTAACCCACGAGACGATCCAGCACGCGCCGGGCCTGTTGCGAGTTGACCAGATTCTCATCAATTTTTCGCGGATGTTCGAAAGCCTCGTTTACGGCGCGTTTCGTGATCTCATTAAACATCACGCGGAAGTGGGGCTTTGCCGGACGTTTCGGCACAATTTCTTCCGCCAGGTGCTGGCAAATAGCTTCACCTTCCCGATCAGGGTCGGCCGCAAGATAAATCGCCTCGGCCTCTTTAGCAGCCTTCTTCAGCTCGGCAACGATCCTCTTGTTGTTTCGCTTTTTGGAATCGGGAATTACTTCGTAGCTGGGCTTGAAATCATCGTCGACATCAACTCCCAAACCCTTGGACGGCAGATCTTTGATGTGGCCTATCGAAGCCTTAACCACATAGTCTTTTCCCAGATATTTGTTTATCGTCTTTGCCTTCGCCGGCGATTCAACTATTACTAAATTCTTTGCCATTTTCTATCACTTCACAACCACTGCATGGGCGGCTTTATCTCGTTCGCTTCGAGCCAGAATTCCAAAATACTCGCTGCCGACGTTGCCAAGTTGGTTCGCGAGCGACAAGCTGAACCAGCGACCAGCGGCAAGATCCTGATGATAAATCGTCATTGTCTCTTTCCTATCGCATGAGCTTGCGAACAATCCCAATTATTCGTTCCCTTATTTCCAGGTCTTCGACACCACGAGACCGATTGTAGTTGTTGCGTTGAGATCGCTTCGGTTACCAAAGCAATTGCCATAACAGAGTTCTTCATTCACATCTTCCGCACGAAACATTTTCCCGGCAACGCCCTAACCAAATCACGCATTTCCAGCGTTAATAGCGCGGCTGTCAGATCCGAGATCGTCAGCCTACTGCGATCCACGAGTGCGTCAATGTGCGCCGGATCGTCGGCTGAAAGCAACTTGAAAACCGATTGCTCAAAACCTGTCAGTCCTTGCGGCACCAACGCCAGCTGGTCCGCGAGCGACCTCTCCTTCTTCTTTTCACCGAGTGGCGGCGGCAGAATCTTTGCGGCGATTTGCGGTGGCAACTCTGCAGCAACGTCCTGCCATTGCTGTATTAGTTTTGCGCCAGCCCCTTTTATCAGGTAGTTAGTCCCAAACGAGTTTCGCGAAGTAATATTTCCCGGTACCGCAAACACTTCTCTGTTCTGCTCGATTGCCAGTCGCGCCGTTATCAATGATCCTGAATTTTCCGCCGCCTCGACTACCACAACGCCAAGACTGAGCCCGCTAATGATGCGATTACGATAGGGAAAGTTTTCTGAGACGGGCGGAGTCGTTAGCGGAAACTGCGTCACGATGGCGCCACCGGCGTCCAGAATTTCATCCGCAAGCTTCTTATGATCGCGCGGGTAAATTTCATCGATCCCGGTGCCGATTACGGCTACCGTGCGACCGCGGCCTTCAATCGCGCCTCGATGCGCCGCCGCATCTATGCCACGCGCGAAGCCCGAGACGATGGTCACGCCGAGCTGAGCTAAATCTCGCGCCAGCATCGAAGCGGCGTTCTGTCCATAGGTCGAACACTTTCGCGAACCTACAATCGCTACGCAGGGCTGTTCGAGGCATTCAGACCATGCGCCTTTCACGTAAAGCGTTATCGGCGGATCGTATATCTCTCTTAACAATGCCGGGTAAACGCCGTCGTCGAGAATTAGAATATCGCCACCAAGTTTCCTGACGTTTTCAATCTCAGCTTCTGCTTTCTCGTACCTGTCGCGAGCTATGATGCTGTCGACCGCCTCCGGCAGCAGGCGAACCTTTTCCAGCTCGACACGAGTGGCGCGATAGACTGCTTGGGCAGATCCAAAACGCTCCAGGAGCTTGGCAGCGGCGCGAGGACCGATACCGGGGGTCATGTTGAGGGCAACCCAATCACGCATACGATTTCTGATCGCTGATTGCCGACTGCGGATTCGCTCGGATTCCTTTAGCCGTTTTGATTGAAGAAATCACAATCGAAAGAATCTGACCAGCCTCATCCAGCAACTCCGCCATCCGAGATTGTTTCACTATGCCGGCGTCAATCAACAACTCCATCCAGTAAATTGTTTCGTCAGCTTCTTCTTCGACAATTCCCATCTTCGAAACGAAATCCGCCTTTGACCTGGCTCTACAGGCAGCTCTGTAGTTGGCGCCAATTGATGACCTACAACGGAGCAGTTGATTTCTAATTACCTTTGCGGCAGGCGCTTCCGGCAGACTTTCAGCTAAACGAATGATGCGCAGTGCAAAGCCCCGCTTCCGAGTTTTTAATTCCTCCGAATTCATAGACTTCTCCACCGCAATCTAAAATCCGAAATCCGCTATCGGCTTGGCGGAGGCGTGTAGGAATCGAACCTACCTGAGCCTGTTCTCACAGTCTCACTGACGGTTTTGAAGACCGCGCCGTTCACCAGAACAGATTCGCCTCCAGGCTTCGAATCTCAAATTTCAATCTCAGATCTCAGTGTCCCGATCTCAGATCAGATGTCAAACACCCAAAAACTAGTTCGGCGCCTTCGGAGCGAAAACCCTACGCGCCAAACTGCGAGACTGTCAAGCAAGGTCCGATTGAGATGGTTTCTCAGAAGATGCCAGAATTGGCTAACTGCCGCCGCTCGCAAACTTGACTGAAATCCGCGGCCGGCGCTATTCTAGCCCTCCCGAACGAACGTTCGAACGATGAAGCTGAAATCCGCTGTGAGGCCCATATTCACTGGGAAAATGCGGAGTCGGGTAGAGTTACAACGAGGAGCACATGATCAATTTTCAAACGTCGCCTGAACAATACAAACATTGGAAACTGAATGTCGCAGGTAATGTCGCAACGCTGACGATGGATGTTCAGGAAGACGTGACGATCGCCGCCGGTTACAAGCTTAAGCTCAACTCCTATGATCTCGGCGTCGACATTGAACTGGCAGATGCGATTCAGCGACTGCGTTTCGAGCAACCCCAGGTCAAGGTGGTCGTTATTACCAGTCTCAAACCGCGTATTTTCTGCGCCGGCGCCAATATATACATGCTGGGCACGTCGTCACACGCGTTCAAAGTAAACTTCTGCAAATTTACGAACGAAACGCGCTGCGCCATTGAAGACGACTCGCATCATTCGGGCCGGCGTTATATTGCCGCGCTTAACGGCACAGCTTCCGGGGGCGGCTACGAATTGGCAATCGCCTGCGACGAAATCTATCTGGTTGACGACGGCAACTCGGCTATTTCCCTACCTGAAGTTCCCTTGCTTGGGGTGTTACCGGGGACGGGGGGCTTGACGAGGGTTGTCGATAAAAGAAAAGTTCGCCGCGACCGCGCTGACGTTTTTTCCACGCTCGCAGAAGGGTTGAAAGGAAAGCGTGCCAAGGAGTGGGGATTGATTGACGACTATTTTCCGA
>WNGE01006472.1_pt1 | contig 14946 bp, 16 predicted proteins | sample 5400651 | NCBI WGS metagenome assembly WNGE01 (sample SAMN13153370, study PRJNA577476) | soil metagenome | isolation source: 60 cm soil or saprolite under grassland replicate 2 | place: USA:California | collected 2016-06-15 | reverse complement strand
TCGTCGGGCGGCGCGGCCAGCACCGCGCCTACGTGGACGGGCTGCTGGCAGAGCTCGAGCTGGAACGGGAGGTGCTCGAACCTCGCCTCGAGAGCATCTTCCTGGGCGGCGGGACGCCGACGTTCACCGAGCCGAAGGAGCTCGAGCGGTTGTTGCGCGCGCTTCCGCCGGCGCTCGAGGTGACCGTCGAGGCGAATCCGGAGACGGTGACGCCGGAGCTTGCGGACCTCCTGCAGGAGTGTGGCGTGAATCGGGTCTCACTCGGCGCGCAGAGCTTCCGGCCGCGGCTGCTCGAGGTGCTCGACCGGCAGGCCGGGCCCGACGACGTCCGACGCGCCGTCTACGCTCTTCGCGATGCCAAGTTTGACAACATCTCGCTGGATCTCATCTACGGAATCCCCGGCCAGAGCGCCGCCGATCTCGACGCCGACCTGAGCGACGCGCTGGCGCTGGAGCCCGAGCACGTCTCCTGTTACGAGCTGGAGGCAAAGCCGGGAACGCGCTTCACGCATGCGCACGGCGCGGAGCTCGCGCGTCAAGCCGAGGCGATGGAGACCTACTTCGAGCGCGTCGTCGCGCGCCTGAGTGCGGCCGGCTACCGCTGGTACGAGACGGCGAACTTCTGCCGACCCGCCGGGCTCGCGGACGGCCGCGACCTGCGCTCGCGGCACAACCTCGCGTACTGGCGGGGACGGGACTACCTGGGCCTCGGCATCGGCGCGGTCTCGACAATCGACGGACGACGCTGGCGGACGACGCCTCGCCTCGGCGCGTACCTCGCGGCGCTCGCGGCCGGCGAGAAGCCACCGCGGGAGCTGGAGGAGCTGTCGCGGGACGTGCTCAGCAGCGAGCGCGTGCTGCTCGGCCTGCGGCTGGACGAGCCTCTCGAGCTCGCAGGGCTGGAGAGTGCGCTCGACTGGCGAGCAGTGGACCGGCTCGAACGGCTCGGCCTGTTGAAGGGCGGCGATGCAGGGGTGCTCGCGCTGACACCTCGCGGACGTTTTTTGGGCGGCGGCGTGACGGCGGATATCCTCGCGTAAAATCCCTGCAAAGGCACATGAACCAGATGATCGACTCCGAGCTCACCGACCGCCAGCGCCGAATCCTGCTCGGGGTCGTCGAGGCGTACGTAGCGACCGGTCAGCCGGTCGGCTCCCGCACGCTCGTCGAGCAGACGGGTCTGGACGTCTCGTCCTCCACGGTGCGCAGCGAGTTCGCGGAGCTGGAGGCGCGCGGCCTCTTGACGCATCCCCACACCTCCGCGGGCCGGATCCCCACCGAGCGTGGCTACCGCCATTACGCCGACCGGCTGCTCGAGCGGCTCGAGCCGCAGCCGGAAGGCTTCCCTCTGGACCTGAGCTCTGCGAAGACCGAGGTCGACGTCGCACTCCAGGCGACGACCGAAGCGCTCTCCGACCTGACGAGGCTGCTCGCGCTGGTGTCTGCCCCACCGCTTGGCACGGCGACCGTTCGCCACGTCGAAGTCCTGCTCCTGCAGCCGCAGCTCGCGATGGTGGTCGTCATCACCTCGACGGGGAGCGTCACGAAGCGCCTCTACCGCTTCGCCGAGCCCGTCGATCCGGGCCTCGCCAACTGGGCGGCGCAGTACCTCAACGAACGGGTCTCGGGGCTCGAGCTCGGGAGTCACCTGCTCCTTCGGCGGCTCGACGACCCCAGCCTCGGCCCGACCGAGCGGGCGTTCCTGCAGCCGATCGAGGCGCTCTTCCGGGAGGCGCTCGCCGCGGAGGGCCAGAGCCTCTACGTCGGGGGAACAGTCGGGCTGCTCGAAGACCTTCGCGTCGAGGAGCTGGACGTCTACCAGCAGCTGCTGGAGGTTCTGGAGAAGCGGGCCGGGCTCCTGGAGGTCGTGAGCCAGGCGCTCGATCCGCGGAAGCCCTTCGTGCGGGTCGGGCCCGAGCTCGAGCACCCGGCCATGCGCGAGCTCTCGCTCGTCGGCGCCTCCTACGGGCTGACCGACCGAACGCTCGGCGCTGTCACCTTGCTCGGCCCGGTCCGAATGGACTACGACAAGGCCCTGCGCTCGGTGCGGGCCGCCGCGCATGAGCTGTCGCGCTTCCTCGAGGAGATCTACGAGGACAACTAGTCGCAGAGCTACGCTAAGTGGCTGATGTCGACCACGCAGCGCGACTACTACGAAGTGCTCGGCATCGAGCGCACGGCCGGCGAAGCGGAGATCAAGAAGGCCTTCCGCGGGCTCGCGCGCTCGCTGCATCCGGACGTCTCGGCGGAGCCCGATGCCGAGGCGCGGTTTCGCGAGGTCGTCGAGGCCTACGAGGTGCTGTCGAAGCCCGAGGCGCGCGAGCTCTACGACCGGTACGGCCACGCGGGCCTGCGCGGCGGCGGCTTCACGCCGACGAGCTTCGACCTCGGCAGTCTCTCGGATCTCTTCGCGGCCTTCTTCGGTGACGATCTGTTCGGCGTCTCGTCGCGGTCCCGCCGCGCCCGGGGCGCCGACGTGGCGGCCCAGATCGAGATCGAGCTCGCCGAGGCGGCCACCGGGACGAAGCGCGAGGTTCCGTTCCCGGTCTCCGTCCCGTGCAAGACGTGCCGCGGCAGCGGAGCAGAGCCCGGCACCGAGCCCGCGACCTGTCCGGCCTGCGGCGGGGCCGGCCGGCTGGAGCACGTCTCCCGTACCGCATTCGGAGAATTCATCCGTACCCAGACGTGCGCCCGCTGTCGCGGTGCCGGCCGCGTCATCGAGCACCCCTGCCACCAGTGCGAAGGCACCGGCCGGATCGTCGAGGAACGAACGCTCGACGTCGAGATCCCGCCCGGAATCCACGACGGCCAGCAGATCCGGCTTTCGGGCGAGGGCCATGCGGGCTCGCTCGGCGGAAGGGCAGGGGACCTCTACGTCCAGGTGCGGATCCGCCCCGACCCTCGCTTCGTGCGCGAGGGAAACGACATCTTCACGACGGTCGACCTGACGATGACGGACGCTGCGCTGGGCACGACCGTGCGGGTGCCGACGCTCGACGGCGAGACTGAGCTCGAGTTCGAGCCGGGCACGCAGGCGGGGGAGATCCGGGTCCTGCGCGGGCGCGGCATGCCCGTCTTGCAGGGCTTCGGACGCGGGGACCAGCGCGTGCTCGTCAACGTCCAGGTCCCGCGGCGGCTGACCGAGCAGCAGCGCGCCCTGCTGGAGGAGTTCGAGCGCAGCGCGGGCGAGGACACCTACCGCCGCGACGAGGGGTTCTTCGAGAAGCTGAAGAGCGCGTTCCGCTGAGGCCGCTCCGACGCGTCGCCGCCGTCGTTCCCGTGGAGCGCGCCGAGGCCGCTCGAGCGCTCATGCTCGAGCTCTTCCCCGAGGGGTTCGAGGAACGCGACGCGAGCGACGGGGTCGAGCTCGTCGCCTACACAGACGCAGCGGGCGAGGAACGTCTCTGGGCTGCGTTTGGATCGGTCAGGGCGGGCGCGGTGCCGGACGGCTGGGAGGAACGGTGGCGCGCGTTCCACCGTCCGGTCCAGGTCGGGCCGCTCTGGGTGGGGCCGCCGTGGGAGCGGCCGGCCGCGTCGGCGAACGCGATCGTGATCGACCCCGGCCGCGCGTTCGGGACAGGCGGTCATCCGACGACCCGTCTCTGCCTGCAACTTCTGCTCGAGCTCGAGCGCGGAAGCCTGCTCGACGTCGGCTGCGGCTCGGGCGTCCTCGCGATCGCGGCAGCTCGGCTCGGGTTCTCGCCGGTCATTGCGATCGACCATGACTCGGCCGCGCTCGAGGCGGCGGCGCGAAATGCTCGCGTCAACGACGCCGCCGTGGAGGTACGGGCGGCCGACGCTTTCGCGGACTCGCTTCCCGACACGGATGCGGCTGTCGCCAACATCTCGGCCGCGTTCGTCCCGCAGCTCGCCTCGCACGTTCGCTCGCAGAGCCTGATCGTCTCCGGATATCTCGAATCCGAGCGCCCCGACGCGCCCGGGTTCCGGGCCGACCGGCGGCTGCTCCAGGACGGCTGGGCCGCGGATCTCCTTTTGCGCACGCAGTAGAGTGCGGGCGCCGTGGCGGGTTTCTCGGTTCGTTTCCTGGGCTGCAAGGTCTCGTACGCCGACGCGCAGGCGATTCGCGAGCGCCTGCTCGCGGACGGCCACGTCGAGCGGGAGGACGGCGCGGAAATCGCGGTCGTGAACACGTGCTGCGTGACGCACGAGGCGGTCCGGAAGTCGCGCCACGCGGCGGCGCGGGCGGCCCGCGAGCACCAGCGCGTCTACGTCACCGGCTGCGGAGCGAACCTTTCAGCCGACGGTTTCGCGGGCCTGCCGGACAATGTCGTCGTCGTGGCGCGGCGCAGCGAGGAGACGCCCGAGTTCGTCGCGCGAGATGTCGGCCCGATCGGCTGTGTGCAGGGCGAATCGAGGCTCGATCGCGTGCGCGCCTTCGTTCGCGTTCAGGACGGGTGCAGCTTCTCGTGTGCGTTCTGCGTGATCCCGCTCGTCCGCGGCCCGTCGCGAAGCCGGAAGGCCGACGCCGTCCTGCGCGAGATCCGCAAGCGAGTCGCCCAGGGCCACCGTGAGGTCGTGCTGACGGGCATCAACCTCGGCTGTTACCGGGACCGCGAAGCCCGCTACTCGCTGGCCGATCTCGTCCGGGCGACCGGCGCGATTCCGGGCCTGGCCCGGCTTCGGCTCTCGTCGATCGAGGTCAACCACGTGAACGCGGAGCTCGTCGCCGCGCTGCGCGAGACGCCGAACGTCGCCCGCCACCTGCACGTGCCGCTGCAGTCAGGCGATGACGGGATTCTGCGCGAGATGGGTCGGCGCTACTCCTCCGCGACGTACTTGCGGCGCGTCGCTCCCCTCCTGGACTTCAACCTCACCACCGACGTGATCGTCGGCTTCCCGGGTGAGGACGAGCGTGCGTTCCGCCGGACGCTCGACGTTGTGGCCGAGGCGGGGATCACGAGGGTTCACGTCTTCCCGTACTCGCCGCGGCCGGGAACGGCGACCGCCGCTGCCGATTCGGTGCCCGTCGCCGTCAAGCGGCAGCGGAGCGAGCGGCTGCGTGAGCAGTCGCGCGTCGCGAGCCTGGAGCGCTGGCGCTCGAAGGTCGGCCAGGACGACGTCGTCCTCGTCGACCGGCCGGGGCGCGGGTACGGCGACGACTACTCGCCCTGGCTGCTGCGGGGCGAGGTCGGCGAGCTCGTCCCGGTCCGCGGCCGGGCGGTCACGGAGGAGGGGATCCTCGCTGCCTGAGGACTGTCTCTTCTGCCGGCTCGTCCGCGAAGGCGACCACGTCAACGCGGCCGAGGGCTTCGTCGCCGTTCGCGACATCAATCCGAAGGCGGAGACCCACCTGCTCGTGATCCCGGAGCGGCACGTCGACTCGTTCCGCGAGATCTCCGAGTTCCCGGCCGACGAGGCGAAGCGGATGCTCGAGTTCGTTGCCGAGACGGCGAAGGCCGCGGGGCTCGAGGACTACCGCGTCGTGGTGAACGTCGGCGAGGGCGGCGGCCAGACGGTCTTCCATCTCCACTGGCACATCCTCGGCGGCCGCGTGTGGGGGATGGCGGGATGACGCTGATCGCGCGGATCGAGACGGAGCTGAAGGATGCGATGGCCGCGCGGGATGCGGACCGGCGCGACACGCTGCGGCTGATCCTCGCCTCCCTGCGGAGCGCCGAGAAGGAGCTGCAGCGCCCCTTGCACGACGACGAGGAGCTGCAGGTGCTCCAGCGCGAGCGCAAGCGGCGCAACGAGGCGGCCGAGGCGTTCCGCACCGGCGGCCGCGAGGAACAGGCGCAGGCGGAGGAGCGCGAGCTCGCGGTGCTCGAGGAGTTCATGCCCGAACCGCTCTCCGAGGAGGAGCTCGAGGAGATCGTCGACGACGCGATCGCCGAGGTCGGCGCGACCAGCATGCGCGACATCGGCCGGGTGATGGCCGACGTCATGCCCCAGGTCGCCGGGCGCGCCGACGGGTCGGCTGTAAGCCAGCTCGTCCGCGAAAAGCTCGCCTGAGCCGCGCCGCGTCCCCTGGGACACTTGGTCCCTAAGTACGGTTCGCCCGGCCTCCTCCCCGAGGCGATCGTATCGGGGAAACGCGCGCGCGTCTGTCGCGGAAGCGTGCCGATTGTGTAACGCCTGCGAGACGGCCTCGGTGCCCGCTGCAGCCCCTACACTGAGGCTCCAATGCAGGAGGTTCTCTCCGTCTCGAACGACGTCGCGGCCGAGCTCGCAACCGTGGGCGACGGCGTGCTCGAAGCGCTTCGGGACCGGCTCCGTTGCACGATCCTGCTACGCGGAAACCGCCTGACGATCGAGGGCTCCGACCCCGACGTCGCGCAGGCCCGCGCGGTGATCGACGAGCTCGGCGAGCTTGTCGAGGGCGGCCACGAGATCGAGCCGAGCACGGTCGACGCAGTCCTTTCGGCGCTCGACCAGGCCGAGGACCTGCGCGAGGTCTTCGAGGACGTCGTCTGGCGCCATCGCGGCAAGAGAATCTCGCCGAAGACCCTCAACCAGAAGCGCTACGTCGACGCGATGCGCCGGCACACGGTGACCTTCGCGATCGGGCCGGCGGGCACCGGCAAGACGTACCTGGCGATGGCGCTCGCGGTCTCGGCGCTGTCGGACCGCGAGGTCGGGCGCATCATCCTCACGCGGCCGGCAGTCGAGGCGGGCGAGCGGCTCGGCTTCCTGCCCGGTGACATGCTCGCGAAGGTCGATCCCTACCTGCGACCGCTCTACGACGCGCTCTACGACATGCTCGATCCCGACCGGCTTGCCGCGTACATGGAAAAGGGCACGATCGAGGTCGCCCCGCTCGCGTTCATGCGCGGGAGGACGCTGAACGACTCGTTCATCATTCTCGACGAGGCCCAGAACACGAGCCCCGAGCAGATGCAGATGTTCCTCACCCGCCTCGGCTTCGGCTCGAAGGTCGTCGTCACGGGGGACGTAACTCAGATCGACCTCCCGCGGGAGCAGGCCTCGGGCCTGATCCAGGTTCAGGACATTCTCGGCTCGATCGACGGGATCGCGTTCATCCGTTTCGGCCACGAGGACGTCGTCCGGCACCGGCTCGTGCAGCGGATCGTCGAGGCGTACAAGCTCCACGCGGAGGAGACGGGCACGCAGCGCGAGCGGTAGCGATGGTCGCGGTCGAGGTGGCAAACCGCAGCGGCGTCGAGGTCGAGGAACAGGCGGCGGTCGCGCTGGCGCAGCGCGTACTCGCCGACGAGGGCGTCGAGGAGGGTGAGCTCGGGCTGCACTTCGTCGGGCCCGACGAGATGCGGACGCTGAAGCACGAGCACCTCGGCGCGGACGAGGTCACAGACGTGCTCTCCTTTCCGATCGACGGACGGGAGGAGCTACGGCCCGGCCTTCCGCGGCAGCTCGGCGACGCGGTCCTCTGCCCGGAGGTGGTCGGCGACGCGTGGCGCGTGCCGCTGGTGCACGGCCTGCTGCATCTGCTCGGTTACGAGCACGGCGTCGAGATGGAGGCACGGGAGGCGCGATGGAGCGATTGACACATCGCCGTGCGCGCACCCTCATCGACAGCTTCAACTTCGCGGTCGAGGGGATCATCCACGTCCTCCGGACGCAGCGGAACATGCGGTTCCACTTCCTGGCCGCGGTCGTCGTCCTCGTCGCCGCGATTGCAATCGGGGTCTCGAAGCTGGAGCTGATCGCGCTGCTGCTCGCGATCGCCTTCGTTTTCATCGCCGAGATGTTCAATTCGGCGCTGGAGCAGGCGATCGACGTCTCCACGACGTCGTTCGATCCGCTCGCAAAACTGGCGAAGGACATCGCCGCAGGGGCGGTCCTGATCGCGACGATCAATGCAATCGCGATCGGCTATCTGGTCTTCTCGGGCGAGATTGCAGACCGGAGTTCGCGGCTGCTCGAGAGCCTGCGCGACGCGCCGGCGCAGCTGACGCTGATTGCGCTTGTCGTCACGGTCATCGCGGTGATTGCGGCGAAGGCTTACACGGGCCGCGGCAGGCCGCTGCGCGGCGGGCTTCCTTCGGGCCACGCGGCGGTCGCCTTTGCCGGGTGGATGGCGGCGACGCTCGTGATCGGCAACTCGCACCGCTTCCTGATCTCGTCGCTGACGTTCATCATGGCGCTGCTGGTGGCGCAGACGAGGGTCGAGGCCGGGATTCATTCGGCGCTCGAGGTGACCTACGGCGGTTTCCTCGGCGCCCTCGTCACGCTGGCCGTCTTCCAGCTCTTCTCGTGACGGACGAGCTGTACGAGCGAGCGGTGGCGGTGGCGAAGAGGGCGTATGCACCGTATTCGCAGTACCTCGTTGGCGCGGCGGTGCGGACGCGGGATGGGCGCGTGTTCGAAGGGGTGAACGTCGAGAACGCCGCGTACCCGCTCGGCATCTGCGCGGAGAAGGCGGCGATCTCGCGCGCCGTCGCCGACGGCTGCCGGCCGGGCGACATCGAGGCGATCGGGATCACCGCGTCGCCGTGCGGAGGGTGCCGCCAGTGGCTGTACGAGTTCCGGCTCGACCGGGTCACGTTTCGCAACCGTGCGGGCGAGATCGTCACCTACTCGCCGGCCGAGCTGCTGCCGGAGACGTGGGAGCTGGACTGAGCCCCCGCGTGCGAGCAGCGCGCGGGCGGGACGAGAAGTCGCAGAATGGGCACGAAGCAGTCACACATACGTGCGCAAATTCGGGGTACGCTCGCCGTAGAGGGCGGCGGGTAGGAAGCCCCACCCGGGTGGGGGTATGAGCCCGTGAGATCCGGCTTCGCCGCGGTCGTGGGTCGGCCGAACGTCGGGAAGTCCACGCTCGTCAATGCGCTCTGCGGTGGCAAGGTCGCGATCGTCTCCGACAAGCCGCAGACCACCCGCCGCCGCATCGTCGGCATCGCCAACGGCGACGACTACCAGCTCGTGCTCGCCGACCTCCCCGGCTTTCAGCGCCCGCGCGACGCGCTCACGGAACGCATGCAGCGAACCGTCGACCAGAGCATCGACGACGTCGAAGCGATCCTCTTCGTCCTCTCAGCGCGGGAGCGGATCGGCGCGGGCGACCGCTTCATCGCCGAGCGCGTCTTCGCCCTCGACGCCCCCGTCGTGATCGCGCTCAACAAGGTCGACCGCCTCAAGCCCGGCCACATCGCCGAGCAGATGGCGCGCGCGGCCAAGCTCGGCGACTTCCACGCGCTGCATCCGGTGAGCGCGGTCACCGGCGACGGCGTCGACGCTCTCCGCGACGAGCTCGTCGACCTGCTCCCCGAGGGGCCGGCCTACTACCCGCGGGAGCAGCGCACGGACCTGGAGCCGGAGCTCCAGATCGCGGAGCTCGTCCGCGAGAAGTCGCTCCAACTGACGCGCGAAGAGGTACCCCACGCGATCTCCGTCGAAGTCGACGAGGTGACCGACAAGGTCGTTCGCGCGACGATCTTCGTCGAGACGGAATCGCAGAAGCAAATCGTGATCGGCAAGGGCGGCTCGGTCGTGAAGCAGATCGGCACGCGCGCCCGGCCGGAGATCGAGCTCGTGCTCGGCCACCCTGTCTTCCTCGAGCTGAAGGTGAAATCGCGACCCAGGTGGCGTCGCGACGAGGCGATGCTCGAGCGTCTCGGGCTGTGACGCCGCTCCTGGCGCTGTTTGACGTCGACGGCACGCTGCTCCTGACGCACGATCCGCTCTCCAGCGACGCGTTCCTGCCAACACTGCGCGAGCTCTATGACGTCGATCCGCCCGCGGACGCCGTCGAGCGCGTCGACCACGGAGGCCAGACCTGCCTGCGCATCGCCCGCGAGGTGCTCCGCGCCGAGGGCCTTGCTGACGACGCCATCGACGGGCAGCTCGGCCCGTGGTGCACTCTCTTCGCGGAGCGCTACGTCGACCTGCTTGCTGACGCGAGCACCGACGACTGGCAGGTCGCCCCACATGCGGAGAGAGCGCTCGCCCAGCTCGCAGAGGTGCGCATCCGTCTCGCTTTGCTGACCGGCAACCCTGAAGCGATGGCCCGCGCCCGGATGGCGCGCCTGCGTCTCGACCGGTTCTTTCCCCGGGGGCAAGGCGCGTTCGGCTGCGACGCCGAGGAGCGCAGCGAGCTGATCCGGATCGCCCGAGAGCGCGCAGGTGACTGGCCTCTCGATCGAACGGTCGCAGTGGGAGATACCCCGCGGGATGTGAGCGGCGCCCACGCCGCCGGGATCCGGGCCATTCGCGTGAAGCCCGGCGAAGACTTGAACGAGGTCGCGGACGTCCTGATCGCGTGGAACCGCCGGCCCTAGCGACGGGGATACACTCACCGTGATGGCGCAGGCGCCTGCACTTCCGACCGGATTTGAGCTGCCGCTCGAGCCGCGGCTGCCGAGGATCGGCTCGATCGACCAGGTCGCGATCGAGGAGCGCGCGGGCACGCTCGCGAAGCGCTCGATCAAGCGCGAGTCCAAGGTCTTCGCCCTCGAGCTGGCCGTTCGCATGACCGACCTGACGACGCTCGAAGGCGCCGATACCCCCGGCAAGGTCGCGGCCCTCGCCTCCAAGGCGGTTCGGCCCGACCCATCCGATCCGGGCATCCCGTCGGTCGCCGCGGTCTGCGTCTACCCGAACCTCGTCCCGACCGCCGTCGAGCGGGTGCGGGGGAGCGACGTCAAGGTCGCGTCGGTCGCGACCGCCTTCCCCTCCGGCCAATCGCCGCTCGAGGCGAAGCTCGACGAGGTGCGCTGGGTCGTCGAGCACGGCGCCGACGAGGTCGACATGGTGATCGACCGCGGCGCGTTTCTCGCCGGCCGCTACGCGAAGGTCTACGACGAGATCGTCCGGGTCAAGGAGGCCTGCGGCGACGCCCACCTGAAGGTGATCCTCGAAACCGGCGAGCTGGGCACCTACGACAACGTCCGCCGCGCCTCGCTGCTGGCGATGGCCGCCGGCGGCGACTTCATCAAGACCTCCACCGGCAAGCTCCCCTCGGCGGCAACGCTGCCGGTCGCGCTCGTGATGCTGGAGGCGATCCGCGACGTCTACGAGGAGACGGGCCGCCGCGTCGGCTTCAAGCCCGCGGGCGGGATCCGCAACGCCAAGCAGGCCGTGCAGCACCTCGTGCTCGTCCACGAGACGGTCGGTGTCGACTGGCTGACACCCGACCTCTACCGCTTCGGCGCCTCGTCGCTACTCAACGACATCCTCATGCAGCTGCGGAAGGAAAAGACGGGCCGCTACCAGAGCCCGGACTACTTCACGATTGACTGAGCTCGAGCGAAAGCAGGATCGCGCTCCCATCCCGTCCGGGTGGGAGTACGCGACGGCGCCGGAATCGCGCGAGATCGTCCAGCTGCGCGAGCGCTACGGCCACTTCGTCGGCGGCGAGTGGCTCGAGCCGAAGGAGAGCTACGCGACGATCGATCCCGCGAGCGAGGAGCCACTCGCCGAGATCGGGCAGGCGACCGACGAGGAGGTCGGCCTCGCCGTCTCCGCCGCGCGCGAGGCGTTCGAGAACGGCTGGTCGGCGCTTCCGGGCTCGGAGCGGGCGAAGTACCTGTTCCGGATCGCGCGCGTCCTGCAGGAGCGCTCGCGTGAGTTCGCGGTGCTGGAGTCGCTGAACGGCGGCAAGCCGATCCGCGAGTCGCGCGACGTCGACCTGCCGCTCGCGGCGGCGCACTTCTTCTACTACGCGGGCTGGGCGGACAAGCTCGAGTACGCGTTCCCGAACCGGAAGCCGCAGCCGCTCGGAGTCGCGGGCCAGATCATCCCGTGGAACTTCCCGCTCCTGATGCTCGCCTGGAAGATCGCGCCGGCGCTCGCGGCCGGGAACACGGTCGTGCTCAAGCCGGCCGAGACGACGCCGCTCTCGGCGCTGCTCTTCTGCGACGTCCTCCGCCAGGCCGAGCTGCCCCCCGGGGTCGTGAACATCGTCACCGGCGACGGGCGCGCTGGGGCTGCGCTCGTCAAGGCCGAGGTCGACAAGGTTGCGTTCACGGGCTCGACGGATGTCGGGAAGGCGATCCAGCGCGAGCTCGCGGGCACGGGCAAGAAGCTGACGCTCGAGCTCGGCGGCAAGGCGGCGAACGTGATCTTCGACGACGCGGCGCTCGACCAGGCTGTCGAGGGGATCATCAACGGGATCTACTTCAACCAGGGCCACGTTTGCTGTGCAGGCTCACGTTTGCTCGTGCAGGAGTCGATCTACGAGCCGGTGATCTCGAAGCTCAAGCGGCGGCTGCAGACGCTGCGCGTGGGCGACCCGCTCGACAAGAACACGGACGTGGGTGCGATCAACTCGCGCGCCCAGCTCGAGAAGATCGAAGAGCTCGTCCGAAGCGGCGAGGAAGAGGGCGCCGAGATCTACCAGCCGCCGTGCCGCCTGCCGGAGAAGGGCTACTGGTTCGTGCCGACCGTCTTCACGAACGTGGCGCAGAGCTACCGGATCGCACAGGAGGAGATCTTCGGGCCGGTGCTCTCGGTGCTGACCTTCCGGACTCCGGACGAGGCCGTCGAGAAGGCGAACAACACGCCGTACGGGCTGTCCGCCGGGGTCTGGACGGAGAAGGGCTCGCGGATCCTGTCGATGGCGCAGAAGCTGCGGGCCGGTGTGATCTGGGCCAACACGTACAACCGCTTCGACCCGAGCTCGCCGTTCGGCGGCTACAAGGAATCCGGCTTCGGCCGCGAGGGCGGCCGGCACGGGCTCGAGCCGTACCTGAGATTCGAATGAGCCGTCTGCCCGTTCGCAAGACGTACAAGCTCTTCATCGGGGGCGAGTTCCCGCGCTCCGAATCCGGTCGGACGTACGAGGCGGAGGCGCAGAACGTCTCGCGCGCCTCGAGGAAGGACGTGCGCGATGCCGTGCGGGTCGCGCGGGGGGCCTTCGGCAAGTGGTCGGGGATGACGGCCCGTCGCCGGGCCTTACTTCAACTTCACCGTGCCGGAGCCGACGGGCGTAGTCGGGATCCTCGCGCCGCCGGAGCCCGCGCTGCTGGGGCTCGTTTCGCGCGTGGCGCCGGCGATCGTCGGCGGCAACTCCGTGGTCGTCGTCGCCTCGGAGCCGCACCCGCTCGCCGCCGTCGAGCTTGCCGAGGTGCTGGCGACCGCGGACGTACCGGGCGGCGTCGTCAACATCCTGACCGGCCGGCTGGAGGAGCTCGCACCGGTGCTGGCCGGGCACATGGACGTGAACGCGCTCGACGTTTCGGGCGCGGACGGCGAGGTGGCCGAGCTCGAGCGGCTCGCGGCGGAGAACGTGAAGCGCGTCGTGCGTGGTGACGCGGATGAACAGAGCCCGTGGGAGATCGCCGGCTTCCTGGAGTTGAAGACCGTCTGGCACCCGATCGGCGTCTGAGGCCGCGCGCGCCCTGTTTAAGGCACACCCAACCTCCTCCCCGAGGCGATCGTATCGGCGAAATTCGCGCGCGTGGGTGACGGCTTTGCGCCAGAATTGCGACTTGTGCTGAGGCGTCGCTTGCGATGCCGACCTAGAGGCCGGACGGGCTCTGCCCGTGCGGCCGTCTTACGCCGGCTATTGGATCGGACAGAATTGCCCTGGGACGTGGCCACGTGACGGGCCCCCGGCGTTTCAGTCTGGCGATTTCGGAAGGCGACGGCATTTCGATCATCGCCGAGGTCAGGGAGCCGGAGGCGGCACAGCTTGCGGAGCGCGACGGCGCCGAAGGCGTAGTCGTGTCTACTGGCTATGAGGAACGGCTTGCCGGGATCGGCGAAGCCGTCTCCGTCCCGATCCTCTTCTACTGGAACGGCCAGCGGGCCGATCGGATCAGCGGCGCCGATGCCTGCGTCGTCGACGCGGCAGTGTGGTCCGGCGCAAGCGGCGACCTCGTCGAGGGGTTCGACCCCGAGCTCTTCGTCCTTGCCGGCAAGGACGAAGAGGCGCTCGAGCGCGTCCTCGACCTGCTCCCCGACGTCCCGGCCGGGAAGCTCGTCGTCGCCGAGCTCCCCGCGATCACCCGCGCGGACGTCGACGAGCTCGAGCGCGCGGGCGTCGACGCGGTGATCGTCCGGGCCGGGAACATCGCCGAGCTGTCCGGCGAGCCGCCGCCCGAGGTCTGAGCGTCAGCGCGCGGGAGCGGTCCCGGGAGAACCCGCTCGGCGAACCGTGGCTCGCCCTCGCGGTGATCCTGGCCGGGGCGGCGGCCCTGCGGATCGTCGGAATCGCGTACGGCCGCCCCTTCCCGCTCTTCAGCCCGGACGAGAAGAGCATTGTTCCGCGCGCCTGGCAGATGGTGCACGGCGGCGGCCTCGACCCGCACTGGTTCGACTACCCGAGCCTGCTCATGTACCTGCTCGCGCCCTTCCAGAGCTGGCAGGGGGCGCCGTCCTACCTGACCGCGCGCCTGGTCGTGCTCGTCCTCGCGCTCGGCGCGATCGCCGCCGCCTGGTGGCTCGGCACCCGCGCCTACGGCGTCACGGCCGGGGCGGTCGCCGCGGCGGTCGTCGCAGTCGAGACGACCGAGGTCGCGTACTCGCGGATGGCCGTCACCGACGTCCCGCTCACGCTTGGAGTCGCCGCGGCCCTCGCGCTGCTCGTCGGCGGCCGGATCGAGCTCGGGGGGCTCGTCGCCGGTCTGGCGACGAGCGTCAAGTACCCGGGCGTCCTGCTGCTCGTCCCGCTCGTCGTCGCGGGCTACCGGCAGCCGCGTCGCCTTGCCGTCGGCGCCGTGCTCGCCGCCGTCGCGTTCTGCGCCACGAGCCCGTTCTTTGTCGCACACTTCGGCTCTGCCGTCTCGGATGCCTACCACGTCCAGAGGCTCGCGCACCACGGCTGGCTCGGCTTCGAGCACGATCACGTCGCGCCGATCGCGTTCATCGTGCGGCTCTGGCACGGGCTCGGGCCCGCGCTCCTCATTTGCGCGCTCGGTCTCGTGGTCGCCGTCGCGCAGCGCAGGCGCAGCGATCTGATCCTCGCCTCGTTCGCGATCGTCTACTTCCTCGACCTCTGCACGATCGGCGCGCACTTCGACCGCTACGTGCTGCCGCTGCTCGCGCCGCTCGGTGCGCTGGCCGGCC
>WNGE01012525.1_pt1 | contig 14947 bp, 12 predicted proteins | sample 5400651 | NCBI WGS metagenome assembly WNGE01 (sample SAMN13153370, study PRJNA577476) | soil metagenome | isolation source: 60 cm soil or saprolite under grassland replicate 2 | place: USA:California | collected 2016-06-15 | reverse complement strand
GTCCTCGCCCTCGAGTCACGGCTCCGCCAGGAGCTACTCGCCACCCAGTCGCAGCTCCGAGAGGACGCGCTCGCCACCCAGTCGCAGCTGCGAGAGGACGTGCTCGCTGCCCAGTCGCAGCTGCGAGAGGACGCGCTCGCCGCTCAGTCGCAGCTCCGAGGGGACGTGCTCGCCGCCCAGTCACGGCTCCGTGAGGAGGTCGCCGGTCAGTCGCGGGCGCTTCAGGAGGTGAGGCAGTCCAGCGCCACGGCGAGGGAGCGGGTCTCCGGAGCGGAGCGGAAGCTGCGCCGGATACTCCATGCCCTGGAGACGGGCCAGCCCCGGGAGGGCCGACCGGAGACGAGGGCCGGCGAGGAGCGACCGGCGCTAGCGCTTCCGGAACTCGAGCCCGAGTTCGACTACGCGGGATTCGAGGAGCGGTTCCGGGGCAGCGAGGAGGAACTCAAGGAGCGCCAGCGTTCGTACGTCCAGTACTTCGAAGGCCGGGAGAACATCCTCGACATCGGCTGCGGAAGGGGGGAGTTCCTCGAGCTGCTGCGAGAGAGCGGGATCAAGGCCCGGGGCGTGGACCTCGACCTCGACATGGTCCTGCTCTGCCGGGACAAAGGACTGGAGGCGGTCAGGGACGACGCCTTCGCGTACCTCGCGGCGCTCCCCGATGACTCGGTCGGCGGCGTCTTCGCCGCCCAGGTCATCGAGCACCTCCCCCCTCGCCGCGTCATCGAGCTGGTCACGCTCTGCTACCGGAAGCTCGCACCGGGCGGCGTCCTCATCCTCGAGACGCCGAATCCCAAGTGCCTCATGGTGTTCGCCGACAGCTTCTACAAAGATCCTTCCCACGTCCAGCCGCTTCACCCGGACACCATGCAGTTCCTCCTCGAGGCCACGGGCTTTCACGAGGTCGAGGTAAGATTTTCCGCGCCTGTCGACTCATTCATGAGGATCCCGCTCCTCCAGGCGCCTGGCGCTGACCTCGAGCGGTTCAACGAGGGCATCGAACGGCTCAACTCGCTTCTCTTCGGCTTTCAGGACTACGCCGTGATCGGGCGAAAATGACCTCCCCGGGGCCCGACTCGCAAGAGTCACATGTCGGATCGCGGCGACATTCTCAGGGGCACGGGCGACACGGAGGGAGACCGGGAGCTCCGCGCCCGCACCCAGGCGAGGTTCTCCACGGGGCCAGGTCTCGCCGTCAACGAGAAGGACCTCGTTCCTCTCGTGCGGCGATGATTGACCGCTCACGGCGGCGCGAGCAGTCGACGAACGCCCAAGAATCGCCCTGGCGACCCGACGGCGGTCTTCGTGAGTCGTGACGGAGGCATGGCCGGCTCACCTGGGCGGCTCACGGCGAGGCTGCGGCACCTGCTGAGCGACCTCGAGCGCATCGTCCAGGGTTTCGGCGCGTTCCTGAAGTATCTCCTGAGCAGAGACCTCGTCGAGCTCGGCCTCGGGCAGCTCTCCGCGGAGTCAACGGTCGCGGTGCGAGGCTGCCAGAACCGGTACCTCGTCACGATCTCCAACGCACGGATCGAACCCCGGGACGTCAGGTTGGCCATCGACATCTACGCGACCGACTCCCCGACCCACCCCGGGGGTCATTATGCTCACTTCTCCAAGCGTCTCGAGGCTCAGCCGCGCGCCTCGACACAAGTAGAAGTCGAGTACGACTGGCTCACGACGGTCCGCTTCCTCGTCGATGACATGCCGTCTCCGCCCGATGATCTCTGGAGAGGGACGCTCGATCGCTCCGCCCACTACGCGGTGAATGCCATCCTGCTCGATCCGGGCGGGACTCGTCTCGAGCTCCTCACCGTGTACCAGGAGCTGACGCCGTGAAGGTTCTGCACCTCATCCAGCGGTATCCGCCCGCGGTCGGCGGCTCCGAGACATGGTGCCGTGAGGTCTGCCAGTGCCTGGCGGAGGCGGGCGACGAGTTGAAGGTCCTGACTCTCGACGTGGTCGAGGAGGAGGAGTACTGGAGAGATCCACCGGTCGACCGATGCACCATCCGACTCGGGCGGCTCGCCTGGGACAACAGGGTGCTGGTGAGGCGATACAAGCGTTCCCTCCCGGTTCACACCCTCTACCATTCCCTGCTGAGGGTCGTGCTGGACGGGTGGCTCCGGATCTACTCCTACGGGCCCCACTCCGTCGAGATGTACGGCCGTCTGCTGTCGGAGGCGCGGACGGCGGACGTCGTCCACCTCCACACTGTCCCCTATCCCCACAACTTCTTCGGATATCTGGCGGCCCGGCTTCGTGGAAAGCGGGTCGTCATCACTCCCCACTTCCACCCCGGCCACCCGCACTACGAGCGGTGGAGCAACTACTGGCTCCTCAGACGCTGCGACGCGGTCATTGCCGTCAGCGAGTACGAACGGGACTACCTCGCCGGCAAGGGGGTCGACGCCGGGAGAATCGTGACCACCGGCAACGGAGTCCGCGTCGAGGAATACCGTCCGACCGGCCTCGCCCGCTTCGAGGCCGGGCTCTTGCGGGCGCACGGACTGCCCCAGGGCATCCGCGCAATCGTCTTCATCGGAAGAAAGCTCGAATACAAGGGCATCGCCACCCTCGTCGAGGCGTTCAAGCGCCTCCCGCGCCACCTCGACGCCGCCCTCTTCCTCGTCGGGCCGTCTTCGCCCTGGTTCGATGATTTCTATGGAAGCCTCCCGGCCCCGGACCGCGCGAGGATCATCGATCTCGGCACCCTCTCCCACGCGGACAAGGTCCACCTCCTCCACCTCGCCGACGTCCTGGTGCTTCCGTCGCGCTTCGAGGCCTTCGGCATCGTGTTCCTGGAGGCGTGGGCCTGCGGCACCCCGGTGATCGCCGCGTCCACGGGAGCCATGCCCAGCATCGTCGGCGACGGCGGCCTCGTCTTCGAATACGGCAATGCCGCCGAGCTGGCGGCGAAGGTGGAACAGATCCTCGAGGATGGCGAGCTCGCGCGCGGGATGGCGCGGAAAGGCCGCGAGCGGCTCCTCGAGCGCTACACCTGGGAGAAGATCGCCGCCGCGGCCAGGACGGCATATCTCCCCGCGCGGCGGTCAGGGCGGCGCCGGCGAGTCCTGATCTGCAGCAACCTCTTCCCGCCTCACACGTCGGGAGGCGCCGAGATCGTCGCCCACAAGGAAGCGCAGGTCCTGAAGGACCTGGGTGTCGACGTGCATGTCTTCTGTGGCCGGCTGGAGCCGGATGCAAGCCGCCCGTACCAGGCCAGGGCCGAGAACGGCGAGCTGAGGAAGACCCGGGTGAGCCTTTCCGCCGCCGACTTCAGTGGCGACTCCTGGAACTTCCACAACGACGCCATCCGTGGACGGTTCGCCTCGGTCCTCGATCGCTTCGCCCCCGACGTCGTGCACTTCCACAACCTGGCCGGCCTCTCCGTCAAGATGGTCGACGAGTGCGACGCGCGCGGCATCCTCACCGTGCTGACCTTCCACGACTACTGGGGCATCTGCTTCAAGAACACCATGCTGAAGAACGACGGCTCGCTCTGCACGAGGGGCGGCTTCGACTGTCTCGACTGCAAGGAGACGCTGTTGGGGGAATCGTCGGCGCCGTCTCCGGTCCGCAATGCCCACATCCTCCTCTCGTTGGGGAAGGTCGACCGGTTCGTGGCCCCGAGCCAGTACCTCGCCGATCGGTACGCCGCCAACGGAATCCCCCGCGACCGCATCTCCGTCATCAGGTACGGGATCGACTTCGAGCGATTCGAGGACGTCCGACGGGAACACGCGATATTCACCCTCGGGTTCATCGGGTACCTGGGCAAGCACAAGGGCCTGGATGTGCTGCTCCGCGCCCTCAGCCTCATCCCGGATTCCGGCGAGCTCCGGCTCCTCGTGGCCGGTGACGGCGAGGAGAGGGAGAACCTGGAAGCGCTGTGCCAGGACCTGCGCCTCGATCGTGTCGTGACGTTCCGTGGGCGGGTCGACAACCGGAACATCAGGGCGATCTACGAGCAGATCGACGTGCTCGTCGTCCCCTCGGTGTGGCCCGAGAACAGCCCGGTCACGATCAGCGAAGCCATGGCGAGCGGGATCCCGGTGATCGCCTCCGACATCGGCGGGATCAGCGAGCTGGTCGAGCACGGGACCACCGGTCTTCTGGCTCCCGCCCGGGACGCGCGGACTCTCGCCGACCTCATCGAGCGCCTGCGGAAGGATCCGGACCTGCGGAGGGAGATGGGGCAGAACGCCCTCGCAAAGGTCCGCCAAGAGGGGGTGAGAGGCCAGGTGACTCGGCTGCTGCAGCTCTTCGAGGAGCTGGCTTCCCAGCCAAGGACACAGCACGGTCCAGGCTTCGACATCGTGCTCTACTCCGCGGACCTGTACTGGGACCGGGCAGTCCACGAAATGCTTCGTCAGCTCGCCCGCGTCGAGAAGACACTGCAGAAGCGGCTGCTGGCGTGCAGGATGGATCTCTGCGACGAGGACACCCTCCGGGCAGCGAAGCTCCTCCTACTACCCACCCCCGGCGACAATTCGCTGCTCCGCGGCCTCCAGGCGCTGCAGAGGCAGATTCCGCTCTTGGTCAACGAGAGCGCCCCGGAGCTACAAGAGCTCTGCCGGGAGTCGAACGCGGGGCTGGCCTACTCCGACGCCGACGAGCTTCGCGAGTGCCTGGAACTGCTATTGACCGACGAAACCCTGAGGATGGCCATGGGAGCCAACGGGCACAAGTTCATCGGCGCGCAGGCGTAAGCGTCCGGTGAACCCCACCTTCACGTGGGGTGCGTCAAGTCGGACGATGATCGACATCATCACACCCCGCTCGGGTGTGCGTCGACGATCCCGCCGTCTAGAGTCAGCACAGTGACCGATTGCTGTTCGCGTCGTCGAAGCGCACCTCGACACCTTGCTGGACCCGGCAGCTCGTCCTAGCTGGAATAGTGACTTGCACCCCATGGGCGGTTGAATGCAGAGCTTCCCACGATCCGTTAGACACAGGACACTAGTCGATTCAGGCTTCAGCGAAAGGTCGACCGTAACCTGCCAATGACCTCCGTCGATTTCCGTCGAAACTGCTCAAGTAGAAAGGGTCGCAGCAATGACTTCATAGCGCGAGTCGTAACGACCTCTCCTTGTTGGAGGCCGGAAAATGGTTGCTTGGCGGCAACTAAGACAAGATTTGAGCGCAGTTCCGGGCATCGGGAGAGCAGCGGCTGTAGGTGATCTTCATCCCAACAATCCGAAAATTGCGCCGACACAATGTGGCCGCCAGCCTCCCGCACATACATGACCAGCTCCCTCATCGTATATTCACGGTAGTGATGACCACGATCTTGATTGTGGCCGCGTTTGGGGTAGACCGGTGTTGGGTGATAACCGTTTACAAGGGCGCCAATCCGATGATAGGAAAGAAAGTTTGGCGTCGTCAGGTAAAGGTACCCATCCGGTCTTGATAGCTCTAACAAGCTTGCGATGAATTCGGCGGGTTGGACGAGCAGATGTTCGATCACTTCGGTGCAAATGACATAATCGAATGTCCCTAAGGGTGGTGTTCCCAGATCTGGTGCCAACACCACCTCGTTCAGGTCAAAATTATAATGGCGTTCCGCGCCGCTGACTCCTGCACAGTAGCCGGCATCGAATCCGTTCTGTTCAACGGGCCGGTCGATCGTCGTGAGACGCAGTTCAGGAAACAGCAGCTTATATAGCGATACGAAGCCTGAAACACCGACTTCGGCAACCGCGGGCGAGGGCCGGTCAGCCATGTAAAAGGCGAGCGCAGTAAAGAGTTCCTCATAGCGGCGTTGGTGATACGTAAAATACTCGTGCGCCGTAGTTGGTTGCTGGGCCACGAGTTCGGCCCAGAGTCGGTCATAGGCCGTCGAGTTGAAATAGTTCATTCTTTTTGGGGTTCTTCTCGTTAACTCAAAACGATCCGAGACAACGGCATCCTTGTCACTCGGCTTTGCCATCGTTTTGTCATTCCGAGCTTCCCCATCCTGCGCTGCTCGAAGGTCGCCGATTAGCGAGCGCAGTAACTCCACGTAGTCCATTCCGAATTGCTTGCTCGGCTCGATCGATGCCCCCTCGAAGTACTCGTTCCACCCGTAAATGGTGATGTGCTCCGGCCGATTGCGAGCGGCCGCCGTGAATTGCCGCCTGAGGGTCGCACCCTCGCGCCTGCTCACTATCGGCGCCAGCTGCGGAACTCGCTTCAGCAGCGAGTCGTCGTAGCCGGGAATGATCGACGAGAAGCCGGCGCAATTCCGTACAGATTCCGAGGATTCCGAGGCATCCCAGAAGCTGACGTAGCCGAGCGCCACGAGCAGGTCGACGAGGGGCATCCGCTCTCCGTGACCCTCGCCCAAGCGGAGCCGGAGCTGTCCTCGGTAGCGCGGCGGGACGACCTCCGTCACCTCCGCGAACGTGTCCCATTGCCGATCCGGGAGAAAGATCGGCATCCGGAACTCGATGTCGGCCGGGAACTCCTCTCCGATGATGAGAGCATCCTCGGGCACCGGCGCGAACACGAAAAGGAGCGGCTTCCCGCTCGGACCCCGCACCAGACCATCGGTCCATTCCCGCTTCAGCACGTAGCGGTACATCCTCTCGATCCCCGCAATCTCCGAACGCTGCTCCATCACGGTATTCGAAGGGCAGTTCTTCGTATCCAGAAGGAAGGACCACTCCATGGCATTCCTCCGCAGATACGCGATAGCTCCGTCGATTCCGCGCGCCACGGTCGCAAATGCCCAGTCGCCTTCCGGGACGAGTTCGAAGATCACATAGTCGATTCCGCAATAGCGGATCAAGTCGAGCTGCCACGCGATGATGGCAGGGTCGCTGGAATCATACGGGCCGAGGAGCGGCGTATACTTGAACGGAGCTTCCTTCCAGCGTTGCTCGTTGTACCACGGGAAGTAATAGATGCCCGTTTTGACGCCCATTCGCCGCCTCCGATCACTCGGCCATCTGGCAGGGCGTGAAGACGATACGTTCCGGCTTGATGAACTTGCGGCAGTGTTGCGCCAAACGCTCGATCGAATACCCCTGCCCTCGAAGCTGCCGGTTGATATGGAATTCACCCCGGAGGTGCTGCACGCGGTGGAGGCATTGCGCACTCAAGAGGATTTCGTGTTCGGAGCCCTCGCAGTCGATCTTGAGCAGCTTGCAGGAATCGATGAGGAACGACCGGAAGATGTCGTCGAGCGTGAGCGAGGAACAGCGGAATCTGGTATGTTCCTCTCGATCCGGATGCCCGAGGTTCGCCGTGGCCCTTCCGGTGTTTCCCTGCAGATGCACCACCATGTCCAGCTCGCGCCTGTCGCTCGTCACCGCGAGATTGTACAGGCGGATGTTCCCGGTCTCGTTGAGTTCCAGATTCTTTCGGAACATTCGATAGCTGACCGGGATCGGCTCGAAGGCAAGGATCTTCAAGAAGGGGTATCTCTTCGCGAGGTAGCTGGAGAAGATTCCGACGTGTCCTCCAATATCGATCACGGTGTCGCCGGGCTCGAAATCAATCGCGCCGAGCCGGTACTCGTCACTCTGCAGCTCCGCGACGATCATCTCCGCCGCCGTGGAGTGCGCGTAGTCGCAGATCTTCAGTTCGGTCTGGTCGACCCGGTGCTTCCTGACGGACGCAACGAGCCCATCGACGAGGATGAACGGGACGCTTCGCCCGTCGCCCTCGAGCATGATTTGATCCACCATCACGCCGAGAGCGCGGGAATCTCCGGGAGCGTGGAAGAGCTCGCTCACCTCGATCGAGATGATCACGGATGGCTCCCGTGACTCGGCGACGATCTGTTGGAGGGGGAACGCATAGTAGTCCCAGCCGGGCCGTATCAGTTGACGGGCGGTCCCCCGCGGGCCGGTGACGGCGATCTCACGAGGCGCGTGAACGGCGGGGCTGCCGAGGTGGAGGACGATGCTCGCCACCCCGAGGAGAGCCCCCCGCTCGAGCTCCAACCGAAGGCAGGATCGCGCCGAGGTCCAGCGGAAGGATCGTCCGTCGTCGACCGCTTGCTCGAGCCCGTGCCAACCCTCTCCGATCGCAACCGCGGGAGACAGGGAGATGTCCGCTCTGTGCCCGGTCGTCCGAGCGGCCTCGAACCTCGCGACAGGCGGGAATGGATCCTCGCCGCCGCCGAAGTTGACCTCGGCGACCATGACCCCGAGTTCTCTCGAATCTCCGGGAGGATCAACAGGCTCGCTCACCTCGATGGAGACAACGTTCTGCGGTCCGGGCGGCCGGCCGAGAATCTCGTGAACCGCGACCGCGTAGTAGTGCCACCCTCCCCGGACTGTCTTACGTACGGTCCCCTCCGGTCCAATGATCGCGATCTCCCGCTCGCCTCGACCCGCAGGGCTACCGAGGTACAAAGTGAGGTTCACGCCCTCGGCGATCGCTCCTTCGCCGAGGTCGATGGTGAGACAGGATCGGGTGGAGGTCCAGCGAAAGGACCGCCCGTTGTCAGCGGCCGTCTCGATCCCATGCCACCCCTCCCCAATCACGATGCCCGGCGACAGGGTGATTTCTTCTCGTTGCATGGTTGTGTTCCCCGCCTCCTTGGGGCGATCGATCTCATGCTTCGTGTCTGCGCTCTTCCCGCGGCTCCGTGAAACTGGGGGCTGAAGGGAGGCCGGTCAAGTCGGACGGGCGGTTTCTCGACACGACCGCGCGACATCCCGCGCAGCCTCCCGAATCCGGTCGTGACCGTGCTCGGTGATCCCCGCCTCGAGCATCTCAAAGTCCACCCGCTCCATTTTAGGTGGCCGGGGATTCTCGCTCAGACAGGTAAACGTTCAAACAAGCAATCTTGCACATTTTCCGGTCAATCTGCCTCCCGCTCCGCAGGTGTCCCGGGGCCCCTATATAGGTTCAGCGGTTGACCCTTGATGGCCGCAAGCGTGATCCGATTGCCCCATATCTTGAATTCCCACTCTGCCCCGACATACAAATTGGCCAGGGAATGCGGCAGTCGTGCACGGAAGTGAACCCCCCATGGCGTAAGATGTTACACAACGAAGCCTGGTGAACCAAGAGGATCTCTCATTATCTAAGGACGCCCCTACGTCTTTGAGTTTGTCCTCAGGCGTGGCCATCCGTGCGCGCTCCGACGCGGACGCCTGCTCGGTGCCGACGCCTCGCAACCCTAAGGTCATCCGTTCCAGTAGGTGAAGCGGGTGATCTCGACCGGCAGGCGCCGAGTCTGGAGAGGCACCGCTCCTCCCGTTAGGAGCCCCGAGAGAAACGTCCCGGCCAGGCCGTCGGATGCGGCTCTTCGGGTCGCGAACCCTAGGCCGGGGCGATGCCCCTATATGCTACGACGAACACCCGGCACACAGTTTCAGGAAAGAACTTGCCCGCTTCAACCCTCGGGTGTCGCGGGATCATTCAGGATCATCTGCGCGCACAGATCGCTGCTGTTTATGCGAGCTGCCGGCCGACACGGTGCCCCGCCCTTGCGCGCTCCCGTGGTCCCGAATGCTCTTGAGTGAGCCTCCGCACTTGGACTAGACTCGGACCGGCGTCGCGGCGTGGGTGAGCCTGGCCTGGACAGGTAGTGATCTGCCGGTGAAGTAGAGGCCGCGGCACCGCCGCTGGCGCGGTTCCCGGCGAATGCTCCCCGTCGCGTGCGTTGGACCTTGGCGCTGGAGGAAGGTTCTCTGACGGAGTCTAATCTAAGGAGGTGTCAGGAAATAAGTGGACGAATCACCTGGGTTCCGGCATTCCGTAAGAGGGCGAGAATCGTCAGTCCCAAGTTACGCCGTTGACGCTCTGAATCGATCATTTATTATCTGACGGCGCCTAAGCATGTCTCCCCTGCGCGCCGCACAACCCTTCGGGCACCGGACGAGCGCACGCGGCAAGTAACTCGATGCCGGCGATGTGGGCACCGCTTCACCTGGAACGGACATCAGAGAGGACAAATGAATCGCGAACAGATTCGAGCACGCCTGTCGGCTTTTCGCTTTTTCCAAAAATTTGAATTAGCACCAGGAGTGATCACGAACGGGCAAAGCCCTGTTGAGACGTACACGCCTCACTTTGATTTGCCCATAGATTTGCACGGCAAACGTGTTTTGGACATTGGATGCAATGATGGTTATTTCAGTTTCTGGGCCGAACAACGCGGCGCCCAAGTAATGGCGATTGATATCCTGCCGCGCCGCGCCTTTTTCTTTGCCCGGGAGGTTTTCGAATCGCGAGTCGAGTTTAGGCAACTGAGCGTGTACGACATCCTGCCTTCGGAGATTGGGCACTTCGACATCGTATTTTTCTTAGGCGTCTACTACCATCTGAAGAATCCGATTCTGGCGTTGGAACACATAGCGGGCCTGACACGTGAGCGATTAATTGTTGAATCAGAAATTACTCCTGTCCAGCCGCATTCCGTCAATTCGCAAGCATCCGGAGAAGGAATCAGTCGCTTTTATGAAGGCGACGAACTGGCCGCAGACCCATCCAACTGGTGGGTGCCAAACGTACCGTGCTTATTGCAAACGATTCGCGCGGCTGGTTTTCCTCGTGCGGAATTGGCCACATGCTATCTGCCTTCTCGCGCAATCGTTCGGGCGTACAAAGGAACGCGTACATCGTCCATGCCGCTGACAGAGGACTATATGATTGTGGTTGACACGCCACCGTCACAAAGTGTGGTAAGTGGGTTAGTAATCGTTGCCGGCTGGGCGCTTAGCCAACTTGACCCCAGGGGTGGAATTGAACGAGTTGTTTTCTATCTCGATAGACTTGACGATGCGGCTGCGTATATTGGTGAGACAATACCTAACCAACCGCGCCCTGACCTAACCGTGCTTTTGGGGGACAATTATGGCATGTGTGGGTATCAGTTCGAATGGGGCGTACAGGAGATAACGGCTGGACGCCATGTACTCTTTGTCTTGGCAGAAGGGCGACGTGGTTGGAATTACCGCATGATGGCGGTTGAGGTCAGATAGAAACGTTTTTGGTCGCCAATATCTTTGGCGCATCCGGGTTTGGAATGGGTCCACGTCTGACACGACGCTGGTTGACTTCGGGTCAGGAGCATCTCGATCCTGTCGCTTGGCGTCCGGCGGGCTACTGCAGCTCGGCCCCGGAGAAGTCTGGCGATCTTCGAGGATGAAATCCAATCTTGATAGATAAATCGGAGGGTCATGGATGCCAGGTAGCTATCGAGAACGCAGCGAATACTCATCCCGCAATGATCTTGGGCTCGTCTTCGGTCGCTAAACAGCGATTCATCGAGGACGAGCGCGTCGAGGTCGAACCCTCTGTGCCAACGGTCGGTGAGCGAGGTCGCAGACCGCCTGAACCACACGCCTGCTTACAGTAATGCAGAATTATCGATCTCGAAGTTCAGCACGCGTGTTCTCCTCTGTTTTCTCCTTCGTAGACTCGCAGCGTCAGGCGCGCGGTTTCTTCCCACGAGAAGCGCTGCGCCTGCTTCAGCCCCCGCTCCCGAAGTTCCTCGCGCAGCGACTCCTCGTCCACGATCCTCGCCATCGCGCCGGCGAGGCCCGCCCTGTCATCCGGGTCGACGAGCAGCGCGGCGTCGCCCACCACCTCCGGCAGGGATGACCGGTTCGACGTGATCACCGGCGTGCCGCACGCCATGGCCTCCAGGGGGGGCAAGCCGAAGCCTTCGTAGACCGAGGGGTACACGAACGCGAGGGCGCCGTTCATGAGCGCCGGGAGGTCGGTATCCGGCACGTAGCCGAGAACCCGGATGTCGGCGGCGAACGGCGATGCGGCGGCGGCCTGATGGATCAGGCGGTTCCTCCAGCCCTCTCCGCCGGCGATGGCAAGGGGCGGGGCTCGCCGTGTGTCCTTCCGCAGCCGGCCATACGCTTCGATCAGAGCGAGCAGATTCTTGCGCGGCTCGACGTTCCCGACGAACAGCAGATAGTCCCGGTAGGGCAGTCCATATCGATCGATGACGGGCAGGCTCTCCCTGGAGCCGAGCGGAACGAAATGCTCCGGCGGCGCCAAGGGGACCACCCGGATCTTCTTGTCCGCCAGCGGGAGCCACGTGGCGAGGTCGCGCTCGGTGGCTGAGGACGGGACGATGATGGCGTCGGCGAGCCGTGCGGCCCGGCGGACGCCCATGCGGAACAGCGTTCGCCGGACCCACGGATGGAACTGCGGGAAGTGCAGACACGTGAGGTCTTGCACCGTCACCACCCGGCGCCCGTTTCGCTGGGGCAGGGCGACCGCATTGACCGAATGGAACACGTCGACCGGCCCCAGGAACGATTCCACCGTCGGGCCGCCCCACCCGCGAGGAATCATCGGACCGAAGGACGTGAACAGGAAGTTCGAGCTCGAGGTCACTTCGACCAGCCGCATGGCCGGAGACGACACGCTCGGCGGAGGGACCCTCGCCCATGGCTTGAAGGCGTTGAAGAACAGCAGCGAGTAACGGTGCGGGGACGTCAGACGCCCCAGCGCGCGGATCAAACTCTCCGTGTAACGCCACACTCCCCCGAGCTGCTGGCTGCGTAGATTCGTGGCCTCCACGCCAATGTGCATCGCCCTTCTATACCTCGAGACCAGCGCACTCCAAGCCGGGCGAAGGCTCGCTGGAGCCGGGCGAGCAGCTCAGCGATGGGCAGCGGAGAGGAAGGCACCCACGGCGCGGTCGATCGCGCGCTTCAGCGCGACGTGGTGGGCGAGATCCTCGCGGCGCTCCTCCGGCGACGGCCAGTCGGGCCGGAGACGGCGCATGTGCTCCCAGAGCACCTGGGACGCCTCGAAGGTCGCCAGCCGCCCGCGCTCGGCGACCTCGCGCGCCCAGTGCTCCTGCTCGAGGGCCTCGGCCGCGTGCCACGCGCGCTGCGCATACGCCCTCAGGTCCTCGGGATTCATGTCGCCAAGTATATCGTGGCGGGCGCGGCCGCGCATGCCCGATGTCTCCGGGGGGCGACTTCCGCCCCGTCACAGCGAACGCGCTGCGTCCTCGAGACGCTCATCGGCGGTGAGCAGCTCGAGGCCTTCGATGCGCCGGCGCGCCATCAGGAAGGTCGCCAGATGGAGCGCGTCAAGCGTGCGCAGGGCCCTGTCCGGTCCCACGTGGCAGGCCAGGTCGCAGACCGCGGGGGTCAGCTCCCACAGTTCACAGCGGGTCCAGAGCGCATCGATCTCGCGGCGCGCGTCGGCGAGACGGCTCTCGGCCACGCCGCCTTGCTGCCGGAGCCGAACGAGGGCACGTGCGGATTCGACAAGGGACAGGCGCGAGGTCACCAGCACGGGCGCAGCGGCCATACGGGCTTCGATGTCCGGTGTCGTGCCGCGCCCGAGCGTGACCGCAAGGCTACGGAGGTGTCGAGGTAGAGGGCGGTGCCGGGGCGCATCGGGCGGATCAGCGCCGATCTTCCCTCAGTTCGTCGAGCAAGGCCTGGGCGGTGCCAGGGGCCAGCCCGAGGCCTCGGCTCCGCCACGACCAGTCGCCCTTCGGCTGGGCTGCCCGGCTGATCTCGCCCGAGGCGGCCAGCGCCTCCAGGACGTCATCGAGGGGCCCGGCAGCAAGGGTCTGACGGCGGACCGGGCGAAGTTCCGCTACGACCTCGTCCCGCTCGGTCACCAGCACCGTTTCCCCCGCCTTGGCCAGGCGGACGTACTCGGAGAGCTTCGCCTTGAGCTCCTTGATCCCGACGACCTTCATGGTGTTAATGTAGTCACTGGTGGTCACTTCGTCAAGGGTCGCCGGGTGCCGATCACGGCGGCGTTGAGCCTGTCCGAGTAAGGACGTAAAGGGAAATCCATTCAGCGCTGCGCATTGCGATCAGCGGAGTGGACAGGCTGAACGGACCGGGTCGAACCGGATCGGAGCGGTCGGGTCGGCCTCTGACTGGGCAGGGCCGGCAGCTCTGCGGCTCGTCGCCCTCGTCCTCATGTCCTCACTCTGGCGGCGTGGAGCTTCACGAGGTTGTGCGCCGGGCGATCCATACTTCGATACCTGCGCCCTGAATCGCCCGTTCGACGACCAAGGCCAGCCGCGAATCAGGATCGAGGCCGAAGCGGTCGAGCATCTCCTCCGAGCTATCGGAGAGGGAACTCTTGTATGGATCTCTATGGATCTCCTCTGAAGTTGTCGTGTTTGAGGTGAAACAGTGTCCGGACGAAGAGCGGCGCCAAATGCTCGAGATGCTCTCCGGCGAGGCGACCGAGCAGGTCCCGCTTTCTGAGAGCGTGGGGCACCGAGCACGCGACCTGCGGTCCCAGGGGCTCCGCGACCCGGATGCTCTTCACCTGGCGGCGGCCGAGCAGGGACGTTGCGAGGTCCTGGTTACCACCGACGATCGCTTCACCGCGGCCGCGCGCAGCATGCGGCCGCCCTCTATGGTTCGGGTGGAAAATCCGGTAATCTTCGAGCTGGAGGTCTTCCGATGAGTGACCAGATCCGCTTGCCAGGCCTCGCCGAGCTCCGGAGGCGGGGGTTTGAAGCGTTGGTGCGTGAACTCGGCGCGGCGAACGCCCTCCGCTTTCTTCACCTGTACGGTGTCGGCCGTGGCGACTACACGCACGACCGAGATCAGTGGCTGAGCGGTTTGTCCATCGAGCAGATCGAGGAAGAGATCCGGAAAATGAAGGTCCGGGGCGAGATTTGACCGGCGCTCCTAGCGAGCCGTGAAAGGCCCCTGCGGGGCGAAGCCCTGACGCGCGAGGAGGCGGCAATCGCTTCCGAGGCGCCGCGAACTCGAGCCTCAGGTCCTTTCGCGATCGCCCGATCCCGCTCGTCACCATCTTCCCGCGCCGCTCGACGCGGAGCCGGACCGACAGCCAGGCTGAGCCGATGATCGGCGGTTCCGGACGGGCGCCATTAGAACCCGATGACCTTGCTCCCGCTTGAGGGCCTCGGCCACGTGCCAGGCGCGCTGCGCATAAGCCCTCAGGTCCTCCGGGTTCAGGTCGCCCAGTGTATCGTGGCGTGCAGCCGCGCATGTCCGCAGTGATCGCGTCCCTGGCCGGATCGAGAAGCGCG
>WNGE01026046.1_pt1 | contig 14948 bp, 7 predicted proteins | sample 5400651 | NCBI WGS metagenome assembly WNGE01 (sample SAMN13153370, study PRJNA577476) | soil metagenome | isolation source: 60 cm soil or saprolite under grassland replicate 2 | place: USA:California | collected 2016-06-15 | reverse complement strand
TCGACGGCGCTAATTGCGGCCATGGCAATGCCCTTGCGGCCGAATGCCATTGTCTTGCGATACATGTGTTGCCAGAGAAGTTCTGTGTTCCAGGGATCGGCGCCAATCAGAATCGGCCTGAGATAAAGATCAATGACCTGCTTCGCGACTTGCGGCGCAAGAGCGGCGTTGCCAATTCCGACGTGACCGTCGTCGGTGAAGACTTCCACGATCAGCCAGCCGTGAAAGGTGAATGTACTCATTGACGAAGCAGGCAGCGCTAATAGATCCATTGGGTTCGTGCAAAAGTGCGCCGGCAAGGGAACAATCTTGCCTTTCCAACGCACGACACGGGTGCGAATTTCTGTGATCCTCACAGCGAAGCCTCGTAGCGAAGTTTCGGCCCAAGTGTCAGCGGCGCGACGACGGGAACGGTGATGAGAATTATCAGGAACGCGACGAGGTGAAATGTTCCTGCCAGTGTGAAGACTGGGCCATAGCCAAAGCCGTGATCGAGCATATAACCAACCAGCTGTCCGAACACAATGCCACCCATGGCACCGCCGAAGCCGACGAGTCCGGCAACTGCGCCAATCACGTTGCGCGGAAACAGGTCGGTTGGCAAGACCATGACCAGCGTTGACCAGGATTGCTGACCAAAGTATGCCAGGCTAAACAGTGCCAACGCCCAGGAGACGCGTACCTGCGGGACAAGCAAGACGCAAGGCATTACCGCCGCGCTTAGGCCGAGTGCCACCTTTCGCGCGATCCCTGGGGAGTATCGACGTTGGATGAGATAGCTCGAGAAACTCCCGCCGAGCAGGCACCCAACCCCTGATGCGGCGTAGGGAATCCACGCCAAACTTCCGACTGCTTTAATATCAAAGCCGCGCGTATCGTAAAGGTATTTGGGAAGCCAAAAGAGATAGAAGTACCAGGCGGCATCGCTCAGAAATTTGGCGCACACAAGACCCCAAGTTTCACGGACGCGAAGGAGATTGAACCAGGAAGTATTGGATCGGGCAGGGTCATATTCATTCGCCTCGATGATGGTTTGTTCGGGTGAATAGTAAGACGCTCTCCACCAGAGGATCCAAACCAGCCCAAGTGCGCCAGTGACGAAAAAGATCCAGCGCCAGCTCGTGAGGAGCAGAATTCCAGCGATGAGCGGCGGCGCGGCAACGGCACCCACGGCAGTGCCCGCGTTGATGATCCCCATAGCAGTAGCTCGCTCCTTCAGCGGAAACCACTCTGCAACGGCGCGCGTTGCAACCGGAAAACCGCCACCTTCGCCCATGCCGAGAAGGAACCTGCTGATTGCCAACATGACGAAATTGATTGCCAAACCATGGCTGAGGCACGCCAGCGACCAGAACAACATGATCACGGTAAAGCCGCGCCGTGTTCCCAGTATGTCAGCTAATTTGCCGCCACCCGCGTACATGAATGCATAGGCGAGCAGAAATGCCGATTGCAGATACGAGAACTGCTGGTTCGACAAAGGAATGTCGTGCCCAATTGCTCTAATTGCGACCGGCAAAGTCTGCCGATCCAGATAACTGATCGCGATTGCCGCACTCACCAGAACAGCGATTCGCCAGCGCACTCGTCATTCCTCATTCAAAAGCGCGCTCAGGTGCGCATGTACGGCGTCCAGACCTGCATTGCGCATGGCTGCCGGTTGGCCCAAACGTAGTAAGGAATGAACGTGAGCTCCTCGGTTCTTGTCTTCGCGGGTGCAAGGCTCGCCGGAGCATACAGCGCTTCTTCCGCCGACGAAACCTCAAACACGCCACCGCGATGGTGGAGAACGGTAACGCCGCCGAGCAAATCAGCTTTGTAGTCACTGGTGAATTTTGCGGCCTGGCTCAAGCTGATCGAAACATCTGCGAGCGCGACGCCCTTTGCCTGGTCGAGTTCCTCTATGCAAAAAATGATCGGGCCGCGCCGCACCGCAACTTTGCCTCGATCTTCTGCGACCCGCGGATTTGACGCAACCACTTCCGTTTCCATCGGGAAGTTAAGAGTCACGCTGTCGCCGGCTTTCCAGTTGCGCCTGATTGCGAGATACTCTCCGGATTTCACGCCCGACTCCGGCTTGCCATTCACCGCTACTGAAGCTCCGCTGGCCCAGCCAGGGATTCGTAGATGGAAGGTGAAATCCTTCGCCTCTGCTGGCGCTACCGTAAGTTTCACCGCGCCATCCCACGGATAGTTCGTCTTCTGCTGGACCTTGATCGGCGTGCCGTCTTCGAGATGCCAATCGAGAGCTGAATTGTCGTAAAGGTGAACGTAGAGGCCATCTTTGCGCGTACTGTAGAAATATCCCGGCAATGAAGAGAAAGTGCGCTCGATATTCGGCGGGCAGCAAGTCACGTCGTACCACGGATTGCGAATGTTCGGGCTGCCTCGGAATCCATCAAACGCGGCTGGGTCGAACGCCAATGGGTTGCGATAACAATATGTTGTTCCATCCAACGACATGCCGGAGTTGATGCCGTTGTAGAGAGCACGCTCGATCACGTCGGTGAATTTTGCCTCGCCGCTCGCGGCCAGCATGCGCCAGTTCCACATCATGTTGCCAATTGCGGCGCAGCTTTCGCCATAAGCCTGCTGGTTGGGCAATTCGTACGGAGCCCCGAACGCTTCCCACTGTGCGCGAGCACCAACGCCGCCGGTAATGTACATCTGTCTGCGCGTGAGATCTTCCCAAAGTGTGTTCAGAGTTTTCCAATACGCCTGGTCACCGCTCTCCAGATAGTAGTCGGCCGCGCCACAGCAGGCGTACATCGCGCGCACGGCATGGCCTTCGAGCTTGGTACGTGAAGTGAACGGGGTTCCGCAGAACATGTAGACGATGCGCTCAGGCTCAATTGTCCAGCGATCGTCGCCGTGCAGGATGTATCCCGCGAGCTCTACATATTGGCGCTTGCCGGTCGTGCGGTAGAGCTCGATCAGCGCCATTTCGATTTCAGGATGTCCGGAGACGATCGGCTTCTGATTCGGCCCCGGTCCGTAATTTGGCAGGACGAAGTTGTCCACCATCCGAGCACCCGCATCCATCAAGGTCGAATCGCCTGTACCGCGGTAGTGGGCGATTGCGCCTTGCAGCATGTGACCGAGACAATACATCTCGTGTCCGACTTCCTGATCGTGCTGCGACATGCGCAGCGAGATGCGGTCGTTCTGGTAATAAGTGTTCAGATATCCATTAGGTTCTTGTGCCGCGACAACCTCGCGGATCATGGACTCGGTGGTGCGCCGGAGTTGGGGCAGGGCATCGGATTGCAAGGCCCATCCGACTGCGTCTGTCCATTTGTAAATGTCGGAGTCAGAGAAATACGGCCCCTTTTGTGGCGCGGAGCTCTTGCCGGCCAGCCGTCGGAAGTTGTCCATTCGCCCGTGCTCTTCGAGTTCATCGTGCATTGAGGGAATGCTGCGCTCGACGTTGGTCCTGCACCGCTTCGACCAGAACCCTTCTTCAATCGTGACCGCGCGGACCGGCACGCTGTGCAATTTCGCGTAGGGAGAATTCGCGGTGTTGATCACGCCCTGATCTTGCCAGGACAGGGCGGTTCCGGCACTGACGTCAAAAAAACCGGTAAACGGCTTCATGTGAGCAAATGAGAGCGCGGGGCGCGCCAGAACCGTGGCTGCCGTAGAACATCCGACATTCGACAAGAACTTGCGGCGGGAGAGAACCTTACGCATAACTTACCCCACTCATTTGGTGTAGCTAAGCTCCCCATTGTAGGACAGTGTAGGAGCGAGCTGGAACTTCGATCTTCGCTCGTCCAGCACTGGTTGCGAGTTTGTCAATAGTTTGCAGCTTCACTCGTTGCTGCGCCTCGAATCCGTTGACTGCTTTGAGGTCATCTCCGGTTACTGTCCAAGAGTTCACGACGTGCAGGGGAATCACTCTCCCAAACAATTTCAACTTCCCACCTCTTTGAGAGATCGCGTAAAATCAGGCTGCCCGTAGCGGTTTCTCATGATGTTCACGGCTTCCAGTCCGCCCTGCTGCGAGGGCTATTGAAAATCAAGGGAATCGTTGTAGTAGCTGAGGTACAGCCGGTCTTTTTGGCTGAAATATTGATCTACGCGAAAGTTGTACTGGAGCCCATAGTAGCCGCTCCGCTGCGATCAAGCACAAATCCTTTGGACGTTGCCGCTATATTGCGCGAACACTACACTGGACAGAAGAAGGGAACTAATAGCTGCGCAGAATCGCGCAAGAGCGAAGAATCTGATCCTCATACGTCCTCCGATGCGATGGAACTTTGAGGCCCGGTACGGATATTTTTGTTTGGTCTTCCGTTTGCGATTCCTGCGACCCACGACAGTCGCAGAGCAAACGTTTACTAAAGTTCGCGTATACAATATATCTCGATAAAACGGCTGTCAAGCAGGAAAGCTGTTTTGGCCAAGAAAAGACAAAAAGGAGATAACTTCTGGATGTTGGGAAACCAAAACCCTTATTTCTTGCTTTTGCCCCAGCCCGCCGCGGAAAGAATTCCAGCGCCTTCCTTGATTACGATCAATTGATCGGCGGCTACGCCCTTCAATTTCTCTTGCAGCCCGCTTGGCCAGCGAATCTCAATGTCTGCGATGGTTTCGGATCCGAGGCCAAAGTGCAATCGTGGGTCATTCGATGAATAAAAGCTAGACTGACTGAGGACTTCTTGGGCCTGTTTCTTAGTTCCGTAATGCGCAACTACGCGCGTGCCAATCGCGCTTCGGTTCGATCTTGTTCCGATCAGTTTGACCTTCAGCCAATGATGATTCCCGCGTATGTCATTGCGCAAGAGGGAGGGTGGTTCGTTCAAATTGACGATCAGGATATCCACGTCGCCGTCATTATCAAAATCTCCGAACGCGCAGCCGCGGCTGCAGTGAGCATCTGAAACTCCGGGACCTGCTTCAGCGGTCAGCTCTTCAAACGCGCCATTGCCCAAGTTTCGGAAGATCACGCGCGGGCCCTTATTGGGATACTGAGGAAGCGTTTTCTCTAACTGGGGGTAGACACTGCCGGTCGTCATAAACAGATCAGGTAGCCCGTCATTGTCGAGATCAACCATGCCTGCGCCCCAGCAAATGTAGTGGGTTTCGACACCGATTTTGGCAGCACGGGTTACGTCTTCGAAATTTCCTTTGCCGTCGTTGTGATAGAGGCCGTTCGTGTCCTCGGCAAAATGTGTTTTGAAAATATCACCCCCTCTTCACTGAACGTACCTTTGCCGGTGTTCATCAGTAAGAGGCTAGGAGTCGAGTCACAAGCGACGTAGATATCTGGCCAGCCATCCTCGTTGAAGTCGGCAGCTATAGCGGTCATTCCGTAGCTCTCACGAAGCTCCGAAATACCCGCTTGCTTGCTCACGTCCGTGAAGGTTCCGTTGCCGTTATTGCGATACAAAGAGTGATAACCCGGTGGCAGACCGCGCGGCCCGCACTCGACCGGCACACCCTTCCAATTGCAGTTACTGTTCGCGCCCGGCTTGGGTACATGCTTGAAATCGAACTGAAGATAGTTGGAAACGAACAGATCGAGATGGCCGTCACGGTTGTAGTCCACAAAAGTACAACCAGCACCCCAGCGTGGGGTTTCATTCAACAGGCCTGCCTCTTTGGTGATATCCGTGAATGTGCCGTCGCCATTGTTGCGATAGAGCTTGTTCTGACCGAAGGAAGTGCAAAACAGGTCCTCAAAGCCGTCGTTGTTGTAGTCGCCGACGCAAACGCCTGACGCCCAGCCGGTATTTCGCAGGCCAGCTTTTTCGGTTACATCCGTAAAGGTTCCGTCGCGATTGTTCTTATACAAACGATTCGTAGCTTCGGGCGGTGCGCCTTCGACCTTCGTGCCACTGAGTAAGAAGATGTCCATCCAACCATCGTTGTCGTAATCGAAGAAAGCACAGCCGCAGCCGGTCGCTTCCAGAATGTAGTCTTTGGACTCAGCATTGCCGTAGATCGTGGGAGCGATGAGCCCGGCCGTGGCCGCCACGTCCACAAAGTGCGCGTCGAAGGGTTTCCCTGATGGAGCAGGCTTGGCCTGGGGCTTTACTGATCGCGGTGCCACGCCTTGACCAAACAGCCGGCCAGCCGAGGCCGCCGCAGACAACGCGACAAACGAACGACGAGAAATTTTCATGGTTCCTTAGTTGGAGTTTCGGGCATTGGCTGCGACGAGTCAAATGCGGAACCGAGTGCAAGGAGAGTTTACCTATCGCCTGAATGTCGTGCGGACGGCTCCGCAGGCGGTTTCCCGAGAACAATCGAAGGAGGACAGATTCGACCTAGCAGGCCTGCGCAGATCTATTGTTTCGCTTGTTCGGCTATCCAGGCTTCGACCTGGGAATGCAGCACGTCGAGCGGCAAGGGACCGCTATCAAGCACCTCGTCGTGGAAGGCGCGAAGGTCGAACTTGTTGCCAAGCTTTTGGCGCGCTTCTTCACGCAGTTTGAGAATTTCCAGTTGACCTAGCTTGTAAGCCAGCGCTTGTCCAGGCCAGGAAATGTAACGGTCGACCTCTGTCTGAATGTTGGGTTCATCCATTGCGGTGTACTTGTGAAAGTACTCGACCATCTGATCGCGGGACCAGTGTTTGGAGTGGACGCCCGTATCGATTACAAGCCGGATATCACGCCACATTTCGTTTTCGAGGCGTCCGTATTCGCTGTAGGGATCCTGATAGCGTCCAACTTCCTTGCCCAGGCGTTCGGAATACAGCGCCCAGCCCTCGACAAAGGCAGTGTATCCACCGTGTTTGCGAAAGTTTGGCAGGCCGGGTAATTCCTGCGCCAGCGAAATTTGCAAATGATGACCGGGAATGCCCTCGTGATAAGCGATCGCTTCAACATTCAGCAGGAGGCGATGTTCCGGATCCCATTCATTTACGTTGATGTGACCGGGACGTGCTCCGTCCGGTGTGCCGTTGGTGTAGTCGGCCGGGACGCCGTTCTTGGCGCGCGCAGTCTCCATTGGGATCGCGACAAGCTTCGCTTTCGGCAGACGACCAAAAAGTTTTGAAAGCTTCGGCTCCATGTCGTGAACGTATTTGGCGTAGAGTTCGAGCACTTGCTGGCCGGAAGTTCCATATAGTTTGCGATCATTCTTTATGTGTTCGTTGAAACTCGCCAGATCGTTAAATCCGAATTGCTTCGCGACCGCGAGCATCTCGGCTTGCGTTTCCTGAAGCTGCTTCAGGCCGATTTCGTGTATCTGGTCGGGAGTCAAGTCGGTGGTGGTCATGCGTCGAATCGCGTAACGATAGCGAGCATCGCCATCGGGAAGAGCCCAAACGCCAGGCTCGGTGCGGCCATGGGGAGCGTATTCGTCCCGCATGAACGTAATGAAGCGCTGGTACGCCGGGATGATTTGGTCGGCCATCACCTTCAGCACCGCTTCACGCAAGCGCTTCTTATCGGCTTCAGGAACGCTCGCAGGAAATTCCTTCAGCGGCTTGTAAAACGGGCTATCATCGCCGGTCTTGCTTGCCACTTCCTCGGCTTCCGGAGCAACTTTTTCCAGCAGATAACGCGGCTGCATGAGGCCATCGCGCATCCCCTGCCGCATATTTGCCATGACCTGATCGAAGACGTGCGGCATCTGGCGCAGTCGCGCAAGGTAGTTCTCGTAATCCTTGACCGTGTTGAATGGCGTTATGCTGATCATGTCCGGAAAGTCGAGGTGGGGACCACCACGCTGATTGACCGGCATCTCCCAATGCTTGAATCGCGCACCTTCTAGGTCCAGTCGCAATTCGCGAATCATCAGCTCCCGGCTGAGCCTGTCTTGTTGCGATAATTCCGAAGGATCAATAGCCTCAAAACGGGCGAGGAACTTGCGACTCTGTTCGAGTTCGGCCTGAACGGCTTCGGCAGATTCGTCATCGAGGCGGTCGTTGTACCGGTTATCGCCCAGAGCGGTAGCCCACTCCGGGTGGACACGCATTTCGTATTCCCATTGTTCATCGAAGAGCGATTGCAGTTGTTGTCGGCCGGAGTCAGCCGGCGACTTTCCTCCGGACGGAGCACCAGATTGCGCCGCACAAAAATACGACAGCAGTCCCGCAACACTGCATAACAATCCAAAGGCACAGCGGAGGTTACGAATCATGCGAATCTTCCTCGAATTCCCAGGCTGGAGAATTCAGCAGAATTGTTCACTGAGCCGAATCACCGCGCCTACGCCGGTTTAGTGTTTACCTTCCAGTACACCGCGTAGCGCTCGTTAATGATTTGATAAAGCGGAGCCAACGTCATTGCTTTTGACTGCCCAAGGGCGCTAAAGGTTAGTGGCTGTTTGCTGTCAACCTCGACCCAGGCCGTTGGTTTGTTTGCGTCGGCCACGATTTCCGGGACTTTGTATTGATCTCCGGGCTTGGGCTCGTAGTCCCCATAGAGCATTTCTTTGGGGACGGCATCGAAGCGACCGGCGAGCACTAGCGGACCGTACATCATCGCCTGGACGCTCTGATCATCGGGCATGCTGTCAACGTGCAGGCCCATGGGCAGACTGAGTTCAATCTTGTCGCCAGTCTTCCAAACACGATTGAGCGTGAGATAACTGCCAGGGCTGGAAAAAGCTTGTAAGCCAGTGCCGTTGACTTTAACGCTTCCGCCCTGCGCCCAATACGGAATACGCAAATTGACTTCAAGCTGTTGTGGGTTCTTCGCAGAAATCGTGATCGTCGTTCCTTGTTGCTCCGGGAACCGAGTCTCCTGTTTTACCTGCAACCCTTTTTCCGGCCATTCCAGATTGGAATCGACGTAGAGGTTCACGTACAGGGAATCATCCCCATGAAAGTAGATCGTATCGGTCAGCTTGGCGTATTCCTCCGATCCCGTTCCGGTGCAGCACCACAATGAATCGTATGGTTTGCCGAATGTCTTCCAATAACCGGAAGCCAGCGGCAAGTAGTACATCATGGTGCCGTCTTCGGGATTGATCGTGCCGAGACGATGATTGAATACCAAGCGCTCGTAATAATCCATATACCGCGCGTCCGGGGACCAGCCAAAGAGATGACGCGTCAGCTTCATCATGTTGTAAGCGCAGCAGTCTTCGGTTGTGTTGGTGCTCAGCTCGTTTGCCAACTTGCCGGGATCGGTGTTCCATGATTCATGATTGCTGGTTCCACCGGTGCAATAGCTGCGCTCGCTGACCACTTCGTCCCAGAAATATTCCGCTATGTTGCGATAGTAGCGATCGCCGGTGAGCTCGTAATAACGCGCTGCAGCGATCACTTGAGGAATATGCGTGTTCACGTGCAGTCCCTTGAGTTCATCGCGATGGGAGGCTAGCGGATCGAAGAACCATTTCTTGTCGAAACGCTGTGCGACATGCAGGTAATAGGGTTTGCCTGTCACTGCGTACAAATTGGAGAGCACTTCGCCCATGCCGCCGTACTCAGTCCCGAGAATCCGCTGCATGTGGTCGTAGCTAAGGGAGCCTGTGTAGCTCGCAGTCCATCCCGCCATTTTTTCGACGGCCTCAAGCGCCTGCTCGTTGCCGGTATAGAGATACATATCGAGCAAGCCCGCCATAATCTTGTGAATGGTGTAGAACGGGGCCCAGACTTTTTCGCGCATTTGGCGAGTTCGGCAACCACCACGTCGCCAATTTTCTTGAGATCTTCGTCACCCGTGCTGGCATACATGAGGGCCACCGCGGAAAGGTAGTGTCCCCCGGCGTAATGGCCGCGCAGTTCGCAATCGGGAGCTTCCCATCCCCCGAGCGGTGTCGCGGAGGTCGCAATCTTTGCATTAATGCGAAATGTGTGCAGCAGTCGGTCCGCCGGAAGGGAGTGCAGATACTTCCGGTCGGCTTCCATCGCCGCGGTGCACGGACCTTGGCCCAAGCGAACCTGTTTCATAGGGAAGGGCCGGACTTTCCACGATACCTTCTCTCGACTAATTACTTTGCCATCTTTCGGGATCGCATTCAGCACAGGATCCTGGGCGAACAAGATCCTTGGAACCAGAGCGGAACCGGCAACTGCGGTGGCGGTGCCTATGAAGTTTCTGCGGGATAATTTTAGAAATGAGGTCATGCTCGCCCTCCAACTAAAGTCGGTTCGTGCGTGGATATTGTATACACTACTTGGGTGGCGATGTTGTTCTTATATGCGTATCCTCTTCGTTGGTCATGACACAGACTCCGAGCGCACCGGATAACTCGGCCTTGGCCAAACAAGCGGTTGCTCTGGCACAAAAGGGAAAGTGCAAAGAGGCCCTGCCGCTTCTAAGGAAATCCACGTCGCATTTGAGCGACCAGCGGCTGAAGTATCAGTCAGCAATGGCGACGGCGCGGTGCGCCATGAGCCTTGATCAAAGCGAAACCGCGATCAACGCCCTGCTGCTGTTGAACCGAGAATTTCCACGTGATCCCCAAGTGCTTTACACGACCACGCACTTTTACGCTGAGATGGCTTCGCGCGCCTCGCAGGAACTCGCTGCCACAGCTCCTAATTCTCCGGAGGCCCAGCAACTTGAGGCGGAATCATTCGAGTCGCAGGGCAACTGGGGGAAAGCCGCAGCGCAATACAACAAAATTCTTGAGCAGGCCCCCCATGCACCGGGAATTCACTATCGGTTGGGACGCCTATATTTGGCGAAGACACCGCCAGAACCGGATAATGCGAAGAAAGAATTCGAACAAGAGCTAAAGATTGATCCAAGCAATGCATCGGCGGAGTTCATGTTGGGGGAGACAGCTCGGCAAGCGGGGCAGTGGACCGAAGCAGCGACACACTTCTCACGCGCGTCACAATTCGATGAAGGTTTCGTTGAGGCATATCTTGCGCTTGGGATATCTTTGAATTCCGCCGGCAAATTTGCTGACGCCGTCGCACCACTGGAAAAATATGTGAAGGTGCAGCCCGGCGATGCAGCAGGGCACTACCAACTGGCGACTGCCTATGCGCGCACCGGCCGCAAGCCTGACGCCGATCGCGAGATGGCATTGCAGAGGGAAGCGGAAACGAAGAATCCTCAGCAAGCGCACTGATCGCGGAACGACAAGGATGGCAACTATTCCCATTGGCAGGTGGAACTCGGTTTCCCGCCGGCGTTTCCTGCGAATGCTGACAGCCAGCGGGGCTGCCCTAATCGCGCGGAGTCCCGGCATCTCCTCGGCGGTCGCAGAAAGTTCGCCCTCAGTCTTCGAAGAAGTTTCTTCCTCTGCTAGCGGTATCTCCTGGGTTCACGCCAGCGGACGTTCAACGATGGCACATCTTCCGGAGACTGTCGGGGCCGGCTGTGCCTTTCTCGACTATGACAATGACGGCTGGATGGACATTTATCTAGTCAACAGCGGGCCGTGCGATTTTTACAGTCCTTCGCAACCGTTGCGCAATGCTCTTTACCGCAATAATCGCGACGGCACTTTCACAGATGTCACTTTGAAAGCTGGTGTCGGTGGAAACGCGTACGGCATGGGTATTGCCGTCGGTGATTACGACGGCGATGGATTCCCTGACTTGTATGTGACCCAGTATCCGCAGAGCATTCTGTACCACAACAACGGCGACGGTACATTCACAGACATCACAGCAAGCGCACGGGTTGCGGCACCCGGATGGGCGACCAGCGCGGTCTGGTTCGATTACGACAACGATGGGCGGCTCGATCTGTTTGTTTGCCGCTTCGTGGATTACAGCAAAGACAAGCTCAAGTTTTGTGGCGACAAACTGAGTGGCGAGCGCACTTATTGCATTCCGACCATTTACGATCCCATGCCGTGCTGGCTTTTTCATAACAATGGAGACGGCACCTTCACCGATGTCAGCAAGGAATCTGGAATTGCCCGGTCGCTTGCGAAGGCATGGGGCGCGGTCGCGGCCGACATCAACAATGATGGATTAATGGATTTGTACGTGACCAATGACACCGTCCCCAATTTGCTGTTCGCAAACAGAGGGAAAGCAACATTTGAAGAAATCGGAATGCTCGCGGGTGTGGGAGTGAACGCATTTGGCAAACCGCGGTCTGGGATGGGGGTGGACGCAGCCGACTACGATCAGGATGGATGGCTTGATTTGTTCGAGGCGAATGTTGATCACGAGCTGTTTTCGCTTTATCACAACGACAGATCCGAGGCGTTCAGCGATTTGGCATTGCCAGCAGGCATTGGCGAAGCCACCCGAATGTTGAGCGGCTGGGGACTGAAGTTTTTCGACTACGACAATGATGGGAACCTCGACTTGCTGCTTTGCAACGGGCATCCGGACGACAAAGTTGAGAAGCGTATTCCAGGCGTGACCTCTCTCGAGCCGTTGTTGCTGGTTCGAAATACTGAGAAGGGGTTTCAAAATGTGAGTGCTGAGAGCGGAGCGATTTTCTCGAACCGGATTGCCGGCCGAGGGCTTGCGCTAGGCGATTTCGATAACGATGGATCGGTAGACGTGTTGGTTACACAAAACAACGCTGCGCCGATTCTTCTGCGAAACAATGCTGGCCGCCGAAGTCATTGGCTGGGCGTGAAACTGGTCGGACGCAAAGCCAACATAGATGCGATCGGAGCAAAGATCACTTGGCGTTCGGGTGACTTTGAGCGGCACCAGTTTAAAGTTGGTGGAGGAAGTTATCTTTCGTCGCACGATCCGCGCATGGTGTTGGGCATCGGACCGCGAACCAAGATTGATTGGCTCGACGTGCGATGGCCGCAGCCGAGTGGCAAAAAGGAACGATTCATCGATCTGCCGATCGATCGCTACGTTACGATTATCGAAGGAGAGGGGAAGTGGAAGTGGTCGGCAGGATCCATGTAGGGGCGGATGCCCTCACCCGCCCAGCGAAGCGAGGTTCCGCGCGATGCATGTTGAGCATCACCGTCGTCATGCTCGTGGGTCTGCAATTTGGGGTCGGTCAAGGAAAAACGTTAGGCAGTTCGTCACAGACGCTTCAAAGTGAGAATCCGCAACTTTCTCCAGCGACGGATTCGAGCGCCGACCAAGAACTCCAGCGGGGAACCGCGCTCACCCGCAATGGCCATTTTGCCGAAGCCATTCCGCACCTGCTTGCCGCGCGTGGACGCGTTGCCAATGAGTATGCGGCGAGCTTCAATCTCGCGCTTTGTTATGTTGGCACCGGCGAATTCGCGAAGGCTGTTCCGGTTCTCGCTGATTTGCGACGCGCTGGGCATGACAATGCAGATGTAAACAATTTGCTGGCGCAAGCGTACGTGGGAGGCGGGCAGGATCAGGAAGCATTCGAAGCGTTGGAAAAGGCGGCTTCGTTCACTCCTGCAAATGAGAAGCTGTACATGTTTGTAGCCGACGCATGCATGGGCAAGCAAAATTATGCCGTGGGATTGCGCGTTGTTGAATTCGGCTTAAAAAACATACCGCGTTCTGCGCGTCTCCACTATGAGCGTGGGATGTTTCTGTCACTGCTCGATCAATTTGACCTGGCAAAGAATGATTTTGAGCTGGCACAAAAGCTTGTACCGGAGTCCGATATTGCCTTCGACGCCGGAGCGCAAGAAGCAATGCTTGGCGGGGATGTGAGTGGCGCTATGGGTATTGCACGCAAGGGTATTTCTGGCGGACATCAGGATTTCATGCTGCTGGCACTTCTGGGTGAGGCCCTGCTGCGATCCGGCGCAGCTCCGGGAAAGCCTGAATTCGAGGAGGCGCGGCAGGCGCTTGAAAAATCCATTCAGGTGAGGCCGAACTATCTCGGCTCGCAGCTCGCGCTCGGGAAGATGTATCTTCTCGAAGGCCGAGGGACCGAAGCGATCACGCATCTCGAGATGGCGCGGCAGCTCAATCCGGATAATCCGGCAGTCTATTCAAACTTGGCAACCGCCTATCGCAAGGACGGCAATCTGCAGAAGGCGCAAGAATCGCTCACCACTCTGGCGAAGTTAAACCAGGCGCAGGCGGAGAAGATCCGATCAGCACCTGGTGACCGGAAGGCCAGTTATGGCAGACCGCAACTTGAAGAATCTTCGCGTGAACCATAGCTATTTACCGCGAATTCGCGGAAACGGGTGCTCGACAATCCCAGTCCCTTCCTGGATTGCGATGATTTGATCCGCTTTGAGAGTTCCCATCTTCGTAATCATTCCGCTGGGCCAGATGATCTCGAGCGAGTCAATCTTCGTCCGTTGCCCCAGACCGAAATGTAGGCGCGGATCTTGCGCCGACTGATAGCTCATGCCGCCTTTTCGCTGATCGTAGAGGAGCAGGTCGCCGGCGGTGAGCTTCGCTCGTGCGCCAACACCGTCGCGGTTTGATTTAGTCCCGATCAGCAGAATTTGCAGCCAGTGGTTGGCGTTGCCTACGTCATTGCGTAGCAACTGGGGAGCGCCGCCATTGTTGCTGACGAGGATATCGAGATTGCCGTCGTTGTCGAAGTCACCCACAGCGGCGCCCCGGCTGACTTTTGGTAAGAGGAAATCCGTGCCAAGTCGATCGCTGATGTTCTCGAAAAGTCCGTGACCGTTGTTACGAAACATTAGCTTCGGCTCGGCATACTTCGTGTCTGCGTGATAGCGCTCTATGTTGTCGAGTACATGCCCGTTCGCCATAAAAAGATCGATGATGCCATCGTTGTCAAAGTCGAAAAAGCGCGTTCCGAAGCCGCTCAGATGAAAAGTTGCATAGCCGAGCTTCGAGCGGAATGTGGCGTCATCGAATGAACCATCCCCGAGATTCTGATAAAACCGCGCCAGCTGCATATCTAAGTGAGTGACGATCAGGTCCAGCTGGCCGTTGCCAGTTGTGTCCGCAGCGTCAGTTCCCATGCCGGCCTCAAATTGTCCGTCCCCGCTGACGGCAACAGCGGCCAGATATCCCACTTCACTGAACGTGCCATTCCGATTGTTGTGAAATAAAAAATTCGGCATGTGATCGTTAGCGATAAAAATGTCCTGCCAGCCGTCGTTGTCGTAATCGAACGTGACCACGCCAAGTCCATTGCCCGCTTTCAGTCCGATGCCAGATGGTTTGCTGACATCCGTGAACG
>WNGE01005126.1_pt1 | contig 14949 bp, 12 predicted proteins | sample 5400651 | NCBI WGS metagenome assembly WNGE01 (sample SAMN13153370, study PRJNA577476) | soil metagenome | isolation source: 60 cm soil or saprolite under grassland replicate 2 | place: USA:California | collected 2016-06-15 | reverse complement strand
GTCATTATATACAATTCACCTTTTGCATCTCTTCCAAAATGAAGGTCTACACGATCAGTTCCACAAAGCTCTTTGAGTGTTTTCTGACTGCCGTTAATAGAAATTTTCCATTCTTTGATTGGCGCCTGTTTCCCCAATTTTATATCAGCCATATCAACATAAAACAATCTTCCTGTAGGAATATCACCAAAGAGATATTTTCCCTTTAACTGCGGTATGATTGTGCCCCAATATTCAAAGCCACCTGAAATTGCTTTGCCTTCATCATGATCATATTCTGCAACAGGATAAGTGATTTTATAAATGCTATCATTTGAGGGAAGCGGATACACTTTATTAAGATCTCCGTATGGATTTAAAACAAAAGTACCTTCCCTGATGGGCCAGCCATAATCATGACCAGGCATGATAAGATTTGCTGATTCAATATTTCCGTGTCCAATATTACAGGCCAGCATTTTACCTGACTTACTCCAGGTAATACGATGCGGGTTTCTAAAACCATAAGCATAGATCTCTTTAAGCGTTTTAGTATTTCGATCCTGTGCAAATGGATTATGCACTGGAATTCCATATTGATCATTTGCACTGTTTCTGCCCATCGGATCTATGCGAAGAATAGTACCCCAAATCTTTTCATTGCTATGAGCAAGAAAGGGATAGCCTTCTTCAACGCTGCCACCATCTCCAACACCAATGTATAAAAGTCCGTAATCTTCATCGCCTGGTTTAGAGAGAGGATTAAAAGTAATCTCCTGTACTCCATGAATACCGGTCACCATATTCACTCTGAATAATTCACGGCTCGTTCCTGAAAAAGTAGCAGCACCCGGATTATTTGTTTTCCACTCAGTGAGTACCCATTGGAGTGTTACTTTAATAGAATCGGCGTAACTAAAATCGGCTTTACCAGAACCAGCCGCTTCGGTATGTGTAGTGTATAAAAGACCGTTTTTTGCAAAGTCAGGATGAAAAGCAAAACTACCAAATCCCGTTGCCAGTCCCGGTTCATGAATGAATTTGGGTTTCAGTTTTGCCATATCCATGTAAACTATTGGCTTGTTATTTTGTAGCTTATATAGTTTGCCGCGAAGATCAACAATAAATAAATCGTCATTATTTGGCTGCAAACCTAATTTGGTGATTCTTGCCAGCGGCAATTTACCACTGTCACTTGACGGAGGAATTTGTGTTATCAACTGCAGGTTCACTACCAGGTTTGAAAGCTTAATGGGTTCAGGAATTGGATTTGATAATCCCTTACCAGTTTCTTTTGCTGTTTGTTGACCAGGCTGTTTATGTGTATTTAAAAAAGCAATGATGCTACTTACCTCATCTTCTTTTAAGGTTGCAAATGAAGGCATCACTACTTTATATTTTTTAAACAATTGTTCTGCCCGCTTATTTCCGGATGAAATAATTTGTTGTGGATTTTTTATAAAATGGTGAATCCAGTCAGCAGAAACTTTAGTCGTTAGGCCTCCTAATTGCGGACCAATACCATCCTGTCTAAAGTTATGACAGCCACTGCAATTCCGGTTAAAAGATGCTTCGCCTGCAGCAACTGTTGCAGAGTCTGTAGCGATAGAACTATTATCCGGAGATGTTCCTGAATTGCAGGAACAGAAATACAATACAAGCAGAACAAGATTTGAAATGATGAGAATTCTTTTTTTCATTGTTGATGGTGAATCGTTAAGTATATTAAATCTAAAATTTAAAATTTCTTTTATACGTCTTTAGATATTGAGTTTCAAAGAAACATATTCATATCAATAATGAAAAGTTTTTATTTGGGAGATTACAACTTAATTTAATCTATAAATCTTATGAAACAAGAGGGATCAAAATTTGAACACCACAATTAAAAATCATTAACTATAAAACAACCAACATGAATGGCTTCTTTTATTTTTACTCAACACGAGAATATTTTGCCTTAATACTTCTATTAAGCATTAGTAATTATCTTTATCAAAATAAATTCTAATCTGCTATACTGGCTATCGCAACCACAATTCACGCGAAAACGAAGCCGTTACGTCATGCATTTTTTATACGCCAATAATGATTGAAATTAGTTTCATACCATTCCCGGATTTAGCAACTGAGCGTTTAACGCTGCGACAGTTGAGTATAGAAGATGAAAACGAAATATTTGCACTTCGTTCCGACGATGAAGTAAATAAATTTCTTGACAGACCAAAAGCTAATTCTATTGAAGATGCGAGACAGTTTATCAATAAAATAAATGACAACATCGCCAAAGCTCAGGCAATTTTATGGGCAATCACATGGAAAGATAACTTCAAATTAATGGGAACAATTTGTCTTTGGAAAATTTCAAAAGAGGATGCAAGGGCTGAAATAGGTTATGAGTTGATTCCTTACTGGCAGGGCAAAGGAATTATGCAGGAAGCGATGACAAAAATTATTGAATATGGCTTTGAGCAAATAAAACTTCAATCAATCACTGCTGAGCTTAGTCCATGTAATGTAAGATCAGTAAGGCTTTTGGAAAAAAATAATTTTATCAAGATGCCAAATTCGCGAGATAAAAAAGAAAACACAGACTCAGTAATTTATATGCTGCACAGCAAAAGATGAATACAGATAGCTTGATTTTGATAATACAGGGTAAAGATTTTAGCTAACGTTTGGTATGGCTGCGGCAGGGATTTTATACATCCAGCCCGGAGCTGCAGATTGGCTTTATTTTAAACTTAAAAGTTGAAGACGTTTTATTACTAGGGACTCGTCAATTCCAAACTGTTAGCAGTAAAATTGCCGGCAGCAACATTGACAAGCTCTTTAGTTTTAAATGGCATAAGCAGTGTTTTTAAAAATAATTAATGAATAGTAAGGAATGCATGAATGATTTAAACTTAATAATGCTATATGCTTTCGATGTTCCTGCCCGGAAACCTTATGAGTTACTTCTTTATGACTCTTCGCGCATCTCAAAAATTTTAAACTTTAATCATTGGGTATTTCCTGTAACACTATCTTCAAATTTTTCCGAATTACTTACAAATGCTATATGCTTACTATCCGGCGACCAAGAAGGAACATTAATGGTTCCCTGCCCACCATAGAGATAAGCAATTACCCGCGGCCCTCCTCCGGTAAGCGGCATTAATTTTAACATTACCCTTTTATAAGATGGGTGAGCGGCGGGGTCAATATCAGGCGGGAAAGAAATAAAGACCATCCATTTCCCATCCGGCGAAATATGCGGAAACCAATTATTGCACTCATCAAAAGTCAATTGTTCCTTATCTGAACCATCTGGTTTCATTCGCCAGATTTGCATCGTGCCGGTGGCATTGGCATTGTAATAAATGTATTTACCGTCAGGTGAATATTCGGGGCCATCCACATGCCCGGATTTATTGAATGTCAGAGGAGTTTCTTGTCCACCATTTACAGAAATTTTAAAAATATTGTAGACACCGCTGTCACGCATACCCACAAACACTACTTCCTTTCCATTAGGATTCCATCCATGCCAATAGGAAGGCGTTTTTTCTGTAAGCATTTTTGGATCACCGCCTCCCAAAGGAAGTATGTAAACACTTGATCCGCCACCGGGTAATCCTTGCCTGTGACTACTGATGGCAAGCATTTTCCCATCGAATGAAATACCGTGATCATTGTTGTTTCTGTCAACAGAACCTGTGTTCAGTTTTTCAGGTGTTCCTCCTTCTATTGGTATCTTGTACAATGATCCGTTTTCATTAAACAAAAGGTTTTTACCATCAGGCATCCAGTTAGGCGCTTCGAATCTGCCTTTTGATTCGCGTATCACTTTTCTTTTTCCGTCAAATACATTCATTGTTTCAAGCCGGCAACCTAAGTACCCTTGTTTATCAGGGTTATAATCAACTGCAACTGGTTTATCAATTCGTACATTCCAAACCCTTGCTTGTTCAACTATATCTGAATCGTGCGAACAAATAAATATTCCTGCCAATACGGTGTCGGGCATGTCCATTATTTTCTGCTTACCAACAGTTTGAAATGGTTCACCCGGATGAGCAACCCGCATTATCATTGTGTCCTTGCTACGCTCTAATTGAATTATTTCAAAACTTTTTTTAGGAAAAAATATCTCATCCTGCGGGTCTCGCATATATGCCCCTCTCAAAGGTCTCCATTGAAGAACGGTAAGACCGTCGCCGTGTGCAACGGCACTGTAATGAGGCGATTCTGCATCTGTTGACTGCCGAACCATCCATCCAATTTTTCTATGACCTACTTTGCTTTCTCCAATAAATTCAAAATTGGCAGTGAGAATAAAGTCACCGCTAATCCTGTTATACACATAATGAAATTCATCTCTGTTGAACCAGATATTGTATCCTGCTCCCTTAAGTGTGTAAGTTTGCGCTGCTTCATCGTATTGAGCAGCTCCCCTGTTTTTTGGATTACCGATGTCTGCATGGTTTTGAAATATGCCAATGGAATTTGTTTGTGCCGAAACTATGTTGCACAAAAAGAACAAGCTGATAAGAGATAAGGATTTCATTAGTGTGGTATTTAGATTAAGTTTTTTATTGATAGGAAAAGATAATAAAATATATGTTGGCGGGCAAGATGATTTTGATTGGTTTAGCACGGATAAAAATGCAAGCTTAAATTTACATCGCTGAAGATTTTACTTTTTGAAAAAAATTATTCCCTTACAGATGTATGGCATATTGTTGCGTATGACGATGTTTTTTAGATTGAGAGAAAAAATTTTCGGTTAACAAATGGCTTAATACCAGTTTGATTTTCTTTTAGAATTTTCCTCTTCAAAAAATGAATAAGAAAATTTGTTTCAGAAAAAGCTTATTTGTTTGAGTGAATTGTTTTATTAAGCACGTTTTAATCGTTTGCCAGGTAAATATTTCATATTCTTGTACATTATCCAACTCAAAATCCAAATTGAATTCATGAAAAAGTTCTTAATGATTTTACTACTTGCTGTATGCACAAAATGCGCAGTTGCCCAGATTTACGATAGAGAATTCAAACCTTTTAAAATAGATATAAGTGCCGGTTATGCAATACCTCAGGCTTCGGGTGCAAAGGGTGGCGTGTTGTTTGCAATTGAACCAAAATATTCCTTTATAGGCGACCAGGTCAGTTTTGGTTTAAGATTAGAAGCGGCTGTAATAAAACCTGCTGAAGATACTAATGATATAATTACTGCGCAAGCCAATGCTTCAGCTTTACTTACCGGCGATTATTATTTTAACAACAATAATCTTCGTCCTTTTTTAGGAGGAGGTTTCGGTGTGTATAGCATAGCAAACGCAACCGATAAAGAAGGAGATCAATTATTTCAAAATACTGCTTTCTCCAATAAATTAGGGTTTATGCTTCGTGGCGGTTTTGAATGGGGTCATTTGCGCACCGGTTTTGAATATAATTTTGTAAGCAGCAATATAACCGAAGTAAAAGGCGGTTATTTTGGTATTAAGGTAGGTGTTGTATTAGGTGGCGGACGTTTTAATTTAATAAGCGATAATTGATATGATTGCATAAAAGCAACTGATGTTTTATAGCCGATGCAAAATATTTGTATCGGCTTTTTTATTTAATCACTTCAACATTTAATTCATTTATACTATCACTGAAATCGCACATTATCTCAAGTAACCCGGGCAATTCCTTTCCACTCTCTGTTAATGAATTCCGTCTGAATATTGATTCAGTAAAAGGCAACAAATTCAGTCTTTAAAAAATAAAAGCTGAACTTTGAAAAGCTGAAATCCCTTACAGAGCTATTGCATAACCTATAATAATTTTTTCTTCTTATTTAAATAAAATAAACCGTATGAAAAGATCAGTTTACTTCTTTTTTTATTCTCTGTTGATCCTGCTCGTCTTTTATAGTAGTTTAATTATCGCTCAGGTAAAAGTAATTAAAGGCATCACACTTATTGATGGCACAGGAAACAGCGCAAAGCAAAATGTAAATCTGATAATCAAAGAAGATATAATTGATGCCGTATTGCCCCCAAATGCTGCATTACCGGTAAATGCGCAGTTAATTGATCTTTCAGGCAAATTTGTAATGCCTGCATTAATTAATGCACATGGTCACCTGGGTTTATTAAGAGGTGATAGTGCATTATCAAAAAATTATTCGCATGACAATGTACTCAGGCAGTTAAAAAAATATGAAACATTTGGCGTGAGCAGAGTTTTGTCATTAGGAACTGATCATGATATTATTTTTTCTTTACGTGATTCTTCTCAAAAAAATTTATTGCCCGGAGCTACCATTTATACTGCAGGTTACGGTATTGGGGCAAGCAGTGCACCGCCAATGACAATGGCTGATAAAATATATCGTCCACAAACACCTGACGAAGCAATAAAAGACGTTCAGCAACTTGCATTACTTAAACCCGATTTTGTAAAAATATGGGTGGATGATTTTGGCGGCACAGTAACCAAAATGCCACCTGCCATTTATGAAGCAGTGATAAAAGAAGCGCATCGCCGGGGATTGCGTGTGGCAGCACATGTGTTTTATCTTGAGGATGCCCGCAGATTAGTGAATGCAGGTATAGATGTGCTCGCACATAGCATTCGTGATAAAGAAGTTGATGATGACCTGATAAACGCAATAAAACAAAAAGGTGTTTTTTATATTACTACACTTACTTTGGATGATTACAACTTTGTGTATGCTGATGAACCTGAATGGATCAACGATTCTTTTTTTAAAGCTTCTCTTGAGCCGGGAGTTTGGGAAAGGCTTACAAGTAATGCTTACAAACAACAAGCTCAAAAAGATACTACACTTCAAAAAAAAATGGCTGCATTTAAAATGGCTATGCGCAATCTGAAGAAACTTGCTGATGCAGGTGTAGTGATTGTGCTTGGAACAGACTCAGGTGCGCAACCTGTTCGCACACAAGGCTTCTCGGAACATCTTGAACTCCAGTTGATGACAGAAGCAGGCCTCACTCCAATGCAAGCTATTATATGTGCAACAAACAACGCAGCGAAAATGCTTCATATAGATAAACAATGCGGCACTCTGCAAAAAGGGAAAAAAGCAGACTTCATTGTTCTGAATGGTAATCCTCTTAATGATATAAAACAAACGCGAAATATTTTTTCTGTGTGGAAGAATGGGAAGCAGGTTAAATAAAAATTTTCTGATTAGAATTTTTTATTGTAATACAGCTTCGTATTTCATGGCGCGTTCGTTGCGTCACATTTCGTTTATCTTTCTATTTTCATGTCATCAATCACAACGTTTGATAATTTAATTCGATTTTCGATAATTCATCATTAATAAATGCCAGTTCTTCTTTTGATAACTTAATGTCATTTGCTTTGGCGTTTTCTATCGCCTGTGTTGCATTTCTTGCACCAACCAGCGCGACAGTAATGCCCGGTTGTTCAATCGTCCATCGAATTACGAGTTGACTAAGTGTTGCCTGTTTCTTTTCTGCAAGAGGTTTCAATCTGTCAAGAAAAAGATTTACACGACGAATGTTTTCTTCCGTATAAAATACACTTTGTTCACGCGTATCCCCTTCATTAAAATGATGATCCGGTTTTATCTTACCTGTTAGTAATCCTCTTTGTAAAGGACTATAAGCAATGATTGCTTTTTTATGTTGTAATGCGTAAGGGATAACCTCTTTTTCTATATCGCGTAGTAACATGCTGTAAGGAACCTGGTTTGATGCAAGACTAATTGCTTTTTCCGCTTCTTTCGTTTGGGCAACAGAATAATTACATACACCTGCCGCTTTTATTTTGCCTTGCTCAAGTAAACGTTGCAATGCCTCCATTGTTTCTGCAATTGGAGTTGTTGCATCAGGCCAGTGTATCTGGTAAAGGTCTATATAATCTATATTCAAACGTTTTAAACTGTCTTCACATTCTTTCATCACACTTTCTTTTGAGGCGTATTTATATATCTCAATATCCCTTCTGTTATTGTCTTTGCTTTTAAAATGAAATTCACCTTTCTTCATATCCCAGCGTAAACCAAATTTGGTTAATATTTGTACTTTATCACGCGGAATTTCTTTAATTGCTTCACCAACAATTTCTTCGCTTAAACCCTGGCCATATGCAGGCGCTGTATCAATAGAAGTAACGCCGTAGGCATAAGCAGCTTTTATTGCTTCAAGAGCTTCTTTTCTGTCAGCACCACCCCACATCCATCCGCCGATTGCCCATGCACCAAAAGTTATTACAGAAGCTTTTACACCTGATTCTCCTAATTGTCTGAATTCCATAAAAATGAATTTTTATTGTGCGAAATTATTTCTTAAGTAAAAAGCACATTTGTCTATTAATGATTCAAAAAATTCCTTAAAGTGCATAGTATCATTAGCATCGGCTTGAAAAATATTTATTATTAACTCAGCCTGTTGAGTTCTCAGTACCACAACGAAAGCCCAATAGAAGCAATGCAGATTGTGCCATAAAAAATCTCAGGAGACAAAAATCGAAACAAGAAATTTGAAAATCCGAAATTCAAAAATCAAAGATCAAAAATCTGAAATTCGAAACTGGAAACTATAAACCACAAACTACAAACTGCTAATGTATCACCATCAATGGCACATGGCTGTGAAAGGCAAGCATTTTAGTATGACTTTTTTTAAATAAGCTATCGAACCATCCCATTTTTTTGGGGATTGTAATAATGAGATCGGTTTTGGTTTCCAGCGCAACTTTATTGATGCCTTCTACAAAATCATCGTCATCAATAAATTTATATTCGGGATTGTAACCCTGCAGCAAAGTATCAAGCAGAAGGCTTTCAAATGGAGTGTCTGTTGTAAAGTGTTTGCTTTTGTGATCAATATTTACCACGATCAATTTTGCAGCAGTTGCGTCGAGTAATTCTTTAATGGGCTCAACAGGAGTAGTTTCCACTACTTTTGAAAAATCGCATGCCAGCATCACTTCATGTATATCTGTAAAATGAGCATCGGGAGGAACGATTATAACAGGTACTTCTGCATGCCGTGCTATATCTATCGCGAAACTTCCTATCAATGTTTCTTCAAGTCTGCCGCCACCGGTTACACCCATTATAATAAAATCCGCATTGTTTGATTTGCAGATATCATTAATGTCGGTGGTTATCACGCCATATTCACTTAATGTATCTACTGTAATGTCATTATCAAAATGCGGTCTTAATAAGGTGCGAAACTGTTCAAGATTTTCTTTGCTGCTGTTTGCCATTTCATTTATATCCACAGTTTCAACCAAAGCCATATTTGCATCTGTAACAATAGGAGTTTGGTAGGCGTTGTATAAAATTACCCTGTCGCTTTTCATTTGTTTAGCAAAACCTGCAGCATACATGGCTGCATTTTTTGCAGTGGGAGAGAAATCCGTGGGAATGAGGATGGTATTCATGATGGTGAATTGTAAGTAGTGAGTGAATCGTCAATGGTGAATCGTCAATCGTAAGATGTGAAACTACAAACTAGAAACTACAAACTAGAAACATTTTCGATAATTCCTGCAATGCCCTGTCCGCCGCCAACACAGGCTGTAACCATTCCATATTTTTTATTTAGTCGCTTCAAATCATTTAATATTTGAACGGTAAGTTTACAACCTGTGCATCCTAATGGATGACCTAATGCAATTGCGCCTCCGTTAATGTTTACAATATCAGGATTTAATTGCAGTTCACGAATTACAGCAAGTGATTGCGATGCAAATGCTTCATTTAATTCAATCAGATCTATATCATTCAAACTCATATTGGCCTGCTTCAACGCTTTTGGGACTGCAGCAACAGGGCCGATACCCATAATACGTGGATGCACACCCGCAACAGCACTGCACACCAAACGTCCTATAGGTTTTAAACCAAGTTCGTTGATCATACTTTCACTCATCACAATCACAAATGCAGCACCATCGCTTGTTTGAGAAGAATTGCCCGCTGTAACGGTGCCACCCATTGCAAAAACAGGTTTTAATTTTGACAACGCCTCAAAACTGGTGTCTGCACGTACTCCTTCATCAGTATCTACCACATAATGATGCACAGCTTTTTTACCTTTTTCATTAAGATAAGTTTCCTCAACATCAATGGGAAGAATTCCATTTTTAAAGTATCCGTTTTGAATAGCATTCAACGCTTTTCTATGCGAGTTGTAAGCAAACATATCCTGGTCTTCACGACTTACTTTAAATTCTTTTGATACTGCTTCCGCCGTTAAACCCATGCTGAGATAATAATCGGGTTCATCTTTTGCGATTGCATAAGAAGGAACTGTTTTCCATCCGGTAGTGGGTACGAGGCTCATGCTTTCTGTGCCGCCTGCAATAATGCAATCAGCCATGCCGGTACGAATCTTTGCAGTAGCCATTGCAATACTTTCCAAACCACTTGCGCAATATCGGTTAATAGTGATACCTGCTACATCAATGCCTAATGCGCGTGCAGAAATGATGCGGCCAAATTGCAATCCCTGTTCTGCCTCAGGCACAGCATTGCCAACAATTACATCATCCACACGTTTTGCTTCAAGTTGCGGCACTGAAGCCATTAAGCTCTTTATCACTTCAACTGCTAAATCATCAGGGCGATAAAAACGGAAACCTCCTTTCTTGCTTTTGCCTACAGCAGTACGATAGCCTGCAACGATATATGCTTCCTGCATAAAACAATATTTTAAAAACCAAAATTACTGTTTATGAAATTAAATATAAACAGTGATGTTTTTGGTACACCAGTAGTAGTTGTGTCACTTGGTTTGCATAACATCAATATTGCTCACCTAATAAAAATCTTCTCCTATCTTTAGCATCAAACGAGATTCTTATGCCTGGTTTCTTTATTGATCCAAATATTGCGAAGGCCAAAACAATTGATACATCTTTTTATAACAGCACGCATTATTATGAAGCATCGAAAGAAAAAATATTTACTCCCTCGTGGCAATTTATTGGTGATACAGATAAGGTGAAAGAAGCAGGTTCTGCTTATCCTTTTGTATTGCTTGAAAATTATTTGAATGAACCTTTAGTCTTAACGAAAGACAAACAAAATCAACTGCATTGCATGAGTAATGTGTGCACGCATCGTGGTAATCTGATAGTGTACGAATCATGCAGGGCTAATCAATTGCGCTGCAAATATCATGGACGTTTGTTTTCACTCGATGGCAAATTTATTTCAATGCCCGAGTTCAAAGAAGTGGAGAACTTTCCAACTGAAGCAGACAACCTGTATAAGCTGCCTTTATTCCAATGGGGGAAATTATTATTTACAAGTTTGAATGCAAATATTTCTGGAGAAACATATTTTAAAGAAATAATTGAAAGAGTAAATTGGCTGCCGGTGGATAAGCTTGAATTTCGTGCAGATTTATCAAGGGATTATTTTGTAAAAGCAAGCTGGGCTTTGTATTGTGAGAATTACCTTGAAGGTTTTCATATTCCTTTTGTGCATGCAGGATTAAACCAGGTTCTTGATTTTGGTGAATACACAACAGAATTATTTCGTTATTCAAATTTGCAATTAGGCATTGGTAAAAAAGGTGATGTTTGTTTTGATTTGCCAACAGATTCTGTTGATTACGGAAAAGAAGTAGCCGCTTATTATTTCTGGGTATTTCCCAATATGATGTTCAATTTTTATCCCTGGGGCTTATCTCTGAATATTGTGCAGCCGGTTAATGTAAATGAAACAAAAGTTTCTTTTCTCACTTATGTATATGATGAAAGTAAATTAGATAAAGGTGCAGGCAGCGGATTGGATACTGTAGAATTAGAAGATGAAGAAGTTGTAGAAAATGTACAGAGAGGAATTCGTTCACGATTTTATTCACACGGCAGATATTCGGTGAAGAGAGAACAGGGGACACATCACTTTCATTCATTGATTGCGGAATTTATCAAATAGTCATTGAGTCATTAAGTCAATGCCTATTTGATTTATTAACGATAAATCACAAACTATAAACTACAAACAATTACAATTGCCTAAACTCGAACGCAAATTAGGTTTATGGAGTTGCATCACCATTGTTGCGGGCACCATTATCGGCAGCGCAATTTTTATGAAGCCTGCTATCATGGCTGCACAAGTGCATTTGCCATTGATGTTGTTGTTTACCTGGATTATTACAGGCATTATTTCAATGTTTGGAGGAATGATCACTGCTGAAGTGGGTTCGATGTTGCCTGAAACAGGCGGGCAGTACATTTATTACAAACACATGTACGGTGATTTTATCGCCTTTCTTTTTGGATGGTCCGGCTTTATAGTTATCAATACTGCTTCTATTGCCGGCATCGCATTTCTGTTTGCGCAATACACAGAGTTCTTTTTGCATCTTCCAAGATTCAGTACAGAAATTGAAAAAGCCGTAGCATTTACAATTCCCTTTGTTGGCAAGTTTTATATTCTTGAATATATCGGAGTAAAAGCTTTGGCAATTTTTATGATGTTCATCATTACATTGGTGAATGTGAGAAGTGTAAAAGGTGGTGCGGCAATACAGGTTGTATTTACAGTAATGAAATTACTTGCACTTGCAGTATTGGTATTTGGTATTTTTTTCTCCGGTAAAGGTAACGTTCAAAATTTTTATTCTACTTACGATAATGTGCATTATTCCACCTGGGATATTGTTGTGGGTTTTGTCGCCGCTGCATCAGGCGCATTAGCTGCTTATGATGGATGGAATGTATTGGGCTTTGTATCGGGCGAAATAAAAAACCCACAAAGAAATATTTCAAAAGGTTTATTGATTGGAATAAGTATTTGCATTGTTACATACCTGTTAACGACCCAGGCTTATCTGTACATGCTGCCTGTAAATGAAATGAAAAATGCGCCGCTTGTTGCATCAGATGCATTTGGCAAAGCATTTGGAATTGCAGGTGGGGGATTTGTTGCGCTGCTTGTAATGGTATCGACATTTGGCGGTTTAAACGGAAACATTCTGCCATGTGCAAGAGTAACTTTTGCTATGAGCGAAGAAAAAAATTTCTTCCCTTTATTCGGTAAAGTATCAAAATTTAAAACACCAGCTAATGCCTTATGGCTGCAATTTATCTGGAGTACCGTGCTTGTAATGACGGGCTCCTTCGATGCACTGTTTGATATGTTTGTTTTTACACAATGGATATTTTATGGATTTCTTGGTATTGGTATTTTTATTCTACGCAAAAAAATGAAAGATGTTGAGCGTCCGTATAAAGTATGGGGATATCCTTATGTGCCGCTGGTGTTCATTGCATTTTCAGCATTTTATTTTGTTATTACTATGTACAATGAAGTAAGTAATTATCTTTCAGGGAAAGCACAAATTATTAATTCTGTTTTTGGTTTGGTATTAATTGCAACGGGCATTCCTGTATATTGGCTCTTTAAAAAGAAATATACTCATGTAAATAGAAAATGAAGTAAATGCTTGAAAACTTACTGAGAAAATATCAATCCATTTTTCATCCTGTTGTACCTTTCGATGCAAAGAAGGATAAATTATTGCAACTCGATTTTACTTCGAATAACAAAACACTTACAGAAGAAATATTCAGCGATATAAAAAAATTTTCTTTGTATATCAATGAGCAATTAAAACATGCCAATACGAAATATGGCATTGGTGGTTATAATGAAAATCGAACTGTGTACAGCCGCAGTAAACATTTTGACAGTGGCGGTGATGAGCCGCGACGCTTGCATCTTGGCATAGATATTTGGGGGGAAGCAGGCACAACTGTTTTTGCGCCGATGGGAGGAATGGTGCACAGCTTTGCTTTTAATAATAATTTTGGTGATTATGGTGCTACCATTATTCTTCTGCATCAATTGGATGGCATTGCTTTTTACACATTGTATGGTCATGTTTCTTTTAAAGATATTTCTTCACTAACCGAAGGAAGTTATATAAGTATTGGGCAAAAAATAGCACAGTTTGGCTTGCCGAATGAAAACGGGCAATGGCCGCCACACCTGCACTTCCAGGTTATTGCAGATATGGAATTTAAAAAGGGTGACTATCCCGGTGTGTGCAAATACAGTGAGCGGGAAAAATATTTGAGCAATTGCCCTGACCCGGATCTTATTTTGCAAATGATGCAGTATGCTAATAAATAGTATTTGCTTAATTGCTGTTATCAAGATTTCATTTTTCTTTGCAATTAGTTTTTATTTTAGTGCACTTTAAAAATACATCTATGAGCAGACAACAGTTTGATGGCAGTGCCCGGAAATATACACTTACTGTCTTTCTCTCTTTTGTAGGAATATTTTGTTTTGTAATGCTGATGAAACTATGGCAAGGCGATTTTAAACCCGGTGTAAATGAAAATGCGTCTGTTGTAGTCACTGGAAGCACCGAAGTTTTGAATGAGCGTACTAAAAATATGACGGGAGATTCAACACAAGTTCCTCCGGATTCAAGCAGCATGACGATGAGTGATTCAACCAAAAAAATGAGCAGTGATACAAGCGGGAAGAAAAGCAGTGATACAACGGGCAGAAAAAAATAGTGCAGTCAATTTTATTGTGTAACGTTATAGAAATTTTTTCTTTTGGTACCCGGCTATAGTAGTATCATGAGCTTTTGTTGCGTCGCACTCTTTTACTTTTGAATTAAACTCGACAAAATTCTACACATAAAAAATCATTTATCTCTCCTGCTTACTTTTTGATTTGCCTGGTAGAATAGAATGTGTAAAAAACATTGATATTAAGATAACTTTCAAAAGCCCTCACACCTTAACGAAAGATTTAAATCGTTTGGCTTTATTTCGCAGCATGAAAAAATTCTTATCCGGTTTATTTGTTCTTTTCTATATCTGTTCGTGCAGCAATAAAAAAAATATACCCGATGTGTCAAACATCAATGTGCAATTAACTATTCAACGTTTTGATAAGGATTTGTTTTCAATGGATACGAACAATGTTTCAACCGCATTAACACAACTGCAAAAAAA
>WNGE01008538.1_pt1 | contig 14951 bp, 14 predicted proteins | sample 5400651 | NCBI WGS metagenome assembly WNGE01 (sample SAMN13153370, study PRJNA577476) | soil metagenome | isolation source: 60 cm soil or saprolite under grassland replicate 2 | place: USA:California | collected 2016-06-15 | reverse complement strand
CGCCGCGCCGCGCGCGCCCCAGCCGTCCTGCAGCGGTTCACCAGGATCCCATACAGCCATGCGCCAAACCGTGCCGGATCGTAGCAGCGCGCCAGCGACCGGTACGCGCGCACGAAGCTGTCTTGCAGCGCCTCTTCGGCGTCTTCATGATCACCGATCATGTGGACGGCGTAGCGCCCCAAGCGATCGCGATAGCGCGAAACCAGCGCGCCGTAGGCGCCGATGTCGCCGGCCCGGACCCGGCGCACCAGCTCTGCGTCGCTTGGCTCCACTTTGTCTATACCCATCGTCTAAGTCGTCGCGTCACAACGTGAAAGGTGGTCGCGGCCGTGACGCCGCGTAGTGACATATGGGTATTCAATGCAATAGCGCCGTCCGCGCAACACCCCCAGGAGGAATTTGACGATGTCGAGACCGACCCTCGCCTTGCTGGCCGTCACAACGATCGCCCTTGGCTGTTATAAGGACGATGTCCGGGCCCTCGGCGGTCCCGATGGCCTCAAGCCCATGGCGAAGGTTCTCCTCACCGACGACCCGTTCCCCTTCGACTCGGTGCAGAGCGTGCAGGTCTACATCGTCGGTATCGACGTCTCGACTCGCCCGGATACCGGCACGTCGGCCGACAGCATGCACTGGGTCAATGTCGCCGCGCCGCATCGCCAGGTCGATCTCCTGACGCTCCAGCAGGGCCTGACCGATTCGCTGGGGATTGGTGAGGTGACCGCCGATCAGTACAAGGCGGTGCGCGTGACGATCAACGTCGATTCCTCTGCGGGCATCCGTTTCAAGAACAACTCGCCGGCCGTCGTCCGCTGGAACGGCTCGGGTCAAGAATCGTATGCCGTGTTTGTTCAGGCACCGATCAACGTTCCCGATACCGGCGCCGTCATCGTCATCGACTTCGATGTGGGACGCTCCTTCGTGTACAACCAGCTCGGCGACCGCGCATTCGACTTCTTCGCGGCGATCCGGGCGGTCAACCGTGCGGCGACGGGGAATATCTCGGGTACGGTCTCGCACGATACCAGCGCGGGACCGGCCGGCCCGGTCGCGGACGCGACGGTCAGCGCGTGGGGTGGTGGCCCGAACAACTGGTTCATCCTGTCGACCGGCAAGACCGATGCGGCCGGACACTATCGCCTCGCGTTTCTGCTGCCCGGTACCTATATCGTCGGCGTGGGGCCGCCCACCCCGTCCGCAAGCAACTATGCGTCGGCACTCGACTCGAACGTGGCCGTGAATGCGGGCGCCGAAACTACCCACAACGTGATCCTGTCGGCATTCCGGGGTTCCGTACTCATTCAGGGTGCGGCCTCGATGCTCGTGAATCACACAAACCGCCTGGAAGCATTCGTCGTCACTGCGCAGCACCAACAGGATCCGAGTGCGGCGGTGGCGTGGCAGAACCTGGACACGGCCGTACTCGGACTTGTCACGTATGTCGACAGCACGCACGTGTCGCGCGTGACCTCCAAAGCAGTGGGAACGGGTCGCATCGTTGCGGCGAGCGGCGGCCTCGCAGATACGCTGGCGTCACGGCGCGGCTATATTGCGCGCCGTGGCGGCGCCTGAGCTCCCATCACATCACCGCCCCGGCGGCGGCTTCCGCAATCCTTGGGTTGCCGAAGCCGTTCCCGGGTTCGGCAGTCTCCTCAAATGGATGCTCGTGCATCGCACGACGCGGCCGCGGCCGAAGGATCCCGACCCGTCGGTCTTTGCGCGCGTGACGCCCGCCTTCATCGCTCCCCGCGCGCCGGCTTCACGGCTCACCGTGACATGGGTGGGACACTCAAGCCTCCTCGTGCAGCTCGGCGGGCTCAACATTCTGACCGATCCGATGTGGAGCCAGCGCGCGTCGCCGGTTCAATTCGCCGGTCCGCGCCGCTGGGTAGCGCCGGGGGTCGCATTCGCAGACCTGCCGCCGCTGGACGCCGTCGTGCAGTCGCACAATCACTACGATCATCTCGACGATACAACGGTGCGGCGCCTCGCCGAGGCACATCCCCACGCAACGTGGGTCGTGCCACTCGGTCTCGCACCTTTCGTTCAGAAGCGCGGTGGTCGCACAGTGGTCGAGCTGGACTGGTGGCAGGAACACGTACTGGCATCGGTGCGCATCGCGGCGACACCCGCGCAGCATTTCAGCAGCCGGGGCTTCGGCGACCGTGGCGACACCCTGTGGTGTGGCTTTGCGCTCACCGCGGCGAGCGGCCGGCGGGTGTTTTTCGCCGGTGACAGCGGCTATCACCCGGACTTCGGCGTGATCGGCGCACGTTGTGGTCCGTTCGACGTCGCACTCATTCCGATCGGCGCCTACGAACCGCGCTGGTTCATGCGCTACGTCCACATGAATCCGGAAGAAGCGGTGGAGGCGTTCCGCGCCCTGAACGCGCGCGTGATGGTGCCGATTCACTGGGGCACGTTCAAGCTCACCGACGAAGCGATGGACGAGCCGCCGGTCCGCGCGCGCGCGGCGTGGCAGCGCGCCGGGCTGCCCGCGGGCGCCTATCGTCAGCTCGCGCATGGCGAGACTCTGGTGCTAGACTAGCGCGTGACCCGTACAGTCCTGTTGTTCCTCGTTGGTACCGCCGCGTGCGCGCATCGCGCCATGCCGCCGCTCGCCGGTCCGTCATCCACACCCGATTTGGTGACGCCCGCGCGTGTGGCGCTCATGACGGCGCCCGGCGATGCCGACTGGAAGGCGCTCGGCGACGAAGCGACCGCGCTTCTGTCGCAGTACCTCCGCATCAACACCACCAACCCGCCCGGCAACGAGATCGCCGCCGCGCGCTGGCTCGCCGTGGTGCTCGGGCGGGATGGGATCGAGGCGCGAGTTTTCGAGCCGGCTCCGGGGAAGGCAAATCTGTACGCGCGCCTAGCGGGCGACGGGAGCGCGCGCCCGCTGATTCTGCTGAACCACATGGACGTGGTGCTCGCATCGCGCGAGTACTGGACCGTCGATCCGTTCGGCGGTCTGATCAAGGACGGTGCTGTGTGGGGACGTGGCGCGCTCGATATGAAGGGTGAGGCGATCGCGCAGCTCATGACGATGCTCATCCTGAAGCGCGCGCACGTGCCGTTGAAGCGCGACATCATCTTTCTGGCGACGGCCGACGAGGAGATCGGCGCCGGCGTCGGCGCCGCCTGGATCGTCGATCACCAGGCCGACCTCGTGAAAGACGCCGAGTTTCTGCTGAACGAGGGCGGGCTGACCCGCGCCGACGGACACGGGGGAGTCGAGTTCTACGGCGTCGGGACGACCGAGAAGTCGCCGTTTTGGCTCGATGTCACGGCCCGCGGGACGGCCGGCCACGGCTCCCGCCCCACGCCGGACAACCCCGTCCATCGGCTGATTCGGGCGCTGAACCGCATCGCGGAGTGGCGCACGCCGCTCACCCTGACCCCGGCGGTCGAGCGCTCATTCCGCGATCTCGCCACGATCGAGCGCGACTCGACCGTCCGCCGCTGGTTCAGCGACATCCGCACAGCGCTGCGCGATTCGGTCGCGGTTCGCACGATCACGGCCGATCTCACCTACAATGCGTTGTTGCGCAACACCATCTCGATCACAGGGCTCCGGGGCAGTGACAAGACGAACGTCATTCCGCCGGTCGCGACGGCGGCGATCGATGTCCGGCTGCTGCCCGGCCAGGATCCGGCGGCGTTTCTCGCGGACCTGACGCGCGTGGTCGGCGACACCGCTGTGACGTTTCGCCCCCAGGGGCCGAATTGGCCCGCGACCGAGAGCTCGACCGAGACGGAAATGTTTCGCGCGATCACCGCCGTCGCTCATGCGCGCGACCCCAACGCGCTCGTCACGACGCTGATGCTTGCCGGGTTCACCGACAGCCATTACTTCCGGCGCCTCGGCATCGCGAGCTACGGGCTCGGGCCGTTCCCGCTCACGCAGGGCGACTCGCGCGGCGTCCATGGGAACGACGAGCACGTCAGCGTCGACGCGCTGCGGTTCGGCGTGCGCTTCTACTACGACGTCGTCGCGCGCGTCGCCGCGAAATGAAGCCTCAGCGCACGCCCGACGACACTCCCGGCGACCGCGGCGGCGCGTTCTTCACGTAGCGGTCGAACCAGTCGATCATCTCGGCCAGCGTATGCAGCACCGACTCGCGGCCCACGTAGCCGTGCGCCTCGTTCGGCAGCATCACGAGCCGCGCCGTCCCTCCCAGCCCCTTGATCGCGGCAAAGAGCCGTTCCGAGTTGATCGGGAAGGTGCCCGAGTTGTTGTCGGCCTCGCCGTGCGTCATCAAGATCGGTTCGTTGATCGAGTCGGCGAACACGAAGGGCGACATCCGCAAGTACACCGGGCGTGCCTGCCAGAACGTGCGGTCTTCGTTCTGGAAGCCGAACGGCGTGAGCGTCCGGTTGTAGGCGCCGCTCCGCGCGATCCCGGCGCGAAACAGGTCCGAATGCGCGAGCAGGTTGGCGGTCATGAAGGCGCCGTAGCTGTGGCCGCCGATGCCGATGCGGTCGGCGTCGCCGACGCCGGCGTCCACGACGGCTTTCACCGCTGCGCGCGCGCTCATCACGAGCTGCTCGACGTAGTGGTCGTTCGCCGTGTCGCCGCCGATAATCGGCATCTTCGGGTCGTCGAGCACGGCGTACCCTTGCGTGAGGAAGAAGAGGTGTGACGGCCCGCGGATGATATTGAAGCGGTTGGGCGAACCAGGGACGTAACCGGGGGGCAAGTACAACGTACCGGAGAGCGGTACACCGTCTTCCCGAGTGTAGGTGAGCAGCCGCTTCTGAATCCCTGTGAGCTGCGGGGCCGGATCCTTGAATGCGGTGAGGGCGCGCAGTTTCGTGCCCTGGCGCACGAAGTAATTCGGCGGCTCGGTGCGCGACTCGCGCCGTACCACGAAGCTCTTGGCGGCGTCATCGAGCAGCGCGACGACCGATTCGTAGTGGACCGTATCGGCGCGCCACAGTCGTTCGGTCTTGCGAGTCGTGAGGTTCAAACGGTCGAGGAACGGCCGGTCGCCCTGCGGTGAGGCGCCGGTACCTGTGAAGTAGATCCAGTCGCCGCTCCGCTGCATCGCGAAGTCGCCGGTGGGCGTCAGGCGGACGATCGGGAACCCGGGATCCGCGTAGCGCTCCTCGGCGCTGCGGTCGAAGAGCAGGACGGGCGCAGTGCCCGGCTTGTTCGCGTCGACGATCCAGGTCTTGGACCAGCGGCGCTCGCGGTCGTACTCCTGCAGGAATCCCACGCCTTGCGTGTCCCACGTCAGGCCGGCGTAGCGCTTCGCGAGGCGCGCCAACTCCGTGGGCTCGGCGGTGAACGGCGCCGCGAGGGTGACGACGCGATCCTGGCGCTCGGCTTTGCTGCGCGGGTCGCCGCCGTCCAGCGCCTCAGCCCAGACGAGCGTAGCGGGCGTGCCGGGTCGCCAGTTGACGGCGCGCGGGCCCGTGCGGACACCGCGGATTGGCACGCCTTCGCTCGAGGGCAACGTCGCGATCTGGCGCACGACGTCGCCCTTCAGATTCCAGACCTCGATCTCCTGCGGGAAGGCGCCCGAGGGGACGAGGTACGAGAAGGGCCGGACGATGCGCACGACGAGCACGTGCTCGCCGCCAGGCGAGACGTCGACGCGGTCGAAGATCGCGGGTTTCCCGACGAGGGTGCGCGCGCCCGTGGCCGCGTTCACCAGGGCGAGCTGGGCGGTGAAGTAGTAGTCGAACAGCTGCTCGTCGAAGGCGTTTTTCAGCAAGTCTTCAAACGTTGCGGCCGGGGCAGCGCGACCGCGGGTTTCCTGGATCGTGGGGCCGACGGGCGTCTGCGGCGCGACGGGCGCGAGGCCTCGGGCCTCCGGAATGAACTCACACAGGAGGCTGGTGCTCGACGGCGTCCATTGGCACGGCGGGCCGTTCGTCGCGTTGAGATTTGCGCCGGTGAGGGCGCGGGTCTGCCCGGTGACGGCGTCGGCAACCCAGAGGACGAGTCCCGAGTCGCGCGTCTGGACGAAGGCAATGTTGCGGCTGTCGGGCGACCAGATGACGTACGACAATGCCGCGGGCGTCGGACCGTTGATGCGGCGCTCGGTCCCGTCCGCGACGCGCTTCAGGACGAGTCCGGTGATGCCGCCCGGGAGCTGCGGGCCCGTCGTGCGCGGGTTGATGCGGTTTGCCGCGAGGCGCAGCATGGGCGCCGCCAGCTCGGCGATCGTCGGCATGCTGCGTTGCTCGAGCAGCAGTAGCCATTGGCGGTCGGGCGAAATGCTTGCCGAGGGCAGTGGCGGTGCGTCGAGGATGTCGACGATGACCTGAGGCGGCGTCTTGTACGGCGTCTGCGCGGAAAGTGTACTGCTGAGGAGAGCGAGACAAACAAGCGTGAAGCGCGTCATAGCGGTGTCGACTCGATCGCGGGAACCGGAAACCTGACCACGCGTCCCGCGTCCCGCAACTAGCTACTTCAGCGGGACGACAAAGCGCACCGTGATTTGTTCAGCGGTCTGCGGGCTCACGCTACAGTAACAATCCTTGCCCATGATCCGCTTTACACCGAGCACTTCGGCCTCCGCAATGCCGGCGACATCGCGAAATGTGATCTCGAGCATCTGGCCGTCGACCACGCGATAGCTCAGGGGCCGGCCCAGCAGCCGATGGTGCGGGTCGATTCTCGCGAGCCCGTCGGCGAGTTTGCGCTGCAGCTCGGTGATGGCATCCGTGGATGTCATACGTCGTCGAGGACCGCCGCCGCATTGCGCCGCATCCCGCGATGCCCCGGACGGGTGAAGGGCGTGCGGTCGTAGCGGCGCTGAAACTCGGCCTCGTCTATCGTGACAAGCTGACCGACGTCGGGTCGCGCGACCTCCGGCCGGGGCGCCAGCCCCGCGTCGAGTGTCTCGCGCGCAAAGCTCACGTTCCACGGACAGACATCCTGACAGACGTCGCACCCGAACAGCCAGTCGCCCACCTGCGCGCGCTGGGTTGCGTCGAACGCTCCCCGATGCTCGATCGTGAGATACGAGATGCACGCGCGTGCGTCGAGATCGCGCGGCCCGGCGAAGGCCTGGGTGGGGCAGGCGTCGAGACACCGCTGGCAGGTGCCGCAGCGGTCCGCCTCGAACGGCAGGTCCGGCTCGAGACGAGCGTCGGTGAGCACGACGCCGATGAACGTGAACGAGCCGATCTCGGGATGGATCAGCATCATGTTCTTGCCGATCCAGCCGAGCCCGGCGAGCTGAGCCAGCTCCCGCTCGGGCACGGGACCGGCGTCCACATAGCAGCGCGTTGCCGACCCTGGAACGAGCGCGCGGATCGCCGTGGCGAGCTGCTCGAGGCGCTCGCCGAGGACGTCGTGGTAGTCAGGCGACCAGGCGTATTGGGCGACGCGCGGGACTCGGGGCGCGGGGTTCGGCATCCGGTCACCGTGGAAATAGTTCGTGAGTGTCACAACAGCGGTTTTCGCGCCGGGCATCACCAGACGTGGATCCTTCCGCTTTTTCGCCTGGCGATTGAGGTACGTCATGGTGCCGGCGTGCCCGTCCGCGAGCCAGCGGTCCAACTCGGCCGCGTGGGGATTGCGATCGAGCAGGGCGATCCCAACGGTCGAGAAGCCGAGCTTGGCACCCTGACGTTTTATCTCGACGCTTCTTCTCGACGCCTCTGCTTGACGCTCTTGCTCGACGGTTTTCACGATTCTATAACCCCATCGTCTCGCGCCGCCAGCGGGCGAAGTTCACGACGTCACGGGCGGGTGGGACGGCCGCTTCGTCACCGTAGGCGGTGAACATGCGCCAGCGCATGTAGTCGCGTGGCGGAATCGGAAGAAACGGGGGCCGGCGATACCAGTCGCGGGCGCGAAAACTCCACGTGAGGCGCAACAAATCGACGGCGAGTCGCGGACTCACCAACGCCCTGAGCGCCAAGCGCAAATAGAGTGCGGACCAACTCGCGATAGGCTGCATTCCTTCTGTATATTCCCGGCCTATGACGCTCGCAAGCAGCGTACACCCGCGCGCGCTTGGACTCGCCAAATACCGCGGCGAGTTCCCCATCTTCAGGGACAGCGTTTACCTCAACACCTGCTCGCTCGGAGCGCTGGGCGAGCGGTCCCGCCGCAAGGTAGTGGAATACCTCGATCTGTGGCAGAGCCGCGGCGCGTCCGCCTGGTACGACGTGTGGTGGGAAGCGCTGGGCGAGCTGCGCGCGCGCTACGGCCGCATCATCAACGCCGCTCCGAACGACATCGCCCTGGCGCCGAGTATCTCGGTCGCGCTCAGTGCGGTGGCGGAATCGCTCGACTATCGGCGGCGTCCCAAAGTCGTGATCACGTCACTCGATTTCCCGACGGTCGCCTACCAGTGGCTCGCGAAGGCTCCCAGTGGCGTCGAGCTCGTCGTCGTCGAGAGCCCCGATCGCATCAGCGTGCCAGTCGACGCGATCGCCCGCGCCATCGATGACCGCACCGCCCTGGTTGTCACATCGCACGTGTACTTCACTACCGGCGCGATCCAGAACATCAAGCGCGTCGCCGCGGCGGCGCACGCGCACGGCGCGCTGTGCCTGATCGACGCCTACCAGTCGGTGGGCCAGATTCCCGTGGACGTCCAGGACGCGGGCGTCGACGCCCTGGTCGCCGGTGGTCTCAAGTGGCTGCTCGGCGGCCCGGGGATCGTGTTCCTCTATGTGCGCCAGGCGGTGGCGCGCGCGCTCGAGCCGAGGATCTCCGGGTGGTTCGGGCAGCGCGAGCAGTTCACGTTCGATCCGCGGGCGTTGACGTTTCACGATGACGCGCGGCGTTTCGAAATGGGCACGCCGTCGCTTGCGGCGGTGTATGCGCAGCTCGGCGGCCTCGAGTACATCGAGGAAATCGGAATTCCGGCCATTCGGGAGGCGACTGCGGCATTGACGGAGGATCTGATCGCCACGGTGCGCGCCGCCGGCTTCAAGCCGAAGGTGGCCGCCGAGCCGGACCGGCGCTCGGCCATCGTGATGATTCCCATGCCCGATCCGGCGGCGTCCGTGCGTCACCTGGCGGCGGGCGGCGTGATCGCAGACAGCCGGCCCGGCCACGTCAGGTTCTCGCCCTTCTTCTATAACGTGCAGGATGACTATGTCAGAGCAACCGAGCGCCTCGCCTCGCAACCCGCTCACTGAGGACGAGCAACTCCTCACCCCGCCGCAAGTCGTTCCGGTCGAGCGGCGGGCGTCCTTTACGAGCACCGACCCCTGGCGCGTGTTGCGCATCATGGGCGAGTTCGTGGAGGGCTTCGATACGCTGTCCGACGTGCGCAACGCGGTGACGATCTTCGGATCGGCGCGCACGCCGGAGGCCGACCGCTACTACAAGGCCGCGCAGGAAACGGCGCGCCTCTTGGCGAAGGAAGGGTTCGCGATCATCACCGGTGGCGGGCCGGGCATCATGGAAGCCGCAAACCGCGGCGCCAAAGAGGGCGGCGGTCTGTCGATCGGATGCAACATCGAGCTGCCGTTCGAGCAGGGCACGAACCGGTGGGTGGAGCGGTCCGTCAACTTTCGCTACTTCTTTGTCCGGAAGACGATGTTCGTGAAGTACTCGACCGCGTTCATCACCTTCCCCGGAGGCTACGGCACGATGGACGAGCTGTTCGAGGCGCTGACCCTCGTGCAGACGGGCAAGGTCAAACAGTTCCCCGTCGTCCTCTTCGGCCGCGACTACTGGATGGGACTCGCCGACTGGCTCAAGGAGCGCGTCGCCGGGGAGGGAAAGATCTCGCCGGAGGACTTGAATCTGTTTCTCGTGACCGACGAGCCCAAGGAAGCCCTCGGCTGGATCATTGAAGCCCGCGAGCGACGCACGCGCGCCTTCCGGGCGATGAACACCGCCGCGCAGGCGGCGCGATGACGCAAAACGAATACCTGCGCGGGCAGCGTATCAATCCCAAGCCGGTCAGCGGGAAGGAGACGGTCGCCGATCTCGTCGACAACGCCTTCCTGGCCTACAATGCCGGCCGGCTGGGGGAAGGCTGCCGGTTGTTTGCCGAGCGCATGCTGGAAGACGACGTGACCGTGGGGATGAGCCTCACCGGCGCGATGACGCCGGCTGGATTGGGCATGTCGACGATCATCCCGCTCATCGAGGCGGGTTTCCTGGACTGGATCGTCTCGACCGGTGCCAATCTCTACCACGACGCGCACTTCGGGCTTGGCATGGCGATGCACCGCGGGACGCCGTTCGCTGACGACGTCGTGCTGCGGGAAGAAGGTGTGGTGCGGATCTACGATATCTTCTTCGACTACGACGTCCTGCTCTCCACCGATCGGTTCGTGCGCGAAGTCTCGGCGCGGGACGAATTCCAGCGCCCGATGAGCACTGCCGAGTACCACTATCTGCTCGGCGGCTATGTCCTGGAGCGCGAAAAGGCACTCGGGCTGTCCCGCAAATCGGTGCTGGGCGCCGCGCACGCCGCCGCTGTGCCGATCTACACCTCCTCGCCCGGCGACTCGTCGATCGGCATGAATGTCGCCGAGCAGGCGCTCTCGGGGAGCAAGCTGCGCTTCGACGTGAGCGCCGACGTCAACGAGACCTCGGCGATCGTCTTCTCGGCCAAGGTCAGCGGCGGCAAGAGCGGTGTGCTGATCATCGGCGGCGGGAGTCCCAAGAACTTCGTGCTCCAGACCGAGCCGCAGATTCAGGAAGTGCTCGGCATCAGCGAGAAGGGCCACGATTTCTACCTGCAGCTGACCGATGCGCGTCCCGACACGGGCGGTCTGTCGGGCGCGACGCCGGCCGAGGCCGTGAGCTGGGGCAAGGTCGATCCCGACAAGCTGCCGGGCACCGTGGTCGCCTATCTCGACAACACCGTGGCCTTTCCGATTCTGGCCGCGTATGCGCTGGCCCGCCGGAAGCCCCGGAAGCTGAAGCGCCTGTATGACCGGCGTGCTGACATGATGCGCGAGCTGACCGATTCGTATCTGGAGGCGAAAGCCGATCGGGACGCGCGCGCCGAGGCGGCAACTGGCGGCCGAGCGACCTGATACCGCGAAGTCCGCTTCCCAGACCAGGGCGTATGCCGTCTACGTCCTGGCGTTGCTGACGCTCGTCAATCTGCTCAACTACCTCGACCGCAACGTCGTCTTTGCGGTGTTCGAGCCGATCAAGAGCGACCTCAAGCTGTCGGATGCGCAGCTGGGCTGGCTCGGCTCCGCGTATATCGTCGTCTTGTCACTGGCGGCGCTGCCCCTCGGCGTCATCGGCGACCTGCGATCCCGCCGCAGCGTGATCACATTCGGCGTCGCAGTCTGGAGCGCGGCGACGACGGCTGGCGGCTTTGTCCGCCAATTCTGGCAGCTGTTCACCTGCCGCGCCCTGGTTGGGTTTGGCGAAGCGGGCTACGGCCCGGCGTCACAGGCGATCATCGCCCAGTACTACAAGGGACGGCGCCGCGCGTTTGCCATCGGCGTGTATTCGGTCGGCATGGCGCTCGGCGGCGTGCTCGGCATCTGGTTCGGTGGCGTCATCGCGGAAGAGTACGGGTGGCGCTGGGCCTTCATCTGGATGGGGGTTCCGGGGCTCCTGCTGGCGGTGCTCGCCTCGCGCCTGCGCGAGCTCGATCGGCATCCCCCGCCGCCGATCGTCGAGACGCTCGGCCAGTGGTGGCAGCATGGCAAGCACGGCGTCACCCGCTACGTCATGCCGCTCGCGATTTGCTCTGGCGTCGGCGCACTGCTCGCGGGCTTTCTTTCCTTGTTCGAGGGAATTCCATCACAGTTCGGCACGGCGGTGTTCGGCGTCGGCATGAGCATCGGGATCGCGTGGACCGTGTGGCGCCTCGTGCCGCTCGCGGTGCGGCGCACGACGGAAGCGGGCGCCGTGGCGGCGGGCGCGTTCGATGATTTTCTGGACGCTGCCGTCCTCGTGCTCCGGACACCCACGTTGATCTGGGTGTTCCTGGGCGGTGCGATGGTGACGTTCGCGGTGAACGGATTGATTGCGTGGGCGGCGGCATTCATGCAGCGGATCCATGGCCTCACGGTGGCACGCGTCGGCGCCGAGTTCGGCGTCTGGGCGCTCACCGGCGGCGTGCTGGGCGCCCTGGTGGGCGGCAGGCTCGCCGACCGGCTGCAACAGCGCTGGCACGGCGGCCGCGTGCTCGCTTCCGGCGCCGGGTTCGTCCTTGGCGCGCCCGTGTGTGCGGCGCTGTTGCTCGTGCACGACCTGCGCTGGTTCGCGCCGCTCATTCTGGCGACGTATTTCCTCTACACGTGGTACAACGGGCCGCTGGTGGCCGTCATCCTCGACGTGGTGCCGCCCGCGGTCCAAGCCTCCGTGCTCGGCGCGTTTGTGCTCTTCTCGCACCTCGCCGGTGATGCCCTCGCACCGCCGCTGATCGGCTACCTGTCCGACCGGACCGGAGATCTGCGCACCGCGATGCTCCTCCTGCCGGCCGTCGGATTGCTGGGCGGCGTCATCATCCTCATCGCGCTCACGACGGTGCGGCGCGATATGCAGCGCCTACGTGCTCTCGATATCCACGTGTCAGGGCGGCGCTGAGATGCCATGAAGATCGCCGTCATTTTCGATTCGCTGCACCCCGAATGGGAGGATGCGGCGTTCAAGCGCGAGGTCGAGGAGAAAGCCGAAGAGGCGGAGTACGACGTCGCCCGCGCGCTCATGGCCGGCGGCCACGACGTGCTCATGATCGGTATTGGCGATGACGTCGCGCCGTTGCTCGCGAAACTGGCGGACTTCCAGCCCAAGCTGGTGTTCAACGGCTGCGAGGGCTTCCGCAAGAACGCGCGGCACGAGTACGGGATCGCCGCGCTCCTCGACATGTACGGCTATCGCTACACGGGATCCTCGCCGACCGCATTGCTCGTCGCCCGCAACAAGTCGCTGACCAAAAAGGTCCTCGCCTATCACGGCATCCGTGTGCCGGCATTTGCCGAGTTTCACGAGGGCGACAAGCTGGTGCGCCCGTCGGAGCTGCGGTTCCCGCTCATCGTGAAGCCGCTGCTCGAGGACGCGTCGATCGGCATCGCCCAGGCATCGGTCGTCGAGGACGACGCGTCGCTGTCGCAGCGCGTGGAGTTCATTCACACCAAGTACCACCAGGCCGCGATCGTCGAGGAGCTGGTCGAGGGCCGCGAGGTCTACGTCGGTCTGCTCGGCAACGATACGCTGGAAGTGCTGCCACTGACCGAGATGACGTTTGGGGAGCCCGAAACCGCGGAGCATCGCATCGCCACCTACAAGGCCAAGTGGGACGAGGATTATCGCAAGAAAAAGAAGATCAAGAACGTGTTTGCCAAAGGCGTATCCGACGAGCTGACGCGGCGGATCGGCGAAATCTGCAGCACCGCGTTTCACGCGTTGTGGCTGCAGGACTACGGCCGCGTGGACGTCCGCCTGGCGCACGACGACGAGGTGTACGTGCTGGAAGTGAATCCGAACCCGTTCATCGCAGCCGAGCACGAATTGGCGGAGGCGGCGGAGAAATCGGGACTCAAGTACAACGCGTTCATTCAACGCATCGTCGACGAGGCACTGGCACGGTGAGCAGGCGCGAAGTCCCCACCCCCGAGACGCGGTGTCCCCGCTGCCATACCGAGCTGGAGCGGTTCTGGAGCTACTGTCCGAGCTGCAGCCGGCGGCTCGAGTGGCGCGACACGCTGCGCGAGACGAACGCCGAGTGTGCCTACTGCGGCTGGATGGTGTCGGACGCCTCGTCGTTCTGCCCCTGGTGCGGTCGCAACATCGAGGACGAGGACTCGAGCGACGAGCCGCTCAAGGCGCCGAAGGGGTTCAAGTTCCACGCCCGCTGCGATTGGGGCTGCGGCGGTGGCGTGATGTATCCGATGCGGTTCTGCCCCTGGTGCGGGCGGGCCCAGACGTGGCGCTACGATCACTTCCAGAATGCGTGCCCGCACTGTGACCGCGGCGTGGACGACTGGATGGCGACGTGCCCCTGGTGCGGCGAGGACGCCACCGGCGGCGATCTCATTCCGCGGGCGCTGCGGCGCGCGCGGCGCCTGCTGATTGTCTCCCGCATCCGCGACTGGCACTACCGCGTCGCGCTGCGGCCCGGCGTGTCGGGTGTCGCGCCGCGCGCCCCCAAGGTGATCGAGCTCGACCGCCGCTACGTCACCGGCAAGCGCCGCCGCGACGAGATCTCGTGGAACATGCTCACCGGCCTGCTGTTGCACGAGCTCGGCCACTCATTTCTCTATCATCACTGGGCGTGGACGCGCACCGGCCGCTTCCGCCGCACCTTCGGCGAGGTGCGCAAAGCCTACCGCGTGGCGGATGAGCACTGGGTGGACTTCGAGCGGCGCCGCATCGCGACGACCATGACCGATTACGTCAGCGCGTATGCCGCGACGCACCCGCAGGAAGATTTTGCGGAGACGTTCCGTTTCTATGTCGCCCGTCGCGGCCGGCTCCGCGAGCTATTCGCGGAGTTCGGCCGGAAGCGCAAGGGTGTGAGGTTGTACGAGAAGTTTTTGGTGCTGCACGACTTTGTGCGGAGCCTGAGAGGATGGAAGTAGGGGCGCAGCATGCTGCGCCCCTACCCTCATATCACCTTCGTCAGTACAACGTCACATTCAATCCAAACAGCAGTTGGAGCGACGAATTGCCATGAAATAGGCCGCGCCCCTCGACGTACGGATGGGTCCGCCCGTAGCGCGTCTCGAAGCCCCCGAACAGATCGAAGCCGGTGTCCGAGTTTCCGCTCGCCCGCAGGATGTTCAATCCACCGCCGAAGTACAGCGGTGTGCCCAGGCTGCGGAATTTGAGATCCGCATTGAATCCAACCAGCGATCCAGCGTCCACCAGGTAATAGTCGAACGATGGGTAGAACTCGATCGACCGCGCCACCGGCATGTGCAGCTGCGCGCCGATCAACCAGTCATCGTTGTCGAAGTTGTAGCCGCCGTGCACGCCGAAATGCGAGCGTTGGGCCGCGGCGCGGGAAACGCCGGCGGCACTGAGGAGAAGCACGAGCGCCATGAGA
>WNGE01011079.1_pt1 | contig 14954 bp, 11 predicted proteins | sample 5400651 | NCBI WGS metagenome assembly WNGE01 (sample SAMN13153370, study PRJNA577476) | soil metagenome | isolation source: 60 cm soil or saprolite under grassland replicate 2 | place: USA:California | collected 2016-06-15 | reverse complement strand
GACCGTGACGTTCCACAAATACAGGATGATGGAAAGGCTCGGGATCACCACCAACGCTGGTCTCATGAGCTATGCGCTGAAGAGGAACATCTCCGAGAGTTTTGAGGATGTAGCCGTTGTGCCAGCTTGAGTGCCCGCGGCTCCGCAATCGTCCTAATTGATCATTGCCACGGCCTTCACGCGATGCACGGTCAACGCGACCGCGCCGGCGCGGTCTTGTACTCGTAGCCAGTGCATATTGGGAAAGACAATTGTCAGTGTCGGGCAATGATTGCGAGATCGGAATCTTCGATTCTTCAAAGTCGCTCACGATGATCAAGAGGTGCCCCTCTCGGGAGTTGGCTCCGGCTATCACCTTGAAGCTGGAGACCAAGTCTGTTCACCCGCTCGGCAACGGATCGCCGGGCAAAATCGGATTCTCGATGGAGGGGAGGAACGGTCCCGATCGCTTGGGACGGGGGGATCGGGGACGCGACCGGGACCGTGCCTTTCGCTTTTGAAAGAATAATCACCATTCCATGAGCGATCCGTCATGGCTAGCCGTCAAAATTGACAGTGGCTTTCTACCGCAGCCAAGCCGAGCACCAACCGGCAGCAGGCGAACGGTCACGGTCAGATGTCGGCAGTTTTCGCGAGCAATAACGACGCAAGCCCCGCAGCGCCGAGCATCCAGCCGAGGAGCTTGGACAATGACTGCGAATCGTTGGCTTCGGTGCGCGCGTTTGGGGGTTGGAAGACTGCCGCTACCCGATCGGCGGGCGTGATCGATTGCGGGAGGGCGAACGGCGCTGGTGCAATGACGCTGCTCGTGGCGATCACCTGTCTGCTCACCCGCACCACTGGCTTTGCCGGCCTCGGCGGGAGGCGCCTACGAGCCGTACCGGCCGCAACGGAGCGACCGCGGGAGAGGCAGATTGGCGTAGATCTATTTGCGGCCGCATACCCTGCCGTGCATCCTTGCCGAAAAGCGAGTGTACGACCTAGCACGGGATTGCGCCTGGCGGATTGCAGTTCGACGCCGCGTCAACGGTTCCGACGCTCGCAGCGAAGCCCAATGCGGCCGCAGCCGCCAACACGCTCCGACGAACTTTCAGCATGTTTCTTGCGGATCCTTGTTGCCGACTGGAACGAGAGCTCGCTAATGGATCAGAACAGCGATGCCACCATTGCAGCCAGCGCCACGCCTGCAGGATCAGCCAGTCGACGACGCCAAAGGGACGAAGCCGAGCGCGAACCTGCCAGCTGTCGCCTGGCACTGCTATTTGTCAAAATTCACAGGCGGGGCGGGCTGGCGCGCCGAGCTCGCACCTGCGGCCTACTAAAAAGTGGGCGCGTGCGTTGTGGTGGCATTCGGCGGTATTTGGCGATCGGGCGCAGAGTGCAACGCCTCGAGCATAGTCGAAGACACTATCATTTTTTACAGTAGCAACCCGGACTTTTCGATCCTATGCTGCATCGGTCGCGAGTCGGTTAGTGTTAACTCCCCCGGCCGACGAAAGCCGCGCTCCAACGCATCGCGCGGAGTTTTCTCGCGCCAGGCCGGCAGCAAGGGCAGCAGCGCACATGGACGAGACACCCTCGTTCGATCTGCATGTAGCAGAGTCGGCGGCACAAGCCGCTGCGACTTGGCTGGTGCTCGAAACGATGCTTCGATTGCAACTCAAAGACATGCAGCATAGAGAACGGGCAGAATTCTTCGACGAATTGCTCGAAGCTGCGGAAAGCATCACCCTGCCTGTCAGCGACGATTCGGGGCAAACAGTTGCCTCAGAATGGATGGCACATCGCTACTGGGAGCTGATTGACAATTTTGCTGCCCGCCCCAGAGATTTCTGAACCCGGTTTGCCGGCGAAAACCTCCGATTACGATATCGAGCCGACAGCCTCCTGTGAAAGTTACCAGATAGGCGGGGGAGCGAGCTTCGTGCAGAGTTGACCACGACGCGATCGGGACGAGGAAGATGGCGTCCGGGGTAGGGAGGGGTCATGAGGCGCGATCGATCTTTGCGCGAGGCCGTGCTCGCGGCGATACCCATTCTGCGTGCCGTTGCCGTTGCGGTCTGCGGGCGCGTCGAGCAGGCCGATGATCTTGTTCAGGAGGCGCTCGCTAAAGCGTTGACGGACATTGATCTGGTCCGGCCGAAAACGAATATGGTAGTCTGGCTGTGTACATTCCTGCACGATCAACTTGGATCCGATTGTCGCAAACCGCGGCCCGAGATTGCGGACCGTGAGCGGATCTCCATGGTGTCGCCACCGGCGCAGATCGGCCGGCTCGAATTCAAAGCGACTTGGCGGGCCCTCGAGGTCTTACCGCTGGACCAACGGGAGGCTCTAATCCTTGTTGGCGTTTCTGGTTTTTCGTACAAGCAAGCCGCGGAAATTTGCGGGTGCCCGATAGGAACCGCGAAGAGTCGGGTCAGTCGTGCTAGAGCCCGCCTCGCCGCAATCTTATCGCTCGACAACGTGAGGGATTTCGACCGGAAGCCGGCTTGGCCGATTTCCGCCGCAAACGCTTTGGTACACGCGTGCAACTAGGAGGAACAGGGGTGAAACTCGTGACCCTGCAAAAGTCCACATGCCGGTCGGATGGCGATATCGAACTTGATGCCTCCAGAATTCGCGCAGATCGGCAAGAAACGCCTCCAGGCGATGGTCGAAACGCAAAACGAAGTCTTCGGCGCGGTACAGGAGATGAATCGAGACCTGTTAAAATTGCCAGCTGGCGAAGTGGCTCCCCTCGTTCTCTAACAAGGTACTGGAGGATACGGCATGTTGAAGAATACGTTAGCAGTGACCGGGTGGGCCCGCCACATCCGGATACATAATGGCTAGATTACATTGGAACTCTTTGACCCCCCGTCAAACAGCAGTTCTAGGACTATTGGCTGGCGGCTATTCGATGAGGGCGATTGCCGACCGCCTTGGAATTGCTTATCGAACCGTTGCGTTTCACAAGTATGAAATGATGCGTAAAATTGGGGTAGTGACCAGGCCTTTTGAATTATGCTTTCAGGAATCATATTCTTAAAAGGCGAGCAGACGCAAGCCGTAGAGGGAAGTAAAGAGGAGAACTGAAGCGACTGTGAAGTTGCATTCGTAATCGCCCCCCAATAGACTGCGGAGAGCACTTGCTCCTCGCCAGCACGAACCCGCGCCGCGTGAGGAGAACGGACCCTCGCTGGGCCTGTCAAATTTGACAGATGGGCACAGGTCGGACCTTGGTGCAATCTCCTTTTGCATTTTTGAGCCGTGCGCCGGCAACCGGGCCGTGCCGCCGGCAATCTCCAGCGGAGTTATGTTCATTCGACTTGCGGCAATTCTCCTCGGTTCGCAACTGGCGGTCCCCGTCGCGGACGATATTCCCAACTTCAATATCGACGCCGGTTGCCGTGGAGAGGCCGCCGTTGCTGCTCAGGTGTTCGGGCCTGGAAAGGACAGTTGCGGAAAGGACGAGCGGAGTGCGCGCGACGAGCTCCGGAAGGAGTGGACGCAATTCTTGCGCTCAGACCGGGAAAGCTGCTCCGCTTTGGCGTCCGAAGGCGATGAGCACAGCTACGTCGAACTGCTCACCTGTTTGCAAATGGCCAGGGACGCAAAAAATCTACCGGATGCAAAATAGAGGGGATAATGCCCGAAGCATTTCTGCTCAACTACGCGGCGCCCCATGTCATCTCTCTCAATCTTCGATCGTCCGCAAGTCTGCCTCTCTCCTTCCTGCGGTTCATGCCGGAATGTTCGTGCACTGTCAATTTTAACGAGTAGCAATCGTTATGTATTGATGGGAAGTTTCTCGACCATGAAACGAAAGGAATAAGCCATGTCGCGTCAAATCATGATCCCGTTGGCGGTCACTGTACTCCTAAGTGCTGCGTTTATTTCGAGTGACGCCTCGGCGCGAGTATACAGAGGCGCCGGCGTCCGCGTGGGGATAGCCCATGGTGGAGTGCACCGCGGTGCAGTGGTGCGTCGGGGCGTCGGCATCGGGGTCGGGGCCGCAGCTGTTGGCGCAGCCGCTTACGGCAACGCCTGCCGTTCCTGGCAGTGTGGATCGCGTGGCGCATGCGGCTGGGTGTACACCTGCTGATTATTTCATATCGGATGGTGGCGGCGCCCTTCTTGATCGAGGGGCGCCGTTTTATCAGCCCACCGAAAGTGGCTTATACCGGCAACGGGCCCAGGCTACGTGTTCAATTCGATACAGACTCGTCTTCTAGGAGGTTCTCTGATCGCGGCTCACCTACGGGGAGGTCAATGGGAAACGGCTCACAGGAGGCTGCAATGGACAGGTTTTTTAGCCAGAAGCATAGACGGTATCTCCAAATTCTGGCGGACCCAAGAGATGAGGTTCAGCGCAGAATAATTCTGAAGCTACTCGCCGAGGAAGAAGCCACTCTAAGAGAGGGTGCCCTAAAGGAGCCGCCGTAGACTGCCTTGCAGCACGCAGCTTTCTGCGGCGCAATGTAAGACTAGCATCAGGAAATCCATAAACGTGAAGACTCAGGTACGGTATAATGGGAACGAAGACAGCCATGACGCGAACATCGATGACCTTTGCCGTCAGCTTGGCTTTGTCGTTGATGCATGCCTCGCTGACGGCAGTGCCAGCAGCCGCCCAGCAGACGGCCCCATCGAGTGTTGTGCTTCCGACAGACCGCACGGTGCTGCCGATCCCCGAACCCCAGTACCCGCATAGTACGGTGCTCAATGCTCGGAATGCGACGCCGCCGCCCCGGTTCGAGGTCAAGGCGCCGGCCAATGCGCCCAACGTGCTCATCGTGCTAATCGACGACATGGGCTTCGGCCAGTCCAGCGCTTTTGGCGGGCCCATCCACATGCCGACAGTGCAGCAATTGGCCAACGAGGGGCTGCGCTATAACGAGTTCCATACCACGGCGCTTTGCTCGCCGACGCGGACGGCCCTGCTGAGCGGCCGTAATCATCACATGAACAACATGGGTTCGATTACGGAGACCGCCACTGCGTTCCCCGGGCAGACCGGACAGCGACCCAATAGCGTAGCGCCGCTGGCAGAGATGTTGCGGCTGAACGGGTACAGCACAGCGGCCTTCGGCAAGTCTCACGAGACTGCGGCCTGGGAGGTTAGCCCCTCCGGCCCGACCGACCGCTGGCCGACCCGTTCTGGCTTCGACAAGTTCTACGGCTTCATCGGCGGTGAGACCAACCAGTGGGCGCCGTTGATCTATGATGGCATGAACCAGGTCGAGCCATCGAAGGACCCGAACTACCATTTCATGACCGACATGACCAACCAGGCGATCGACTGGATGCAGTACCAAAAGTCGCTGACACCCGATAAGCCGTTCTTCATTTACTTCGCGCCGGGCGCTACCCACGCGCCGCATCACGTGCCGAAGGAGTGGATTGCCAAGTACAAAGGCAAGTTCGACCAAGGCTGGGACGCGCTGCGCGAGGAGACTTTGGCCCGCCAAATCAAATTGGGCGTGGTGCCGTCTGGTACGAAGCTCGCCCCCAAGCCCGAAGCTATTAAGGATTGGGCGGCGCTGACCCCGGATGAGAAGAAGCTGTTTGCGCGCCAGATGGAGGTGTTCGCCGGGTTCGGCGAGTACGCCGACACGGAGATCGGACGGTTGATCGAAGCCATAAAGGCGACTGGTGAACTCGACAATACGCTGATCTTCTACATCGTCGGCGACAACGGGGCGAAGGACATCCTCAAGCATTACGATGAACTTGGCGGTCCGACGACGTACCCCCACTACGCCGCCGGGTGGGCGGTCGCAGGCGACACGCCGTTCACCTGGACGAAACAGATCGCCTCGAGCTACGGCGGCACGCGCAACGGAATGGTAGTCCACTGGCCAAAGGGCATCACCGCCAAGGGCGAATTGCGCTCGCAGTGGCACCACGTCATCGATATAGCGCCGACGATCTTGGAGGCGGCCAGCCTGCCGGAGCCCAAGAGCGTGAACGGAACGCCCCAGACCCCAATCGAAGGCGTGAGCCTTGCCTACACGTTTGCCGACTCGAAGGCCCCTAGCCGGCACACGACACAGTATTTCGAGATTTTCGGCAATCGCGCCATCTACCAAGATGGCTGGTTGGCCGGCACCGTCCATCGGGCGGCGTGGGAATTCAAACCCCGCACGACACTCGAAAACGACAAATGGGAACTGTATGACACGCGGTCGGACTTTAGCTTGGCGAACGACTTGGGCGCGAAGAATCCCGAGAAGCTGAAAGAACTCCAAGACGTCTTTCTGAAGGAAGCGGTCAAATATTCCGTTCTGCCTCTCGATGACCGAACCTTGGAGCGGCTGAACGCCGCCATGGTGGGAAGGCCTGACCTCATGGCTGGCCGCACCTCGCTAACGGTTCACGAGGGAATGATCGGAATGTCGGAGAATGTCTTCATCAACGTCAAGAACCGATCGCATACGATCACTGCCGAGGTGGAAATCCCGAAGACGGGCGCCAACGGCGTGATCCTCGCCCAAGCCGGACGATTTGGCGGCTGGAGCCTCTACGTAAAGGACGGCAAGCCGACATACACCTACAATTGGCTCGGTCTGCAGCAATATTCGGTGGCGGCTAAGGAAGCGCTACCGCCCGGGAAGGCGACCATCCGCTTCGAGTTCGCGTATGACGGCGACGGTGTCGGCAAGGGCGGCATGGGTGCCCTTTTCGTCAACGGGAAGAATGTCGCCACGGGTCGGATCGAACGGACTCAATGCTGCGCGTACTCGGCCGACGAAGGCGCCGACGTGGGCGCGGACGAGGGCACGCCCGTCACGGAGGCTTACAAGGTGCCGTTCAAGTTCACCGGCAAAGTCGCCAGTGTGACAATCGAATTGAAGGAGATGAAAAAGACCGATCGCGACGATGCCGCTCAATCCCACAAAGCAGCAGTACTAAAGAGGGGACTGTCCGACTAAACGTCTTCTTCTTCGCACATTCGCAAGACGAGTAAAGCCTTATACGGGCACCACGTCGGTGCCCGTATAATTTTGATCTATCCGGATAACTCGACTGAGGTCCCCGCATGAAGTCGCGATGGTCAATTTGCATTTGATTTCACAGCTTGACGCCGAAGTTCTTCGACGAGGTGGGCGAGTCCTTGGTCATCGGGAGAGATCCACGCCAATCGCGCGGCGTACTCAAGCGCACCGCTGATATCTCCGCTCGCCTGGCTGAAACCGACCAGCGCCTGCAGTGTGTCGCGATCGACCGGATGTTGCGTTAGACTGTGCTTGAGCACCGTCATGGCGTCGCTTACGTGCCCGGCTGAATACAAAGCGACCGCGTACACATAGGCATATCGTGCGCGATCGGGTTCAAGCTCAGTCGCGCGACGAAACTCCATGAGCGCTGGGTCGGGCTGTTTCAGCCGCGTCAGCGTCAGGCCGAGCGCATAATGCAGCCCCCCATCTTGTGGTGATGCCGAAATCGCGGCGCGCAACACGTTCTCTCCTTCGGCATCTCGCCCGAGTTGGCGGTGAAGATCGGCAAGGTTGATCGCCGCGGGCGCATATTGCAGGCTAAGTCGCAATCCGGCCTTGTATTCTGCCTCGGCATCGGTAATGAGGCCGCGCCGCACTAGAAAACTGCCCAATGCGGTGCGCCCCTCCGGCCGATCGGCGCTCAACTGCTGGGCGGCGATGAACTCAGCCGCAGCGCGTTCGAAGCGTTCGCGGTCGGCTTCGGGCTGGTTTGCTGTCGGAACCGGGGCGAGCAGCGAAGCGGCTCTGATGCGCACGCCCCGCACGGGGTCGGAAAGCAGCGGCGCAACGAACGGCCAAAGCTGCCCAACGGGTACGTTTTCCAACATATCGAGAGCACCGATCCGTATCATCGGATCAGGATCGGAAAGCCCAGCTCGCGCTAGGTCGAGGTTCTGGGGCGAGACTCGCGAAGCGAGTTCGGTCAGCGCGGTTGCGCGTGCGATAGCCGGTGTATTGCCATCCGCGGCAACGGCAGCAAGAAGCGTCGCGGCAACCGCCTGATCGGCCCATGCTGCGTAAAACGCAGCACCATAGGTCTGAACGCCCTTGCGATTGGCTCCGAACCAGTTCTCGACGACGCTGGCGGCCCATCGGGGTGATTTCTCGGCGTGACAGCCGTTGCACGCATTCGGCGTTCCGAGCGTCACCGACAGATCGGGCCGTGGAACGCGGAAGCTATGATCGTGACGCTGATCGATAACCATGTAGGTGCGAGCCGGCATGTGGCACGACCCGCAGCCGAGCGCCTGGTTAGCGGCCGCATGGTGATGATGCGTCACAGCTGCGTACTTGTCCGGCGCGTGACATTGCAGGCATGCGCCATCACCGGGAGTACGAAGTTTTGCACTATGAGGCTCGTGGCAATCGCTGCAGGTGACGCCTACCGCGAACATCTTGCTCTGCTTGAACGGGGTGTAATTGTAGGGCTCTTCGACGTCGCGAATCTGCCCGTCGACATGATAGATGCCACGCGTGAGTGGGGAAACCGCGTGTGTGTCGGAGAGCCAACAGCCAGGAACCCAATCCTCGGAGAACTGGCCGCTGCGCGCGTGACACAGGCCGCAAGTTTCGACTTCTTTGCGCAACGTGGCAGGCACGATGCGACGCGTGGCATTGCCGGTCCGTGGATCGATCGGCCAGGTGATGTCGCGCCGCTCGTCGAAACGCACGCGCAGCCCCTCGGTCGGGTCATCGTGCTTCCCGAATGGCCACCAGCTTTGGTGCTCGCGCGCCCAGATGACGTGCCGAGACCCCTCGCCGTGACAAGTCTCACAGCCGACGCTGATCTCCGCCCAGGTGGTGGCGAAGCGGTCGCTTGCCGCATCGTAATTCTTGCGCACCCCAGTCGAGTGGCACTCGGCACACATAAAGTTCCAGTTCTGATTCAACTTGGTCCAATGGAGAACATCGTCGTGGCGGATCTCCTCGTCCGGATAGAGATGGAACCAACGTTGGCCGCCTTTGCCCTTCGGTCGGCTGTCCCAGGCGAGAGACAGCGCCTGCAGCCTTCCGTCGGGAAATTCGACCAGGTATTGCTGCAGCGGATCGACGCCGAACGTGTACTTGGCCTCGAAGACGGAGAGCTTGCCGTCATGGCCGTCAGTCTCGACCAAGAATTTGCCGTCTCGACGGAAAAAGCGAGAGCGCACGACGTAGTACTCGAAACTCGCATCGTTGAAGTCGCCCAGCACCGACTTGCCGGTCGCATGATCCATGGCGAGCTTGTGCTGCGAATTGCGCCACAGCTCTGCTTCGGCGCGATGGCAACTGGCGCATGTATCGCTGCCCACGAAGGTCATATTCTCAGGGGGATTGTCTCGGGAGACATTGAAATATGCGGTGATTGAGCGCCAGCTCAGGAACTCAAACGACACGCCGATGATAAGGATCGCTGCAACGAGTCCCCCCAGATCAAGGGTCTTGATTTCCACGCCAGGTGCGCAGCTGCGTTACGCGTCGGCGTGTCCGGGGTTCGTTTTCGCGAGTCATGGCCGCGTTTCTGTAGCGGCCGACCCGTTTTGCGAGATTGACGTCCTGTGTTTGCCAAGGTCGTGCGGCTCCGGTGCGCATTCGTTAGGAAGTGCTGGGTAAGGGCCAGTTCATCCGCCCCAGCCAGTGATCGCGAGGACCGCTTTATGCAGTCAGGCTGTCTTTCGGCAGCAGCGTTGGCCAACACAGATTGGCTGAAGGACCCTTGCGCCGTCTATGCAAATCTGACTGTGCGTAAAGAGATCAGGAGGGGCGGCAGGTTGGATCGGGCCGCGTTCCCCCGGGCGAGCGGCAGGCCTGATCGCGCTGGAAATCGAGTCACCCTTGGCTACGCGAAACCTTGGCACACCAGTGGCGGTTGAGTAGCAATGTTGCACTGCCGGTTAATGTCTCCTTCTGGCAGATTTTGTTGTGGAAGTCGGCGATAGAATAACCATAAACCCGCGCGCGCCTTTTTGTTGCAGTGCAGGAGTCTGGTCCTTGGGCGACCGCGATCGCGGCGACGGTCACGGACCCGACTGCATTCCGGTCGGGGCGCGATTTCGCGGCCTGGATTGGGCTCGTGCCGCGCCAAGATTCGACTGGCGGCAAGCAGAAGCTCGGGCCGATCTCCAAGCAGGGCGATCGCTATTTGCGACGCATTCTCGTCGGGCGCCGTCCATACATGACCCAACACCGACATAAGCGTGGCGCGATCGAGCCCTGCCGCAAAGCATCCGCAACGCCGGCAGAGCGCTGAATTTCGCTCAATTCCCGAGTCGCGAGAGGATGCTCCTAAGGGCCTGGACAGCACCTGCCTTGTCCAATTTCTGCAGGTCTAAGAAAATCCTCAAGCCGTCTCGTTCCTCGCGGATGATCCTTCTCTGAGCTACCAGCTTGTCGATTTGATCGAGAACCTTGTAGTTGCGAACCGGCTTGGCAAATCCCTTGGCCTGTATGGGATCCTGTTCCTCGGCCAGAACGGCATCTTTGACGAGCGAATAGGTTTCATGGCTCATGAGAATGCCACCCAAATCGGCATGCGATTGCAATCGAGACGCCAGATTCACCTCGTTGCCAATGATGGTGTAATCCATCCGGTCCTCGCTGCCGAAGTTACCGACCGTGCAGTAGCCGGTGTTGATACCGATCCGCAGCTGGAACGGCTTTTCCAGGCCGGCATCGCGCCACTCGAACTGAAGCTCGCGCATTCGTCGCTGCATCGCGACGGCCATGTTGACGCAATCGATGGCGTCCTCCTTGACACCCTTCGTCTCCGGATCGCCGAAGAATGCCAGGATCGCGTCGCCGATGTACTTGTCGATGGTAGCGCCATGATCGAGAGCGATCTTCGACATCTCGGTGAGGTAGTGGTTGAGCAGACTGGTCAGCTCCTCGGATTCAAGATCATCGGTCGTAGCGGTGAAATCCGCGATGTCAGAGAAGAACACGGTCAGCTTCTTTCGGTTCGAAGCGATCTCGACGCTGCGCTGGCCGGTGAAAATCGACGAATAAACCTGGGGTGAGAGGTACTTCGACAGCTTGGTCGAGAGTATCTCCAGCTCTCGCTTCTGTTCGCTTACGAGTTCGTTCGCCTGCTCTGCCCTGCGCTTGGCCTCTCGAACCTCCTGTTCGGCTCGTTTGATCTCGGTGATGTTCGTGTAGATGGCAACCGTGCCGCCTTCCGTGGTCTTGCGTTCGTTGATTTGAATCCAGAGGCCGCTGGCGCGGCGCTGGACATGGGGTTCACCCGGCTGCTTGCGTTTTGCCAGCCGCTCGGCAATCCACTCGCCGACCCGCCCTTTCGCATCCTCGACAAGGCCTTTCTCCGCAGCGTTGCGGACGAGCGTTTCATACGGCGTGCCCGGCCTCGGCGCGCCTAGTCCGGGATAAAGCAGCTCGCTATACGCGCTGTTGCAGACGACTAGTCGGTCCTCGGCATCATACAGGGAAAAACCCTCCGAGATCGATTCGATCGCGTCGGTGAGCCGCTGCTCGCTGCGCCGGAAGGCAATCTCCGCCTCCTTGCGCTCGGTGACATCGCTCCACGATCCAACCACCTCGGAAGGTTGGCCCTGTTCGTCTCGGATCAGTTTCTGCGCATCGTTGACCCAGCAGTAAGTGCCGTCTTTCTTGCGAAATCGATATTCGACCGTGTGGCGGCCTTTCTTGAACAGCTGGGCCGCCTCAGCTTCGACTGCGGCTAACTCCTCGGGGTGGACCCGGCCGCGCCAGAAATCCGCGTGTTCGAGGTATTCATGCGGCTCGTAGCCCAGCTGCTCCCTGATGTTCTGGCTGACGAATGTCGGCGCGAAATCCCCCGTCGCCTTGTAGCTGTAGACCACCGCAGGCGCAGACGACAGCAGACGTCCGATCCGGTCCTGGGCGGCGACCAGGGCTTCGCCAATTTGCTTGCGCGCTGTGATGTCAATCCACGAGCCCACCACCTCGATCGGGTCGCCCGCCGGGCTGCGCAGCAGTTGCAGTTCATCGCTAATCCAGCAGTAGCTGTCGTCCTTCTTTCGGAAACGGTATTCGATGCTAAGGTGCCCCTCGGCAAAAAGCCGCGAAAACTCACCGAGAATGCGTTCGCTGTCCTTGGGGTGTACGCGAGTGCGCCAGAAATCCGGGCTTTCGAGATATTCCTCGGGTTCATACCCGAGTAGTTCCTTCACGTTCTGGCTTATGAATGTCGGCGCGTAGTCACCGCTGGCTTTGAAGCTGTAGATCACCGCCGGCGACCTGGCGAGCAAACGATCGAGGCGGTTCCTGGCCGCCGCCGTTGCCTCCTCTGCTCGCTTGCGCTCGCTGATGTCGCTCCACGAGCCGACCACCTCCGATGGCTGGCCCTTGTCGTCCCGGATCAATTGCTGGGCGTCGTTTACCCAGCAATAGGTGCCGTCCTTCTTGAGAAACCGGTATTCGGCAGTGTGGCGGCCTTTCTTGAACAACTGGGCCGCCTCGGCTTCCACCGTGGCCAAATCGTCCGGGTGCACGCAGCGCCGCCAGAAATCGGCGTTCTCCAGATATTCAGAGGGTTCATAACCCAGCCAGTCGGTGATGTTGTGACTGACGAATGTCGGCGCGAAGTCTCCCGTCGCCCTGTAGCTGTAGATCACCGCCGGCGAGCTAGTGAGCAATTGTGACAGCCGCGCGTGCGCCGCTGCTTTCGCCTCCTCAGCGGCCTTGCGTGCCGTGATGTCGCTCCAAGAACCTACGATCTCCAACGGTTTGCCATCACTGCTGCGAATCAGGCGTTGCTCGTCGTTCACCCAGCAATACGAGCCATCCTTGCGGCGAAAGCGGTACTCCACCGCCTGGACCCCGTTGTGGAAGAATTTGGATACCGCCTCCTCGACCCTGGCTAAGTCGTCGGGGTGGACTCGGTCGCGCCAGAAGGAAGGATCCCTCAGGTACTCGGCGGGCGCATAGCCGAACACGTCAATGATGTTGTCGCTGATAAAGGTCGGCGCAAAATCACCGCTGGCCTTGAAACTATAAATCACTGCAGGTGAGGCGCTCAGTAATCGCGCCAACCGCTCCTGCGCTGCTGCCTGGGCCTGTTTTAACTGCCGACGGGCTCTGGTTTCCCGCTCGCGTGTTGCATTTCGTATGGCTCGGTCGATGACCGCTGCGGCGCCGCCAGCATCGAAATTGCCCGGTGAGATGCCCAGAGCTTTATGCAAGGCCACTGTGGCGTTCTTGGCGTATTCGCTCGGTGCCGTCATGGCGCGAGCCTCCTAGACGAGATGAATTGGCCGATTTTACCATACTCGCGCGGGGGGTGGCTTGTGGTCTGCCAAGCGGCGCACGATAAAGTAGTATGGCACCTTCTGTAAAATGCAGCTGGCGAATTGTCGTGCTTGCGCCCTCCTGGGGGCGTGGGGCGTGATGTCTGAATCTGGCACTGAACGGCTGTGCCTCGCATCGACCCGCACTTCCGCTGTTGAGGCCTGCCATGCCGACAAGGCGCGTTCAGTACCGAGTCTGACCCTTCACAGACATCATCACTCCGACCAAGTTGCGATGCAGCATTTGCTTGGTAATCGCCGTGTGATCGAGCTGACGAGGCGCAGCGCCGGTCGAGCGCAGTCGTAATGCGACCTGTCGAGAGGGGCTCGCGGCCAGCGGCAGGGCCCGGGTTCGTCAATACAGATGCCCCGGCAATCTGCCGCATCGGTCGCCATGCCCCCGAGTAGGGGCATCCGGCAGCCTGTCAGATCATATAGTTCAACCAGGCATGCATCCGCAGAATGATGCGTCGAATGACTGCCAGCCACTGCCAATGCTCGGTGTAAACCGCGACCTGTGCGGCCGCGCCGGCCGGAAGCCGATAGGCCGATAGGTCATCACCGAGATCGATCACCGTGAAGACCCGGCCAACAGATTTGCTTCTGTTCTCCGGATCCAACAAGTTTCCGCTTGACTGCACCTGTCCCTGAGCAATGGCGTCGGCCACAAAATTGATTTTGCCCTTGAAAACTCTCCCGGGGATTCCATCGAATGCCACCTCGACTTCATGACCGGGCCGAACCAGCTGGAGCGCGCGCTGGGGTAACGAAATGCTGAAGACATTGGTGTCGCTGTGAATGAAAACCATCGTCGGCGTTGATGGGGTTGCCACCATTCCGGGTCGAAGAAAGAGCTGGGTGACGTAACTATCGGTAGGCGCCTTGGTGTTCGTTGCGTTCAGATCGATCTCCGCTCTTGTCAGTTCCGCCTGAGCCCGCGCCACCGAAGTGTTGATGCCGCCTATTTCCGATGCATGAGCGAGCCGCGCCCGTTCCGCGCCAGCTTCCGCTCCAGCGAGCGCTTGCCGCGCCGATTCAAGGTTGCGCAGTGCCGTGTCAAGCGTTGCTTGCGCGACCACCTTCTTCTCGAAGAGCTCGAGTTGCCGGTCGTAGGTCTGCTGGGCTAATTCGAATTCAGCCATGTCCTTCTCACACGCCTGATCATAGGAGGCCTTGAGCAACTTGACGTTCTGCTCGGCTTCCGCGAGAAGCGCTTCTTTCTGATCGACGACGGATGAAAGGGGCGAGCAATCACCGGCACCGAGCGTCGGGAAGGCCGCTAAATCGGTCCGGTTGCTTGCACCGTGCTTGCACGGCACACGCTCGGAGCCGCCCTCCCCGCGGCTCCGAGCGTGTTAAGTAGCGATGGCGCCGAACGATTTGCGTTTCGCCCCGTCTCCGCTTACAACCGATAGAGAATCTGGTCGGTCCAGAACCGCTCGAGCCGGTGCAGCGCCTTGTTGAGCCCGGCGAACTCATCGCGCGAGATGCCGCCGACCTGCTCCACCGTGCGCACGTGCTTCTCGTAGAGCGAGCTGACGGTCTCGCGCACTTCGCGGCCCTTGTGGGTGAGCTTGATGCGCACCGAGCGGCGATCGATTCGCGAGCGCTGATGGTCGAGGAAGCCCATCTCGACGAGCGTCTTGAGATTGTAGGAGACGTTGGAGCCGAGATAATAGCCGCGCGTGCGCAGCTCACCCGCGGTCAGCTC
>WNGE01005124.1_pt1 | contig 14954 bp, 9 predicted proteins | sample 5400651 | NCBI WGS metagenome assembly WNGE01 (sample SAMN13153370, study PRJNA577476) | soil metagenome | isolation source: 60 cm soil or saprolite under grassland replicate 2 | place: USA:California | collected 2016-06-15 | reverse complement strand
CAGATGCGGCAATGATCGCCGCCGATCTCGATAACGAACGCCGCCATGGTCATGTGCGCGGACCGCTTCACGGCATTCCCATTTTGGTCAAGGACAACATCGCGACGGACGACAGAATGGAGACGACCGCGGGGTCGCTTGCGTTGGTCGACAGCCGCGTGCCAGCTGATGCCGTGATCATTCACCAGTTGCGCGCAGCCGGTGCCGTGATTCTTGGCAAAGCGAATCTCGGCGAATGGGCAAACTTCCGTGGCTTTGACAACGTCTATCCTCTCGCCGTTGGCTGGAGCGCAAGGGGCGGAAACACAATCAACGCATACGACCTGAGCTATACGTCGTGGGGATCGAGTTCTGGTTCGGCCAATGGTGCTGCTACAAACTTGTGCGCGGCGGCTGTCGGCACCGAGACAGACGGTTCAATCACTGGACCATCCGCCGTTGAGAACATCGTTGGTTTGAAACCGACTCGGGGGCTCGTTTCGCAAGATGGGATTATTCCCATTGCTCATCAGCAAGACACAGCTGGGCCGATGGGGCGCAGCGTCACCGATGTTGCAATTCTTCTCGGCGCATTACAGTCGCCATTTGGCCCTGTGATCGGGCATCATCTTCCCAGCGGTTACACGCAGTTTCTCCAACGCGGCGCGCTCAACGGCGCACGGATCGGACGCGACGTTCGTTATTTCGATTACAGCTACTACGGCAGCGGCATTCCGGGCGATCAAAAGACGGTCGCCTTTGCGGAACACGCGTTGAGCGTGATGGAAAGCCTCGGCGCGACGATTGTGGACACAGATACAGGCGACGTGTTTGCCTACACCGATGACGAGTTCACGGCACTGCTTTATGAATTCAAAGCGCAAATCGCTGACTACCTCGCCACGCTTACGCACACAGACATGCGAACGTTGGCTGATTTAATTGCTTTCAACATAGCGCATTGTCGTGAGGAGCTGGTTTACTATGGTCAGGAGATCTTCGAATTATCGGAACAGACCATGGGTTATCCCCACAATCCCATTTACGTGGCGGCGCGAACACATGCTACGGATACAGCGCGCGCTGGAATTGATGACGCACTCGCCGCCGATAATCTCGATGCAATTGTGGCGCCACACCTGACCAACTCGACCGGCCCAGCGGTAGCGGGTTATCCAAACCTGTCGCTTCCCGTAGGGATTCGCGATTCCGGAAGGCCGGCGGGAATGCTGATGTACAGCACTTTCCTGCGTGAACCACAATTAATTGGCTTCGGCTACGATCTTGAGCAGGAACTGAACGTGCGGAGGCAGCCGGAATTCTTGCGTTCGGTGATTCCGGTGCCAAATGCCCATCTCTGCACCGCTGGGCCGAGTCAGCCACAGGTGTTCACTGGCAAAGCGCATCTGCCGCACGGACGCATCTTGTAAAATCACGATCGTCCGTGCTTGAACATGCAAGCGGAACGGCAACGCTTCCTAGCGGGCATACTCGCTGGGGTGTTAGCGCAATTTTGTGCTGCGCTTAACAGCGCTGGCTTCGAGTTCGACTTCGGCGAGAAATTGTTGCGCTATCGGCGACAGTTTTCCTGCCCAGGCTGCTGCGATAATCACCGGCGGAAACCCAGGCAATGGGATCACGCGCATTCCGGGCGGCGATTTGAAGCCGGGAGCAGCAACCGTCAATCCGATCCCATATCCGTGAGCGACGTAGGGTTCGATTAACCGGGTGGTATTAACTTCAATTCCGGGAAACCATGCGACTCCGAGCTGTTCGAGGCCGCGCTGAAAGTGTGCCTGCACTGCGTCACCACGCGGGAACGTGATTAGTGTCTCTTCGATTTTGTCCCGGGTCCATAGCTGTTCCGCGCGGGTAATGTTCTGCTTTTTGTTTACCAGTAAGACCATTGGTAGTTCGAGCAGGGGACGCGAATGAATCTCGGGACGCCGCTTGCCATCGAGTATCGTGATCGCAAGATCGATCTCTCCCGCCAGCAACAATCTCTCGGCGTCGGCTCGTACCGCTTCGTGAAGTTGAAGCCGGAAAGAAGGAAACCGCCGTCGAACCCGCCGCAATAATTCAGGCACGTAATCGTGCAGCACGACCGAAGGCGCAGCGATACGCAATTGCAGGGAAGCGCCCCGGATTCTGCCGGCGACTTTCTCCACGTCATCGAAAAACGGTCTGATGAATTCGAATAGCTCTGCGCCCGCTGGAAGAAGAGAAAACGGCCTTCGATTGAATAGTTTCGCGCCGAGGGCCTCTTCGAGTCTTGCGATTTGTCCGCTCACGGCTGGTTGCTGAATTCCGTATGGCATCTTGCGCACAGCGGCCGCAATGCCGCCATCTTTTGCCACATAATAGAAGAGCTCGAGGTGATGAATGTTCATGATCGAATAATTCGATGCTGACCGGCAAATTTATCGATTCACGTAACTGCACCAGACCGTGCATTATGTGAACCGATTTACACACCTTAATTTATGGAAGCTCTCGCTTTTCTCCTGCTGGTTGTCATCGCCGTCTGTTTCGTGGTCCCTCTGATCGCGATCGCAAAGGCCGCTGCCGTGCGGCGCAGTGTCGAAAATTTCGAAACCAGGCTGCGCAGTCTGGAAGCGGAGTTGCAGATGTTAAGGCGCGCGCCAGCCGAATCGGCAGCAGAACAGCCGTTCGCCGCAAAAACGGAAGCGGCAGAGCGCGAGGGCTTCGTTTCTCCGCTGGTTGCACAGCCTTTGGAGTTACAGCCCACTTCGGTTCCGCCGCCATTGCCACAGGAGGTCATAGCTGCTGCGACATCAGCGGCTCCTCAATCGCCCGCCGCCGAGCCGCTAGCGCCACAACCTTCGCTGCCGACGATCAACTGGGAGCAATTCATGGGCGCAAAACTCTTCGCGTGGATAGGCGGGTTGGCGCTTTTCCTTGGTGTGGCGTTTTTCATAAAATACTCGTTCGAGCACAACCTCATTCCGCCGGAACTTCGCGTAGCAATCGGTTTTGGTGTTGGCCTGGTCTTGGTCGCCGGCGGTCTCGCACTGAAGCGGAAGGAGAACGTGGTTACAGCACAAACACTTTGTGCGACCGGAATTCTTATTCTCTATGCAGTTACTTTCGCATGCCGGTCGTTTTACCATTTCGCGTTCTTCGGATTGATTCCGACCTTCCTCTTAATGACGCTCATCACAGCGGCGGCATTTCTGCTCGCGGTGCGTCTGAATGCGATCGCGGTTGCCATTCTTGGAATAGCCGGCGGTTTTCTCACGCCCATCCTGCTCTCAAACGGACAGGATAATCCAATTGGTCTTTTCGGTTATATCGGACTGCTCGATATCGGCCTGTTGATGGTGGCGCGCAGGAAAGAGTGGAGTGCGCTGCCGGTTCTGGGCGCGGTTGGGACCGTGCTCATGCAGATCGGGTGGGTGACGCAATTCTTTCTGCGCGAGGAATACTTTCTTGGGAACAGAGTTCTTGTGCCCATGGCAATTTTCCTCGGTTTCGAGCTTCTCTTTTGTGCTGCTTTAATCTCAACGAAACGCAGCTCGAAATCAGAAGGCGCTCTCTCGGCTGCTGCACTCGGGATAGGCGGTGCCGCGATACTGTGGAGTTTTTATTTCCTCTCGTTTCAAACTTTAGGGAATCGGCCCGCGTTGTTGTTGAGCTACATCTTCCTTGCGGATTTCGGCCTGCTCGCAATTGCCGTTGTGAAGGAAAAGCTGGCCGCATTGAGCACCGTGACTGGCCTGGCCGCTTTCACGTTTCTGGCAATTTGGACTGCGTGGTATCTGACGACCCAAAATCTTTACGTCGCGCTTGCGGCATTTTTCGTTTTCGCATTGTTGCACACAGTGACGCCGCTAGTGCTGCATCGATTTCGCAAGATCGAGTTGGCGTGGTGGAGCCATTTGTTTCCCGCGCTGGCGCTTCTGTTGGTGTTGATGCCGGTCTTCAACTTGTCAGAAGTTTCGTTCCTGGTTTGGCCTCTCGTTTTTTGTGTGGATCTGCTCGCGATCTTGTTTGCTGTCGCCACCGGCGCTTTGCTGTCGATCCTGATTGTTTTGTTGCTTACGTTTGTTGTGCTCGGTGCATGGATGTTGCGGATTCCGATTGAGCTTACAGGCTTGCCTGCTTCGCTTTTGCTTCTTGGCGCTTTCACCATTTTCTTTGTGCTGGCCGCGGTTTGGGCGAGTCGCCAGTTGGGCACAGGTCCGGGTATCACAACCACAGCGCCTGGAAAGTTGTTTGGCGCTCTCAATAATCCGGCCAATTTCGGGATCCAGTTTCCCGCCTTGTCCGCGACGTTTCCTTTTCTTTTGCTCATCATGGTGACGCTCCGGCTTCCGTTGATGAATCCTTCGCCGGTTTTTGCGCTCGCGCTCGTGTTCGTAGTCCTGCTTCTGGGCATGGCGAAGATATTTTCTCTCGATCTGCTCTCCGCGATCGCTCTTGGAGCGACCCTTGCGTTGGAATATGCCTGGCACTCAGCGCGCTTCAGCTCCGATCACGCGATGCTGCCGATCGCCTGGTACCTCGGATTCGCTGCCGTCTTCACGATTTTTCCGTTCCTGTTTCATCGACAATTCGCTGAAAAAACTGCGCCTTGGGCGACGGCTGCGCTAGCCGCGCCTTTGCACTTCTTTCTCGTTTACGATGTGATGAGGACCGCTTATCCCACCGCCATGCCGGGGTTGATTCCCGCGGCCTTCAGCGTGCTATCACTGCTCGGTCTGATTGTGCTCTTGAAACGGACGCCAGCGCAAAGTCCGGCGCGAAACGCGCAACTCGCATTATTTGGTGGCGCCGCCCTGTTTTTCATCACGCTTATTTTTCCAATTCAGTTCGATCGGCAATGGGTGACTCTCGGCTGGGCGCTCGAAGGCGTCGCTCTCTGCTGGTTGTTTCAACGGGTCCCGCACCCTGGATTGCGTGTTGTCGGGACCGCGCTACTGGGGGTTGCATTTGTGCGACTCGCCCTAAACCCGGCGGTCTTGAGTTACCATGCCCGCTCCGTGACGCCGATTTTCAATTGGTATCTTTACACGTACGGCATCGTCACTGCCTGCCTCTTTGTTGCCGCGCGGCTCCTTGTGCCGCCGCGAAATCTCGTTCTCGGCCGCAACGTCCGGCCTCTACTTTGCGCTCTTGGAACGATTCTCGCGTTTCTATTGTTAAACATCGAGATTGCGGATTACTTCAGTCGGCCGGGCATGGCGACGCTCACATTTCAATTTTCCGGAAACTTCGCGCGCGACATGAGTTACAGCATCGCGTGGGCGTCGTTCGCGCTGCTGCTCCTGATCATTGGCATTCGTCAAACTGCCAGGCCCGTGCGGTATGCGAGTCTGGGATTGCTCGGCGTCACTATTCTCAAGCTTTTCCTGCACGATCTCTCGCAGCTGGATCAGCTTTATCGAATCGCCGCTTTCGTAGTGGTCGCAATCATCGCGATCTTCGCCTCGTTTCTTTATCAGCGTTTTCTCGGTCTTTCTGCGAAACCGACCCAATGAAATTTAGACTTGCGGGTCTTCTGATCGCGGGATTTTTGTGCAGCGAGTCGCTTCGTGCAATCACGCTCAACGAGTGGCGATTCAGCCAGGTCATCGATGTGCCGGCACCCGGATTAATCCGAGTGAAGGTGCCGCCCGAAACGCTCAATGCCGCGCATCCCGATCTTCCTGATGTGCGCATTCTGGACAGCGCTGGTTGCGAAGTGCCTTATCTGATCGATCGGCCGATGCCTCGCCGCGAGTCTGCCCTCCGGTCGCAGGAACTAATCACTGCGCTCGAGCCAACGGCGACTAGGATTACATTGACGACCGGGACAAGATCAGTGCTAAAAGGCGTGACCTTCGAAACGTCCCCAGGCCCTGAATTCATTAAGGCGGTGACGGTGGAAGGTTCACATAATGGGACAACGTGGCTTCAGCTCGCGACTGGCAAGCCGATTTTTAGGATGACAGGCGGCGCGGCGAACCCGAGCGTTTCGTTTCCCGAGGGAGTTTGGGAATTTCTCCGGCTGACGATCGACGACAGTCGTACGGCTGCGATTCCGTTCACGGGTGTGCTCCTTCAGATCGCCGAAACGGGTGCGCCATCCGAGCCTTTTCCGCTCTCAATCAAAACGCGTGATGAAAGTTTCGGTGCAACGCGACTTTCAGTTGATCTCCGTGCGATGAATCTGACGATTGCGTCTTTGCGCATCGAAACGCCTGATCCGCTGTTCATGCGTCCGGTCACAATCGCCGTGCCGGAATTGGCGAATGACAATATTGGCGAGCAAACGGTCTGTAGCGGGTCGGTTTACCGCGTGGAGTTCAATGGTAAAGTGGAATCACAAGTCGAAATTCCCGTCGACAGCCAAATTCCCGGCCGCGAACTAATCGTGCTCATCGATAACGGCGACAGCCCGCCACTCGCCATCAATGCAGTCCGCGGCAGCAGGCGCGTGACAAATCTCTTATTTTTTGCGCGGGAGACCGGCCGGTACCAACTGCTTTCCGGTAACAGTCAGTGCGCTGCGCCACGTTATGACTTGTCGGAATTGGATGACCAACTGAAATTCGCTGGAGCCACCGAGGTGCAGCCAGGACCTTTGACTGCAAATCCCGATTACAGGCAGCTAGATAACCTCGCGGCGCTTCCGTTAACGGGCGCAACAATCGACGTCGCTGCGTGGAAATTCCGCAAGCCAATCCAATTTTCGAAACGCGGAGCGCAGCAGATCGAGCTGGACCCCGATGTGCTCGTCCGCACGGCACGGGATCAGCGCGATTTGCGAATCGTGGTCGAGGATCAACAACTCCCATTTCTGATTGAGCGGCCATCTATCTCTCGCGCGCTTCCGCTGGCATCCGCGCGTGCCGATGATCCGAAGAAGCCGAGGCTTTCGCGCTGGTCGCTGAAATTGCCGCAGGCCGGCATCCCAATCACGCGGATCACATGCGCTGCGGATTCCGCGCTCTTCCAGCGCGAGATGCGTCTATGGGAAGAAGCGACGGATAATCGCGGCGATAAATTCCCTCGGGAACTTGGTCACGCGGCCTGGAAAAAAGTTCCAGGAGAGACAACGCGAGATTTTGCGATTGACCTCGATGTCGCTCCGAGGGGCGACACCCTGTTTTTAGAGACTGACAACGGCGACAATCCGGCGATCACGCTGCATGATTTCCGCGGCCATTATCCCGTCACCTGGGTTATCTTTAAGACTCCGTCCGATTCCACGCAGCCAATCTGGATCTACTACGGGAATCCCGGCGCTGCCTCGCCACGTTATGACGTGGCGCTGATCGCCGATCAGCTTCTCCGCGCAGAACGCACGCCTGCGACGCTTGGGCGACAGGAAAACATGCATTCGAAAAGCGAGCGGATCATCCAAACGCTCAGCGGTTCCTCGCTTTATATTTTCTGGGGCGTGCTCGGGGTGGTCGTTATTGGATTACTGGTACTTGTCTCCCGCTTGCTTCCAAGAACGCAATGAGGGCCAACCTTTGGCTGCGCCAGTGTTTAAGAAAACCGGGGCGCTGCATCTTCTCTACACTTATCACAGATCACTGATCACAATTTGAATGACAATCTTCCTCGGATCCGGGTTTGCCGCAAAATATCGCGAAGGCGGCGGGGTTCTTTCCGTTCCGCTGCAATGGATGCTTGGACTGCGCCGCTTGAAGCTGGATGCGATCTGGTTGGAGTTGTTGCCGGCGACAAGGGACACCCGCGCCGACCAGGCCCGGATCGATAATTTCCAACGGCAATTGCGCGCCCACGGATTGGCTGGTCGATACTGTCTGCTTTATCAAAACCCGGCGTCGGACGCGCATGACTTATCAGACATGCGTTGCATTGGAATGTCGAAACGCGCTTTGCTCGATCGACTGGCGGGACCAACCACGCTGCTCAATCTCAGTTATTCGATTCATCCGCCGTTTCTTTTGCAATTCGAGCGCCGGATTTTTTGTGATCTCGATCCGAGCGAAATCTTTTATTGGATGACGAAGATGGAGATGGGCCAATCCTATCACCACGAGTTCAGGACCATTGGGCTGAACGTTCATGGGCGCGATTGTCAGCTGCCGAAATCGTCGCTTCACTGGAAAACATTTTATCCGCTGGCGGACACGAAGCTTCTTCGCCGCCAGCGGCGTCCCCGCCTGCCCAAATTCACAACGATCGGACAATGGTATTGGGGCGGGGCAGTGGAGGTGGAGGGCGCGTTTCCAGATCTTTCGAAGAAATTTGCGTTCGAGCCTTACCTCGATCTTCCGAAACGGATTCCCGAAGCGCGTTTCGAGCTGGCAATGAATATCAAGGTGGACGACCCGGAGCGGGCGCGTCTCAATAAGCGCGGCTGGCATATTATCGATCCTCATCGGGTTGCGCGTACGCCCGCCCGTTACCGGCGCTATATGGCCGGAGCACTTTGCGAATTTACAGCGATCAAAGGCGTGGATGTGGCGTGGCGGACCGGCTGGATAAGCGATCGCGCTGCGGCTTTTCTCGCGCTAGGAAGGCCGGTCATTACTGAAGCAACCGGGGCGGAAAAATATCTACCGCCAGAGAACGGATTCCGATTCGTCAGAGGCGCTGATGAAGCGGAAGCAGCAATCAAAGAAGTGCTGCGGGATTGGCCACGACTTTCGAGGCAGGCGCATGAGTGCGCCACGGAAATTTTCGATTCCGCAAAAAATCTGCGAAAAATTCTGGGGCTTGGAAGTTAGGCTGCGAGCCTGACTCGGCGGGCAAGCTGCCAGCCTGCCCAGTCCGCTTCAGAAGGCTGGCAGCCCGCTGGCCGAGTCAGCCAAGCTGGCTGACATCCGTTGCAAAAAGACGCTCGATTTGGCGTTGCAAAACGATTTGCGGGTGTTACTCGTTGTCCCGTTATGGCTGACTTGATCAAAGCAGGCGAGCTGAAGGAGCGCATGAAAAAAGTGCCCGAGTGGGAGTTGGAGAAGAAACACATCGAGCGGACTTTTGAGTTTGATGATTTTGCCGATGCGATCGATTTCGTGAATGCAGTGGCTGAAGTGGCGGAGGAAGAGGAGCACCATCCAGACATCGACATCCGCTACAATAAAGTGCACCTGGTTCTCTCGACGCACAGCAAAGGCGGCCTGACCGAGCTCGATTTCGGGCTGGCGGAACGAATCGACACACTGGCGGAGTAAGGAAATACCGACGAGCCCCAGAAGGGGAAGAATCGGTGTGAAGACGTCAAGTTTTGTGGCTCACCGCACTTAAGCTCGGAAATCCCAAATCCCAAGATTCAAGTTCCAAGGAAATCCCAAGTTCCAAGAATAAAGATAGAACGAGCGCTATCGAATTGCTTTGAGGTTGAACATTGAGATTTCTTTGGGAATTGGGATTTGGAGCTTCTGGCTACGGTAGGCGTCCCTCGTCGGCGTCGATGAACTGAAACGCCGTCTCGATGTCCGACCTATCGGACATGCCGGCATCCTTTTTTCGCCGTTCAAGCGTCTCGGAAACTTCGTCGTTCCAGCCACGTTTGCGCATGAATTCGTTCCAAACATAAACGTCATTTTCGGATGGCTTGCGGCCGACGCTGAAGCACCATTGAAGGATTTCTTCGTCGGAGCCGCCGCGTTTCACGTACTCGGTTAATTGGTGGTACTTGATTCGGAGAAAGGTCACGCACTTTTCGTCGAAACCTTTTCCAAGGTTCTCATGATAATCCGGAGGCAATTCGCCTTTGGCGTGCAATCGGATTTTGTCGAGCATTCGGCCGAAATAAAACAGGCCGCCGACTTTCTCGAATGGACTGCGGAGAGCAACCGTGGCCATGAAAAAAATTTGGGCTTTTTCCCGCACGGTTCAATGATGAAGATCGGAGTTGGTGATCAAAGCGGTCAGTGAGGTTACAAGCGTTCGGCGCATGAAAATCGGCGCAATAGCGCCGCACTCCAAAACATGGCCGCAATTTCCACACTCAGCTCTCGCTTGCGTTTTGGAGTGCGCGCGGTGCTCCGCCGCTTTGGATTCCTGTTACGGAGCTTGGGATCTTTGGGGGAATTGGTTTCTATAAACCTGGCGCGCCTACGGCGCCTCTCCTTGAGCAGCTGCGCGGCACAGCCTTTCAACAGGCGATATTTTGTCTGGCGTTTTGATGTTCTAATCGGCAGGCGAGACGCCCGCCTGCCCCACAGGCAGGATGCCTGTGCTACGGGAAAGTCGCGTTTTTCATTTAGCGATTTTGCGATTCAGTGCGTTAATTTGTTCCGATGGATCGGATCGTTGGAATTGAGACCGAATACGGCTGTCTTCTAAGCAAAGAAGAGCCGCATGTGAATTCGGAACTCTGGCCCGCAAAGGTAAAAAACTATCTTTTTCGCAAAGCTGAGGCGGGCACCATCGATCTGCATTACCGCGATTACGAGGAACCACCGGGCAACGGAGGTTTTCTCCGTAATGGCGGGCGCCTCTATCTCGACATGGGACACATCGAGTACGCGTCGCCGGAATGCCTGCATTTGCGTGATCTTGTCACCTACGAGCTGGCCGGAGACGACTTGCTCCAATCGTCACTGGTCGCGTTGGGCGCAGAAAATCACGTGTCGTTTATCAAGAACAATGTCGATCATCACACCGGCGCCACGTTTGGATGCCACGAGAATTATTTGATGAAACGGGAGGCGCAATTCACGCCGCCCATCCTCGGAACGCTGCTTACTTTTTTGGCGACGAGGCAAATCTTTACCGGGGCGGGCCGGGTCGGTCAGTCGAATCCGCTGGCGTTCGATTTTGAGCCGCCGCAACCGGAAGCGCACGTCAATTTTCAGCTTAGCCAACGCGCCGATCACATCGTGAACGACATCTATCAGTGGGTGCAATTCAATCGCGCCATCATCAACGCCCGGGATGAGCCGCTGGCCGATTACCGAAAATATCGGCGGCTTCATTTGCTCATCGGCGACTCTAACATGAGCCCATTTGCCACCGCGCTAAAGATCGGCACCACGGCTTGCGTTTTGTCGCTGCTGGAGGATGGCCGTTTGCCGCGGGATCTTGTCCTGACCGATGCCGTCCAGAGCACGCGCGATATCTCGCGCGATACTACTCAGCAATGGATTGTCGGGCTCGAGAATGGCAGGAGCATCGGCGCGCTTGATGTGCAGTGGGAATTCCATCAACTAGCACAGAAATATTTGGGCGGCAGCAGCGCGGAAACGAACTGGCTGCTGGAAAGCTGGGGCTTCGTCCTTGAGGCACTCGACCAAAATCATCAGTCGCTGATAGGCGGGGTCGATTGGATCACCAAAAAATGGTTGCTCGAAACATTTATGAAGGCGGAAAAACTGACCTGGAGCGATCCGTGGCTGCAAAGCATCGATCTCGAATATCACAACATCGATCCGGTCCGGGGATTATTTTTCGGGATTACCCCTGGGAAAAGAATCGCAGAGTGGAACAACAGTGTTCGTCGCCCGAGCGCGACACATACTCCTCCTGCAAATACGCGTGCATCCGGTCGCGCGCATGCAGTGGCATTTTTCCAGTCTCAAGGTGGCGGGCTCCCGTACGTGATTAATTGGGATTCAATCGCGTGCGACAGCCGCGATTTTCTTGTTATGGGCGACCCGTTCCAGACTTACGACGAGGAGGTAGACCGGTTCTTAGCAAGGCCGCGGCCATCCGGCAGCGTGAATGAAGAGCAACTGTGATCCTGTGAACTTGTACAGCTTGTCAGCTTTTAATCGACGAGGGGGCAGTCTTTAGGCGCTTCGGATCGCGCAGCTGACCGAGCAGGTTAGGCTTGGCACCGTCCGAACCGTTCTGATAAAAAATGGACCATGCATTCCTTTTGCCGGGAACATGCCTTGGGCAAAAGCCGAGATGGACGAAACAGAGTTTCGTCGAATCGTAGTTAGGCCTACCGCCACGGTGCTTCTCCCCGCCCGCAATACAGTAGTGGCAATGGCAGCCGCGCTTGCGGGCAGTGTGAATACTGACTACATCACGCCGCCTTTCACTTTCTCACCTGACCATCGATACCGGGTGATGGTCCCGGTTTGGCACGACGAGGGAGCGCAAGAGCCTGATAACCGAATGAACAAAATGGTGGAGCTACGCACACATCGCATCGTAGCGGTGATTCACGCGTGGCCAGGTTACAATTGTGCATTGAATTTCCACGAGACCGCTCCACCACGCTGGTCATCGGACTCATCGCTTCTGCTCTGGAAAGTGAATGGGAAGTGGAATCCTGACGCTCTCGTTCTGCTCAAAATCGAGCAAAACAGAGCTAAGTGGGAGCTCGACCTCTTGAACACAGCACAGCAAGCTGTGCTGTCACGCACGCGAAAAGCGGCACCGGAACAATACGAGATTTGCAAGAAGGCTAACGCAGGAAGTGGCAGCGCATTCCCAGATGGCTTCACCACCGATAGCGAAAATGCTAAAGCCGTTTCTCTCCCACTCGGAGTTCATGCCGATCTGACCTCAAACCCAAAGCAGGTTGAGAACTTCCCGAATCTCGATTCACATCTTGATGCGGTGGTAATGCCGAATGGCGAGTTCGTTGTCAAAGATTTCGAGCTTGGCTCCCGCAAGAAGGACCGATTGGAGGAACTGCACAACAGATTGCCGCCATACGATCAAGATTCGGGAGAGCGCTACTATGGCCCGCATACCGGACCTTAATGCGCCTAACCCCTATGAAGGGTGTCAAGTATGGCTGCGGGCGAGTTGGGTCGGTTTAGGTCATTGGTTTAATGATCTGGGTTGAGAGATAACTTTTGGGAGCGCTTCCTCTTCCGTTTGCTCGTTGGTCAAATTCCAGCGGCTCGTACTCCTATCCGTCCATCCCGCTATGGCGGGAGGACCATTTGATCAATGCGATCAGGTAGAAGAGGGACTTGGGCGCGCCCAATCTAAGCCGACGCACGCGAAGGGCTTTCGCAGCAGGTTAGGTACCGGGCAACGCCCGCGACAGGGAGCATCGGCCGTACTCAATCGAGGCGTTGCAGAGAGGAGATGCCGTAATTTTCCTGGAGATTGGGCGCTTCGGCTGCTATTTGCGCCGCATCGAGCTCGATCTGTTTTGGATCTTCCTCAGTCTCGATTTTGATAAAGCCGTCAATTGGCTGTTTCACGGCTTCCGCCAGGTCGTTTAACGACTTGATTTCTTTCCCGTTCACTTTTGTAACGGTCAAATAGGCGAGGTCATCATAGCCAATTGTGCTGTCGGCGGGGAGGACCTGGCTGAGGATGACTACGCGGCGATTTCCCTCTGGAAAGAGTTCCGATTGGAAATGATCAAAGTAAACCAGACGCTGGGGCGCTGATCTTTCCCAGGTTGGGCCCCATTCCTTGAGATACTGGCGAGAAAGCTCCTGAAAAATGAGGCCACCGAGCACATAATAGCGTGGAGGCTGGTCGAGGTTATACGGCGGGCTGACATAATCTTTCGCGTCCCGATGCTCGAGGGTCAGATTTAACTGTATTGGTTTGCCGTTTCGCTGAATGCGGAAAGGGACAATATCACCGGAATAAGCATGGGCACTAAGCAGATTTGTGAATTCGATCTTGCCGTAGAGCGGATCGACGTAGTTGCCGTTTTGATCGATTTCGCGATCTGCAACCGCCGTCACGATGTCGCCGACCTGCAGCCCGGCCTTCATTGCCGGCGTGTTCGGTTCCACATTGGTAACGTAAACACCGCCACCCTTGCCTTTTTCTCCGGCAAACTCGCGCAGTTCCGGATCGCGTGTTGGGAAAAATGAGAAGCCAGCGGACGGGAAACCGCGATAATTCTGGCTGTCGGCCTCCTTTAGAAAATGCGTGATGATGGGCGCGGGGATAGCGTCCAGAAGTTGCGAACGTGAATCGTAACGGAGCAGCAATCCGGCGAGCTTATTGTTCTTCACCAGCGGCACCGTGTAACTATTCTCTCGATACTGCATCGGGATACTGACGCGATAGGTAAGAAATTCCCCAATATCGATCGGATATTGGGTCATTTGCACAGTTGTCACCAGGCCTTCTGTCGCCAGCAACGCGCCGGTCGGTTCCAGTTGCCACGCGGCAAGCCGATCGCCGACTACCGTGTCGGGCGTGATTTCGAGCGGAGTGATTCCATCGAGGAACGTTTTCTCTGTGGGTTCGAGCAGCGCCAGGTTGGCTTCATAATCAATTACCTGGACCCTGGCGGCCGTTTTTTCACCGGTCTCCGCGCGTTCGAGTTCCACGTAATTTTGGTTGGCAATCAGATCTGCCGTTACCAGGACTCGGCCTTTCGATAAAACAGCGCCGAGGGCGCGCTTTGAAAAGGGCGCTTTCTTTTGCCATGGCCGAAAATAATCGTAGGACTGCCCGGTCACATTCACGCGGACGAGAGCCAACTGCTTTTGTGTGCTCAGCGGCGCCGGCACAGCGGAATCTTTTTTGGCCAGCGCCCCAGTGACCGTGACGAGAGCTATTCCAAAAGTGATAAACAAATGTTTTTGCATCAGTTGCCCTTCGCCTGTTGCGCTATTTGTGACGCGGGTTGCTCTTCGAGATTCTGCTCATTCAACACATTGTAGCGCGTCTTGATCCGCTCCCGTGCGGCTTCCACTTTGTTGCGATCAAGCACCAACGGAGGGCCGTCGCCAATCATCCGAATGACGAAATGGTCCGGTGTTTCGGCTAAAGCGCTCGCCAGCTCGTCGAGGGTTCGAATTTTCTTGCCGTTTATCTCATCAACAATCCCGCCGCGGTATGGCGCGAGGTAGGTATTGATCGGGTCCGGCAAAATATTGGTCAGCACGATGACGTCGGGATGCGCCACGTAAAGTTGTTCCAGAACAAAGTATTCGAAAAAATGGCGGAGACGCAGATCGGTTGGCCGATATGCTTCGAGCAAATCGAGATTCAGTGGCTGAAAAAGCAAGCCACCGTAAAGCACGTAACGGGGACGCACATCGTAGCTGTGGCCCTGAATCCGATAAGGCCACGGTGTATAAAGCTTGATGGAGACCGTCATGGGTTGT
>WNGE01014015.1_pt1 | contig 14957 bp, 19 predicted proteins | sample 5400651 | NCBI WGS metagenome assembly WNGE01 (sample SAMN13153370, study PRJNA577476) | soil metagenome | isolation source: 60 cm soil or saprolite under grassland replicate 2 | place: USA:California | collected 2016-06-15 | reverse complement strand
ATCAGCGCGATCACGGCGCCGTACGCGATCCTCGTCGATGCCGTCACAGCTTCGTCGTCTCGGGCGGGTTCAGCGCTGCGATCCAGGCACGGGAGCAACCGGCACCGGCGCGAGAGCAGAGGCCGCGGATGCGCGCCGAGCTCTGGGAAGGACTCCGCTACGTGCTAGGCCACCGCTTGCTCCGCCCGCAAGCCATCTCAACCGGAACGGTTCTGCCGATCGTCCTCTCCCCAATTCGTGCGCTCGAGGGATTCCCCGAGCCCGAGCCGGATCTCGAACCCTTCGAGCCCGGGGTCGTCCCAGGAGCGCCGATGCCGGCGGCACCGGATGCCTGAGCTACCCGAGGTCGAGGCCTGGCGCCGCGCGCTGAACGATCCGGTCTCGGCTTTCCCGATCGTGAAGGCCTGGCCGGCGCACGTCGCGACGCTGAAGACGTTCGACCCGCCGCTGTCGGCACTTGAAGGTCGCCGGCTCGCAGGCGCTGAGCGGCGTGCCAAGCGGCTGCTCTTTCCGACGGACGACGGTGAGCTCGTCGTGCTGGTGCACCTGATGACAGCCGGTCGGCTCCGGTATCTCCAGTTCGGCGAACGCGGACCGAAGACGCCCGCCTTCCGGCTCGTCTTCGAAGGCGGCTCGCAGTTGGTGCTGACGGAAGCCGGGGCGAAGAAGCGCGCGGGGATCTGGCTGCTGAACCCGGAGGAGGCAGAGGCTGAGCTCGCACATCTCGGCCCCGAGGCGCTCGGGCTCGGTGCCGAGCAGCTCGCCGCGATCTGCGCCGCGGAGTCGAGACGTCTGCATTCGATGCTGCGCGACCAGCGGGTGATCGCGGGGATCGGCCGCGCCTGGGCGAACGAGATCCTGCACCATGCCCAGCTGTCTCCGTATGAGCTGACGCGCGACGTCACGCCGGAGCGCGTGCAGCGTCTCGCGGAGGCGATCGACGCGGAGCTGCAGCGTGGGCTCGAGCTGCGCGAGCGCGGGGCCAACGACAAGAAGACCTACCGCGTGCACAACAAGCTCGGAGAGCCCTGCTACGTCTGCGGCACGCCGATCGCGCGCGTCGACTTCGAGGAGCACACGATCTACTACTGTCCGGAGTGTCAGACCGGCGGCCGCGTCCTCAAGGACCGCCGGCTGTCACGGTTGCTCCGTTAGCACATGTCGGATGTCCTCCAGGCGATCTATCGCGGCGACACGGAGGAGGCCGAGCGCCTCGCCACCGGGCGCGAGCTCGACGTCTTCGAGGCCGCGGCACTCGGCCGGATCGACCGCCTGCGTGAGCTGCTCGACGAGAAGCCGGCGCGCGCGAACGCGTTCGGCGACGACGGCTTTCACCCGCTCGGCCTTGCCTGCTTCTTCGGCCATCTCGAGGAGGCACGCCTCTTGCTGGACCGCGGGGCCGAAGTGAACGCACTGTCACGCAACGAGCACATCCAGACGGCGGCGATCCATGCGGCAGCCGCGAGCGAGGGCAAGGATGAGGCAACGCGCTACGAGCTCGTCAAGCTAGCGCTCGAGCATGACGCCGACCCGGACCTGCGCCAGGGCGTCGGGGACTTTCGTGCGATCGACGCCGCGCGGCAGAACGGGGACTCGCGCATCGAGCAACTCCTGCTCGAGCACGGCGCCACCTCCTAGGGACGACCCTCCTCCCAGGCATCCAGTAGGCCGTCCACGTGACGGCGCTGCTCGGCCGTGAAGGGGACTCCGGCGAGCAGGCGCCGCACCTCCGACGGATCGTCGTTCTGCACGGCGGCCTCGAGATGTTCGCGATCGGGCGTCGGCTGCTGCAGTTGGCGTCGAAGCCAGCGCAGGAGACTCACCTGCGCCGCGCGCGTCATTGTGGCAGTCGCACCGTCAGCGTCTCGCCGTCGAGCTCGACGGAGCCGCCCAGCGCCCGGATGACACGCACCGCGACCGCGGCGCCCAGGTCACGTAGCTCCTCGCCGAGGACGACGGGAGCCGACGCCGGCGTCACGGGCGAAATCGTCACCTCCACGCCCTCGACCCGGAGCTCGACCTCGTCGAGGCCGCCGTGGCGCAGAGCAGCCTGCGCGAGTGCGGAGATCCCGCGGCCGGTCGGCTCCGGATCGACCCGCACCTCCGCGCCGGTGCCGTTGACGCGGACGCGTTCCGCCCCGAGCTGCTCGGCCGCCTCATTGGCGAGCTCGAACGTGTCGACGGGCTGGAGGCTCGGCTCGTAGCGACCGCTCTCGATCCGCGCGGCCGTCCCGAGCTCCTCGAGCAGCTCGGCCAGCTGCCGCGAAGCCGCGTCGATCATCTCCAGGTAACGCTGCTTCGGCTCGCCGAGATCTCCCATCCGCACGAGCGTCTGCGCGAAGCCGTGGATCGTCGCCAGAGGCGTGCGCAGGTCGTGCGCGGCAAGCGAGACGAGGCGCGGGAAGCTGGAATCGGAAGCCGCCACCAGGGGGCCGACACTAACCTGTCAGGGATGACCGAGCGCCATCTCCTCGATGATCTGCAGGCCTCCACGCCGGAGGTGCGACTCGGGCTGTCGCGCGCGGGCGTCCAGGGTGTCGAGAAGGCGATCCGGTTGTGCTGGGGCGGCGCCGAGAAGCTGATCTCGGCGGGCATCGACTGCACGGTCGACCTGGATCCGCAGCAGAAGGGTGTCCACATGTCGCGCTTCCCGGAGCTGTTCGAGGAGGCGATCGACGAGGTCGTGATCGGTGAGGCCTTTCTCGTCGAGGAGCTCGCGGAGCACATCGCCCGCAACATCGTCGACCGTCAGTCCGCCGGACGTGCCGAGGTGCGAATCACGGCGCGCTATCCACTCGAACGGCGCACGCCGGTGACGCAGCTGGCGACGCAGGAGATGATCGCGTTGATCGGGATCGCCGTCGCGTCCGAGTCCGGCGTGCGGCGGATTGTGGGGGTCGAGGCCACCGGCATCAATGCCTGCCCCTGTGCGCAGGGGCTCGTGCGTGGCCACGCTGCGGAGCGCTTGCTCGAGGCCGGCTTCGAGGACGTCGACGTCGAACGGATCCTGGAGCTTGTCCCGCTCGCAACCCACAACCAGCGCGGGCGCGGAACCCTCTACGTCGGCAGCGACCATCCTGTGAACGCCGAGCAGCTCGCGGCGATCGTCGAGGGCTCGATGAGCTCGCCGATCTACGAGCTGCTGAAGCGGCCCGACGAGCTGTTCGTCGTCGAGCACGCCCATCTACAGCCGCGCTTCGTCGAGGACTCGGTGCGGATCTCGCTTCAATCCGTGCTCGAACGCTACGACGAGCTCGAGGACAAGGATTTCCTGCTCGCACGCCAGCTCAACTTCGAAACGATCCACTCGCACGACGTGGTGGCGGAGCGCTACGGCACGGTCGGCGAAGTACGCAGCGAACTAAACGACCGCGAGCCGGCCGCCCGGCACACCGAGCTACGCGAGTGGCTCGCCGGCTGACGCCGCCCTGCGGAACCTGAATCGATTCTCCGTGCCGGCTCGGAGTCGGCCGATGTTCGCGCGGTGCAGCACGACGACCGCGACAGCCGCCGCTCCGCCGAAGGCGATCACGGGCCACGGCTCGTCGAGCAGCGCCGCGATCATCGGCAGCGACAGTGCTGCGACGATCGACGCCAGCGACGCATAGCGAGAGGCGAGGAACACGGCGATCCAGACAGCGGCACCGATGCCGCCGACGACCGGGGCGACGCCGAGAAACGCCCCACCGCAGGTCGCGACCATTTTGCCGCCTCGCTGCCAGCGCAGGAAGAGGGGACGCCAGTGGCCGAGCATCGCCGCGCCGCCAGCGAGCACGCCCGCGAGGTGCGCCACGACGAGCGTCGCAACGAGAGCAGGCGCGAACCCCTTCGCCGTGTCGAGCAGCACGACCGGTAGTCCGAGCCGCCAGCCGTAGACGCGCCACACGTTCGTCCCGCCGACGTTGCCGCTCCCGTGGCGGCGGATGTCATCGCGCTTCGCGAGGCGCACGAGCCAGTAGCCCCACGGCATCGAGCCAAGCAGGTAACCAGCGACGACGAGGAGCGCCGTGGTCATGTCAGTTCAGGTCTGGATCTGATACTTCGACACCCAGTCGTTGACCGTCGACCAGTCGAGATTGTCGAAGAACGCGTCGATGTACGACGCACGGTCTGTCTGGTAGTCGAGGAAGTAGGCATGTTCATAGACGTCGAGCGCGATCAGCGGCGTCGCGTTCCAGATCGGGAAGGTGTTCTGCGCGTCGCCGACGTAGTTGAAGAGGCGGCCCTCGTCCCAGTCGTACGCCGTCCACGCCCACCCGCGCCCGGCCATGCCCGTCGCCTTCAGGTCGGTACGCCAATCCTGAAGAGAGCCGAAGTCCCGCTCGATCAGGCCGCCGATCAGTCCGCTCGGGTCGCCCCCGCCACCGCCGAGGTGCTCGAAATAGATCTCGTGGTTTTTGATCCCGCCGATAGCGAACGTGAGGTCGACCTTGAGCGAACGGATGTCGGAATAGACCTGGTTCGCGCTCGAGGTGTCGACGCCGTCGAGCTTCTGCAGGATTTCGTTGCGTTTGTTGACGTAGCCCTCGTAGAGCTTGTAGTGCGCCTCGATCGTCGCTCGCGAGATGCCGTCGAGCTCGTAGAGCTCAGGCTTGAGCTCCCTGGCCGTGATCTCCTCGAACTTGAACGCGAGCGATGCCATACGCGCCTCTCCTTCCTCGACTCAGTGGGCGCGCCGGAGCATATCCTCGGCTCGGAAGCGAGAAAGGAGCGATCGATGCCCTACGAGGTTCCCCCACTCCAGTACGACTACAACGCGCTCGAGCCGCATATCGACGAGCAGACGATGCGCGTCCATCACGACAAGCATCATCAGGCCTACGTCGACAATGGCAACAAGGCGCTCGAAGGGACCGAGTGGGCGGACCGCCCCGTGGAGGCAGTGCTCGCCAACCTCGACCTGCTGCCCGAAGACAAGCGGGCGGCGGCCCGGAACAACGTCGGCGGGCACGCGAACCACAGCCTCTTCTGGGAGATCATGGGTCCGAACGGCGGCGGCGAGCCGAGCGGTTCGCTCGGCGAGGCGATCTCCTCCACGTTCAACAGCCTCGACGAGCTCAAGACGGCGCTGAACGATGCCGGAGTGAAGCGTTTCGGCTCCGGGTGGACCTGGCTGATTCACGACGGCACCGGCCTCGCCGTCGTCTCGACTGCCAATCAGGACTCACCGATCAGCAACGACGACACGCCGCTGCTCGGCATCGATGTGTGGGAGCACGCCTACTACTTGAAATACCAGAACCGCAGGCCCGACTACCTCGCTGCGTGGTGGAACGTCGTCAACTGGGACGCCGTGCAGCGGCGCTACGACCAGGCCGTCGGCCGATAGCGGCGCGCACGGCAGCCGCTCTGAAGGAAAGATGGGGGAGCGAAGGCTCCCCCATCTGCTTACCGTTTGACGACCGGCTGAGTCCCGCTCCAGGTGTCGAGATAGCCGCCGCCCATCTCCGTCGCGGGCATGAAGATGCGGATCGACCAGCGCCCGCGCGGAATGAGGGCCCGCACGAAGCGCAGCGACATGATCCGGCCGGACTTCGAACCCAGCTTGAGCGGGCGGACATTCACCCACTGGCTGGTGAGCGTGAAGCGCTGGAGATAGGCCGTCCGCCCGGCGAACGACGTCCCCGCCGTGACGTAGAAGTGGAAGTAACCGGTGCGTGAGACGAACGGCAGCTTGATCACCGGCTGAACCTGCACGACGACCGAGGTCTCGAGCGTCTTCCACTGGGCTTGGTAGGTCGTGTTCACCTGCGGCGTGACGTTGAACGAAAACGCGCCGCCGGACGTCGTCTGCAACGTCGCGACGACCTGCTTCGTTGTCTGACCGTACGGGAGCTGGACGAGTGTCACGGTCTCGCCCGTCTTCTTGTTCGACACCGCGCCGGTGAGCGTCACCTGCGCGCCGTACTTGATGACAGGAGCCGACGTCGCGAGCGTGACCTGGTCGGGCGCACCCCGCACCACGATCGTGCCTTTCAGCGTGGAATGAAGGCTGTCGTGATAACGGAAGGTGCCGCCGTTTCGGAATGTATGCGTGTACGACTTGCCGGCCGCCAGGATCGGAGAGGCGAACGAGCCTCCGTTCGCGACGACCTGATGGTTGATCGTGTCCGTGTTCGTCCACGTGACGGAGTCGTTCTGGTTGATCGTCACGGTCGCCGGAACGAAGCCGGTGCGTTTGATCTGGACGGTCGTGGTCGCCGCCGAGGCGGGCGCGGCCAGCACCAAGGCACCTGCGGCGGCGACGAGCGGAATAACCCTGCGCATCTGGAACCCCCTGTTTTTCGGGCTTGTTCCCTTCAGACGTACGTTCCCGGTAAGGGGTTTTTAAGCGTTTCGTTCGGGTGTCAGTTGTGAGTAGCGCCGCTGTCTGCTGCAATCCGGCAGACGTGGAAGGCCGTAGAGATCCTGAGAAGATGGGCCTCAGCTATGCCTTGCCCGCAGCCTTGCCATATGCAGTGAGGCGCGAAGCCACGAGCGGCGCGGAGCCGCAAGACGACCCAGCGGTCAGCGACGGCGACCTGATCCGTCGAGTCGCCCGCATGGACGCGGACGCCTTTGAGGTGCTCTATCGCCGTTTTGCCCGGCCCGTCTTCGGCCTAGCGCTGCGGCGACTGGGGGATCGAATGAAGGCGGAGGACGCGGTCCAGGACACGTTTGCAGCGGTCTGGCGATCGGCCCGGACCTTTAAGCCGGAGCGAGGAGCCGGTGCGCCCTGGCTCTATGCGGTCGCACGCAACGCTATCGTCGACAGGAGCCGCAACCGCAGCGAGCCGCCTGCCGAGAGCCCAGACCTGCCCTCAGACGAGCCGGGCCCGGACGAGCGAGCAGAGGCTTCGTACATCTCCTGGCGCGTGCATCGTGCGCTCGAGAGCCTGCCGCAGAACGAGCGCGAGGTGATCGAGCTCGCCTATTACGCCGGTCTCTCTCAGAGCGAGGTCGCGAGCTTCCTCGGCATCCCACTCGGGACCGTCAAGACGCGAACCCGGGCCGGGCTGGGCCGCCTCGCGGACCTGCTCGACGGAGAGCTGAGATGACGAGACGGCCGGACTTCGACGAGCTGGTCGACCGAGACCTCCCGGAGGAGGAGCGCGAACGCCTGCGCGCCGCGCACGAGCTGCTCATCCAGGCGGGCCCGCCCCCCGAGCTGTCGCCCGAGCTGGAAAGCGTGCCGTGGCCGGAGGAGGCGCTCGGCCCAGTCTGGAGCCGGAAGAAGAAGAAGCCGTGGTTCCAGCGACCCGTCCTCCTGGCCGCGGCGCTGGCAACCGCCCTCGTCGGCGGCTTCTTCCTCGGCCAGTCGACGAACTCGAGCACGACCTCGCTGGACGCGCGCCGCACCGTGCAGCTGCACGGCACCGCGCTCGGTCGCGGAGCGCTCGCGACGCTCGAGCTCGGGAAACGCGACGCGCAGGGGAACTGGCCGATGGTGCTACACGTGAAAGGGCTGCCGAAGCTGCCGCCCGACGGCTACTACGACCTCTACCTCACCAAGGGCGGACGCCCGCTCGTCTCCTGCGGGACCTTCAACGTCGACGGGGACACCGTCGTCCAGTTCACGGCCGCGTACAACCTGGAGCACTTCGACAAGAACGGCTGGGTCGTGGTGCGCAAGACGCCGGGCCACTTCGAGCCCACCCAGATCGTCCTCAGTCCCGCAGCGTCCTAGCCTAGGGCGCGACGCGATTCGCTGCGACGAATGCGGCGTGCGTGACCGGCATCTTCGCGGCCAGGAACTGCTCGACCGCGTCCGCGTAGCAGCGGATCTCGCGTTGCGCCGTATCGGCGGCACGTAGGGAGACTCCACCGGCTCGAACGAGTAGGCGCCCGGTTTGCCGACCTGCGAGCGGACGTCCTCCCGCTCCGGTACGTAGAAATCGTCGGTGGCCTTTGCGTAGCGCATCGAGAACTCATTGAAGGAGCCGACGCGGTGCCGGAACCACTCGCGGGCGACGAAGATCGGCGCTCGGATGTGGAAGCGGAACGAGTTGTGTTCAAAAGGGGTCCCGTGCCTGTCGCGCATCAGAAAGCGGATCAATCCCTCATCCGACGCGTCCATCTCCTCCTTGCGACGCGCGAAGCTGACGCGCGCTGCGTTCACGACTGAGAGGTCGGTCGCCATGGAGTCGTCGAGGCGGACGAAGCCATGATCGAGGACACGAATCGCGTCCTCCGCTATGACTCTGTCGGTCGTGGCCATTGGGGAATCGAGTGTAGCCGGGGCATATGTCGGAACCTCCGGCTGGTCGTACCCGTCCTGGAAGCCCGGGTTTTATCCGGCCGGGACGGACGCGAAAGAGTTCCTCCGCTTCTACGCCGAGCGCTTCTCGACCGTCGAGCTGAACACGACCGGCTACCGCCTGCCGGCCGAGGAGCAGTTCCAGCGGTGGTCGGAGCAGACGCCGGCCGGCTTCCGCTTTGCGCCCAAGCTCGCCGGGAACCGGCCGCGGATCCTGTCGGAGTTCGCCTCGCGCGTGCTCTATCTCGGCGAGCGGCTCGGGCCGGTACGCGTGCAGCTGATCAGCGCCCGTGACGAGGGCATGATCGAGCTCGTCCTCGGTTCGCTCGACCCCGACTTTCTGGTCGCGTTCGACCTCGAGCACCCCTCCTGGGACGGCATCGAGCCACGCCTGTCGGCAGCCGGCGCGGCGCGCGTCAACGACCTGGAGCACGAGGCGCCGTTCCGGTATGTCCGCTTCCGCGATCCGCCGTACACGGACGACGAGTTGCGCGGGTGGGCCACGCGCCTGGGGAAGGTCGAGGAGCCCGTCTTCGCCTATTTCCGCCACGAGGACAAGCCGACCGCGCCCGAGTATGCGCAGCGCCTGCTCGAGCTACTGCGCTAGGAGGGTTTGGCGGAATGCCGTTCGTCGTCGGGGTGCGATGGTCGTTCCGAGGCAAGGACGCAGGGAGCGCCGATAGCCCAGCTATCGGGGCGACTGAGGACGCCGCCTCGGGGCGAGAAGCGCAGCCCGACGGCACAACTGCGTTTCGTCAAACCCTCCTAGTGAACTCGGCATTTCTTGTCGACTCCGACTATCGAGTCGAGCAAGGCATTCTGCTGGCGTTCGTAGGTGACATCTCCTGAGTTGTTCGAGTTGTAGTCGTGCAAGCCGGCGATCGTGATGCTCACGTCCGGGGTGACGCCCGGCCCGACGACGCTCAGCCGATACTGCGCGCCGTTGCCAGGGCCGCGTGAGGTGAACGGATAGAAGCCGTAACAGAAGATCCCCGTCGGGTTGTGCGCGAGGAATGCGTTCTCCCGGTGCCACCCTTTTCCGTAACGGGAGTTGAAGGTGTCGACGTAGATGTTCCGGCCATAGTCGTCGGTCGGCGAGCCGACGCGCGTCGCGGTGAAGCCGTGCACTGGGCGGCCGGCGTACGTCAGCCGGCCGAACAGGTGGTGGAAGCGGCCGCCGTAGACCCAGTCTGTCCAGGCTTCCAGCGTCGCGGTCGGCCCGGACCAGTGTGAGAGGTGCAGCTCCCACGCGCCGAAGCGGCCACCCGGCCGGCCGTCGAAGTTGGGAAGGGTCCTGCGCCAGGACTGCGCGGCCCAGTACGAGCCGTCGGCAGCCGTGCAGCCCGTGACGTAATACGCGAGCTTCGGGCCGCTGTACGGTCGGCACTGGTTGTGGAAACCGAGCCATCCCCGGCCCGAGTAGTCCTTCCGGAACTGCACCTGCGGGACGCTGGGATTCGGGTAGCGGGCATTGATCGCTCCCCAGGCGAGGACGTGCTGCAGCCGTCCGTGGGCGCGATAGGTCAGCAACGCCTGCCCCTGCGCGTTCACGGCGACCCTCACGCCGGTCGCGCTGCGGTCGATCAGCTGGGAGGCGGCCGCGCCGCTCGTCGGCGCAAGCGCGAGGACGACCACGAAGGGAAGAAGGAAGCGGCGGCGCACCAGTTCCAGCAATCGGTTTTGAACTTGTAAAAGGGATCACCCATGGGAGTGAATCTCGGCTACGGTCCGCGCCCGGGAGGGAAGCTGGGTCGCCGTCTGATGATCATCGCTGTGGTCGTCGCGCTCGCGGGAGGCGTGCCAACGGCGCGCGCCGGCGAACGCGTCGACGTGAACGCCACCGGTGTGCGGCTGGCGGTCAACGCGCGCGGCGTCGCAATGGTCACGTACCGCGCGCGCGGCCGCACCTTCCATCTGCTCGTCTGGGGCGCGGTCAACGCGCTGCCGCCGAGCCAGACGGTGCGCCAGGTGCACTTCCGCTTTGACTGGAGCGGCGGCTGGAAGTCCGCGCATCGTCTGCTGTGGAAGCGATTCCGCAACCGCTGCAGCAAATACGACGGTCCCGAGCTCGTCGACGTCGTCGCCGCGTGCAAGGCACCGGATGGTTCCTACTGGGCGTTGCAGACGTGGCAGCCGTACCTGCCGCATCGCGGCTACCCACCTTGGCTACCGCGTCACACGCAGTGGGAGCTGCACGTCTCGCACTGGACCGGCCCGCTCGCCAAGCTCGAGGTGTATCCGGACTGGGCCTTCAAGGGCCAGGCCCACGACCTCTTTGGCCGGCTGACCTATCTGGGGAATCCCGCCTACGGCTTCGGCACCGGGCGGGACGGCGCACCGAACGACAGGTACGGGCGCAGCCTCTACATCGACACATTCGACTCCGCCTACGGACCGGGCTGGAAACGCGAGACGTCCATCGTCTTCCGGAAGGGAAGCGGCGCCTTCTGTTACAGCTTCTGGCCGACGCACGACAAGACGCTGCCCGGCTATCCGAACAACCCTCGGCCGGCCGGCAACGGCAAGCGTTACCGGATCACGGTCGAGGGGCCCGGTGTAACGCCGGACATCCAGTGGGAGGCGGCGGGCCTGCACGACTTCAACGCGTCCAGCCGTGCCGACGTCGACTACGAGCGGCGCATGGACGCCCTCTTCATGCAGTTCCTCGGCAACGACAAGTTCTGCCCGACGCAGCGCTAGAAACGAGCAGCGGCACCGAGATGGCGTTGGTACGCGCCGGTCTCGACGATGTCGGCGATCTGAGCGACTGTGTAGCGGAGCTCGTCGTCGGTGTTGTAGTAGTGCGGCCCGAGCCGCAGCCCGGCGTCGGGCCGGAAATCACAGAGGATCTGCCGCTCCCCGAGCTCCGTGTGCACGGCCTCGAACTCAGGCGTCCGCACCGTGACGGTGCCCCCTCGCCGCGCCGAGTCGCGCGGGCTGCCCACGTCGAAGCCCGCCTGGTCGAGCAGGTCGATCAGCAGCTGCGTCTGGCGAACAGAGTTCTCGCGGATGCGCTGCACGCCGATCTCCTCGATCAGGTCGTAACCGGCGGTGGCCGCGTACAGGGCGGGAACATTCGGTGTCCCGGTGAGAAAGCGCGCGACACCCTCGGCGTACTCGAGCTCAGGCTCGAAGCCGAACGGGCGCGCATGGGCCTGCCAACCCATGAAAGTCGGTTCGAGCGCGCCGGCGAGATCCGGACGCACGTAGAGCCAGGCGTTTCCCGGCCCGCCGCAGAGCCACTTGACGCTGCCGCCGACAGCGAAGTCGACGTTCAGCATGGCGACGTCGAGCGGCACGATTCCCGCCGACTGGTACCCATCGAGCACGACGTGCGCACCGACGTCGTGCGCACGGCGGACGATCGCCTCGACGTCCTGGATCTCGGCGGTCTTGAAGAGGACGTGCGTGATCGGGACGAGCAGCGTCCGCTCGTCGATCGCCGCGACGATCGCCTCGTCGTTCGGCACGACGACCACATCGAGCTCCGGTTGCGCCTGGTAGAGGTAGCGGACGCTCGGGAAGTTGCCTTCTTCGTAGACGACGCGGTTGCGCTGTGGGTCGACCGGGCGAAAGCAGGAGACGACGATCGCCTCGGCGATCGCGACGTTCTGGTGCATGACGGTCGATCCGGGCGGCGCGCCGATGATGCGGCCGACCTGGTCGCCGACGGTGAGCGGCATCTCCCACCAGCCTTCCGCCCATGCTCTGATGCCGCGTTCTCTCCATGTGCGCGCGTATTCGAGCAAGCGTTCCTCGGCCGCCGCCGGCATCGCGCCGAGCGAGTGGTTGATCAGGTAGGTGGTGTGCTCGAGGATCGGGAAGCGATCGCGGTACGCGGTCAGATCCATTCCGGGCGCAGCCTACTGTGGAAACAACGTCACGTTGCTGTCACAACCAGGGTCAGACCCTGGTGTTCGAGCCACGCCTCGACCGGCCCCCGGGGCTGTGGGTCGATTGTTGCGCTGTCTTTACAACCAGGGTCAGACCCTGATTTGGAGTTCTCTAGTTGGGCTCGGCCAGGGAGCGCTCTGCCGGCCCGACGTAGCGCGCCGACGGGCGGAACAGGCGGCCCGTTTTCTTCTGCTCCAGGATGTGCGCCGACCAGCCGGCGACCCGCGAGCACGCGAACATCGCCGGCGCGAGCGGCGGTGGGATCTCGGCGACGTCCAGCACGATCGCCGAGTAGTACTCGACGTTCGTCGCGAGCACGCGGTCAGGAGATTTTTCCTGCAACGCGGCCAGCGCGACATGTTCGAGCCGCTCGGCGATCTCCACCTGCGGCGCTCCCAGCTCTTTCGCAGTGCGCTTCAAGATTCGCGACCGCGGATCCTCCGCGCGGTAGACCCGATGGCCGAAACCCATGATCCGGTTCCCGTGCGCGAGCGCGTCGCGAACCCATTTCTCCGGGTCGCCCATCTGCGCGACCTCCTCGAGCATCGGCTTCACGTAGGCGGGCGCGCCGCCGTGGAGTGGCCCGGAGAGCGAACCGACCGCCGCCGAGAGCGCGGCTCCGCAGTTAGCACCCGTCGAAGCAACGACACGCGCCGTGAACGTCGACGCGTTCAGGCCATGCTCCGCCGTGCAAATCCAGTAGGTGTCGATTGCCTTCACGCGACGTGGATCGGCTTCGCCGCGCCAGCGCAGCAGGAACTTCTCCGCAGCAGTCTTCCCCTTCGCGACGACGTCGTCGGGGATGGGATCCTTCTCTCCGTCTGCGATGCGGGCGGACTGCGCGACGATGGACATCATCTGCGCCGACAAGCGACCGAGGTCCTCCCGCGCCTGCTCGTTGGAGATCTCGTTCAGCTTCCCCAGCTTCCACGCGCCGCCCATTCGCGCCGTCTCGGCCTGCAGATCAGCGGGAGCATCGCCGGTCAGGCGTGCCGGCTCGTACGGCTCAGGATCGGGCATCTTCGAATTGAGGTCATCGTCGACGAGCAGCCCCCAGACGTTCTCGTACGGAACCTTCCCGATCAGCGGTTCGACGTCGACGCCGCGATAGCGCAGCGTCCCGCCCTCGCGATCGGGCTCCATGATCTCCGTCTCAACGGCGACCACACCCTCGAGGCCCGGCTTGAAGTCGTTGTTGCTGCTCATCTCGATTCCTCCAGCTCGATCTCCCGGCCGACCGACTTTTCCCGCGCCGCTGTGAGGACGAGCGCTGCTGCGGCTGCGTCCTGGACGGCCACGCCGACTGACTTATACAGGGTGATCTGCTCCGGCGAGGTTCGTCCCGGCTTCGTCCCCGCGACCAGCTCACCGAGCTCGGCGTGCACCCCGGCCGGGTCGACACCGACCAGCTCCGGCGAGCCTGCCGGCGGAGGAGCAAGCGCGGATTCGCGCGACTCGACGACGACCAATGCGTCCGCGACCGTCTCGGCATCGAGCTCCCGCCCGGCCGGGTTGAGCCCGACCGAGTTGACGTGCGTCCCCGGCGACAGCCACTGCCGCCGAACGACCGGCTCGCGGGCATGCGTCGTGGCCGCGACGACGTCGGCCCCGCGTACCGCCTCCTCGTAGGAGTCGACGGCTCGTGCTTGCGGCCCGAGCTCGGCCGCCAGCTCCTCGGCTTTCGCACGCTCCCGACCCGCGACGCGAATCTCGCTGAACGCGCGAACTCGTGGAAGCGCACGCGCGTGTGAGCGTGCCTGCACGCCGGTTCCCACCAGTGCGAGCACGGTCGCGTCCTCGCGCGCGAGCAGCCTCGTCGCGAGCGCGGAGCCCGCAGCCGTGCGCGTCGCGGTGATGAACGTGCCGTCCATCAGCGCGAGGGGCGTTCCGTTCTCGGGATCGAAGACGCAGATCACTGCCTGGTGCGTCTCCCGGTCGCGGTTGTGCGGAAAGAGCGTGACGAGCTTGCACGCGAGGCCAGCGGATGGAAGGTAGGACGGCATCACGCCGAGCAGGCCTTCCTGCTCCTGGACGCGCGCCGCGATACGCGGCGGCATCGAGGCCTTTCCCTCACTGAGGTCGCGATGCGCGGCTGCGAGCGCATCCACCAGCGCGTCGAGGTCCAGGAGCTCGCGTACCTCGGCCTGTGACAGCAGGATCACGACAGACGCTTGAGCAGGCCGAGCGCCTGCTGGTTCCATGGCACCCGGTGCGTGACACCTGCACTTCCCACGCGCTCGCGGTTCGCGAGGTACCAGTCGTAGGTCTCGATCAATGCGTCGCGATTCGAGAGGCGTGACTCCCAGCCGAGCACGCGCTGCGCACGGGAGGTATCGACGAACGAGTCCTTGTGCGCCGTCTTGTAGTGCCACTCCGCCAGCGGCGAGACCTTGAGCAGCTCGAGCGCGCGCAACGCGACCTCCGCCGGCTTTGCGGGCACCGGCCGTAGGCGCGAGTCCGAGCCGGCATGCTCGATCAGTGCCTGCAGATCGGTCCGCACCGTGCCGAACTCGGTCGCGCCGACGTTGAACGTCTCCCTGGCGGCTTCCGGCACCGTCGCCGCGCGCACGATCGCGTCGACGAGGTCCTCGACGGCGAGCAGCTGATAGCGGTTGTGGCCCTTGCCGAGGATGTAGATGCGCCGGCCTTCGCGGATCCAGTCGAACAGGATCTCGAACACGCCGAGCCGCTCGGGGCCAAGGAAGGTCTTCGGCCGCACGATCGTCGTCTCGACCGCGGCGACCCGGCAGAGCGCTTCGGCATCGATCTTCGACTCGCCGTACCAGCCGACGCCGACGAGCGGATCGTCCTCCTCGATCGGATGCTT
>WNGE01009469.1_pt1 | contig 14965 bp, 11 predicted proteins | sample 5400651 | NCBI WGS metagenome assembly WNGE01 (sample SAMN13153370, study PRJNA577476) | soil metagenome | isolation source: 60 cm soil or saprolite under grassland replicate 2 | place: USA:California | collected 2016-06-15 | reverse complement strand
TCTGGTGAAATGTTGCCTGAGCGTTAACTGGACCGGTGCCTCCTATGGATGTATTAACCACAAAAACCTGATCCGCCCGAATTGTTGAAGCAGAAAAAGCGAAAAGGGCGAAGGTGATGAGAGATCGAACACGTTGTCCAGGAGTAAGGAGTCGTGACATATACATTTTACAGACAACTCGAATTTAAGGGAGACAAAGGTACCAGCAATTGATAAGCCAAGAGGCTAACTTACGTCATTTGCCCAGAAATGCTTTATTTACCCATGCTACATGCCCAGCTGTGAGGCGATGTTGTACAGAACTCAGACCGGTATTCTAGATTCTAGACGGACTTGTGCTGTATCTTCGTCCTCAAACGCATTCCCGAGAAGCCAGGCTTTGTTCAGAAAGGAATTTTGCGGCAGGTGCGTTAGCGTGACGATCAGTTCCACGGATCGGGTAGGGTATGGAATGCTGCGAACGAGTGACGCAGTCGCTTGGGCCCAGGCACCTCTGACGTTGAGCGTCGGGAAGGTAATGGGACCCGCTACCCTCGCAACGCTTCTAATTACGAAGTAGAGTGAACAGAATTAGTGTGTTTATGCGCCTGAAGCAAGCTTTATCGCAACTACTCTGCGATTGCCAGCGGAACGAACAGCGTTTTCAATTTGGTTAAGAGGTCGATGTACAAAATCGTTGGCTCCCGCGCCGATATGAGTCGGCTGCCGGCCTTGGCGCGCATCCCGGGCCACAAACCTAGAACTTGCTCCAACTGAAGCCGATAAGCCGGAACGGCCCTGGCGTGATCAATGACGTTGCAAGACTTCGGTCGTAATGCACAACAGATCCTCCGGAACTGGTATAGCTTGCCCCTATGATCGAACCGAACCATGGAGATGCTCCGCTCATGGTGATGGCAGAGCTCGGAGCATACACTACAGCCGCGGAATTGGATCCGCCCGACAAAGTGATTGGCCGCGAACCGTTGTATACAATTTGAAAGCTCGAGGGAGACCCACCGCTGTTCGAGATACTGCCACCGCTGAAATCCAGGGCCTTTGATGGCGCACCGGCGCCGGCGATTTCTAAAACAACCGTTCCTGCGGGGCTGACGGTAATGATTGAGCCGCCACTCAGTGTAAGGCTATTAAAGTTGTAGGTTCCGGGTGACAGCGTTAGCGTTTTGCCTCCCGACACCGCCACATTGTTGTAATTGCCAGGCGACAGACTGATGTTGCTCGAGTAGCCAGTGTTGGTGGTCAGTGCTGGTGATGGGTTTCCGTATACCGGACTACTAAAGGTTTTCGGCGCGCCCATTGCGGTCGGCACGCCTCCATTCCCCGTCACACCAACAGAGGACCCATTGTTAAAGGTCTGCGTGGGGCAAGAACCGGCTGTCACGACATTTACGAGGTAAGCATTCCCTTTAATGGTTGAACTGCCGCTCATTGTGAGGGTTCCATTGGTTCCTATATCTCCCTGGGTCGTTTGCACAGTAGCGGCATAGGTGCCTTGCGAAGAGTCGTAGCTATCCGTTGAGCCACTAGACGAGATATTTATGGTTGGACAGGCAGTTCCGGTAGCGAATACGGCATATGATAATACCGGCGTTCCCGTACGCTCGTACGTTGCAACCACTTGCACCGTGGCGTTGCGGACGCCGGCAATGTTTCCCTGAGAAGTAATCTGCCAGGTTTGCGGCACACCAGCACCACCGCCGAGCCATGAAACACCAGTCCCCGGAGTCATGCTCAGCAGCGTCGCATATGTTGAGTAGGAGGCGTTGGAGAGACCTGCGAGGCTCTGATTGCTTAAAGCGCTTTGGTACGCACTCGCTACAGTTGAATCAGGATAGTTTGCAGCGACTCCGCTCACGGCTGAGAGCACAACAGTACTGCCGTTGCTCGTGCATCCACTGGTGCACAGTACGGGCGCCCCAGACGTGTTATACGAAGTGAAGCTTGTCGGGGAGGTGTAGTTATTGTTGAGCCAGTTTATGCTGCTTTGGACTCCGGCTTCAGCCACATAACGCGCCCGAGCGAGGGTTGTGTAGTTCGCGGTTGTTAGGATTTCTGTGTGCGTAACGAAAATGATGCCCGCGGACAACACGCTTAGAACAAGCATTGCCAGCAGGGCGATAACCAAACTGGCTCCTCGTTCACTTTTCGCAGTTAGTTTCTTCACTTCAATGCGCATATTTCCTCCAAGGCTAGGGGGTTAAACTTTAGAACTTGCTCCAACTGAAGCCTATGGGGCGGAAGCCCCCGACTCCCGATTGAAACTGGTTCAGCAACGCGCGATCGAAGTGGATCGAAGTGCCACCGCTATTGTCCACGGTGGCGCCGATAATTGCCCCGTATAAGTCGCCACCGCCGCCGATCGAAACGGGGGCATTGGGAGCGTAAACCACCGCATAAGCGCCCGAACCACCTGACATGTCTATGCTCGCCGTGCCACCATAAACAATCTGGAAATTCGAAGGAAGTCCTCCCACATTGGAAACCGTCCCGCCACTAAAATCCACTGCGCAACAACTGCCTGCGCTGACCCCTTGGGCCGCAGCATTGAGAATGACTGGGCCAGAATCGACGATAATGACCGAGCCGCCGCTCAAAGTGAGGGTGTTGACCACGTAGGTGCCGGCGCTCAGATGCAGTGTCTTTCCCCCGCCCATTAACAAATCTCCATAAGTGCCCGGCGTAAGCCGGTAAGGCCCGCTGTTGGTACAGGCGTAGCCGCCAAACGGGTAACAACTGCAGCCGGTAATTGAGGAACAATTGTTACGGATGTTCTGACCCGTCGTAGGTGGAGTCGGGCTGGGGGCCAATGGCGTGGGGTACGTCACCGGTGCCGACAACTGAGTAAGTGCGCCCGTAGTCCAACCGCTGCCTATGGTGAGTGCGTCTGGGCTGCCGACGACGCAATTTCCTGTGCCACTCTTTGGGGTAGAAAGAGTCCCCCCAATCACCTTGATGAGTGGAGCGGTGCCGCCGCCACCGCTAAGACTAAAATTGCCGTTGGAGCCTATGTTTCCCAAAGTAAGCTGTTCGGTAGCGGCGTAGGTGCCTGCGCTTGAATCAAAACTATCCGTTCCGCCGCCGCCGCCAAAACTCACGCTGCCGCATGTCGCGGAAACTCCAAAGACCGCGTAGGTGAAGATCGGCGTGCTGGTGCGCTCGAAGGTCGCAACCACTTGTACGGTGGCGTTGCGGACGCCGGCAACGTTTCCCTGAGAAGTAATCTGCCAGGTTTGCGACGACCCGCCGCCGGCCAACCATGAGGCGCCCGTCCCCGGAGTCATGCTCAGAAGCGTCGCGTACGTTGAATAGGAGGCATTGGAAACGCCCGGGAGGACCTGATTGCTTAAAGCGCTCTGGTACGCACTCGCTACGGTTGAATCGGGATAGTTTGCAGCTACTCCGCTCACGGCCGAGAGCACAACAGCTCCGCCGTTGCTCGCGCATCCACTGATGCACCATACGGGGGCTTTGCCCGTGTTATACGAAGTGAAGCTTGTCGGCGCGGTGTAGTTATTGGAGAGCCAGTTTATGGTGCTTTGAACTCCGGCTTCAGCCGCATAACGCGCCCGAGCGAGGGTTGTATAGTTCGCAGTTGTCAAGATTTCTGTGTGCGTAACGAAAATGATGCCCGCAGACAACACGCTTAGAACAAGCATTGCCAGCAGGGCGATAACCAGGCTGGCTCCTCGTTCACTTTTCGCAGTTAGTTTCTTCGCTTCGATTCGCATATTTCCTCCATGGCTAGGGGGTGAGTGGCAACCCTGGCGGCGTGGGTTGCAAACGGACTGTAACAGGTGGGCTGGACTGCGCCATGGCTAACCCGGCAAGCACGTTTCGGGATGCCAGGTTCGAAAATGATTTCGTCATCGTCACGAAAGTCCCGGTTTGGGGGTCTATCTTTGCGGTCTGAACAGTGAGCGAGACCGCTAAGCTGGGAATGAAGGTATAGGTCGTAGCACCCACCGTAACTGACGTAGTGCTGTATTGAAAGCACGGCGTGCCGTCGGGATTGGCGATGAGATCGCTCAAGAGAATCTGCGGCGGATTCTGGGTTGTTACTCCAGGAGCGACGGTCGTGATTGACCTGGTCAGAGTTCCGGCCGAAGTGTCACAGTCATATCTCACATAGGCTAGGGATCCGTCCCCATTGATATCTCCAAAGAGTTTCAGCGCGGTCGCGCCGGAACTGCTGAGCACCCCTTGGGGAAAAACTCCCTGGGCAACTACCGCAGCGCCATTAGCGTGGTTCTGTGTGAAAATTCCAGTTACCTGGCTGGAGCTGGGAATCGCAGTTACTTGAACCGTTTCCTGAGCAGATACCGTGTCGACTGTGAGTCGTTCGCCTACGAAAATGTTGGCCACCGAGCTGAGTGTAACGTTCTGCGCTGTGGTGCTCCCCGTGACGTTGGCGCCCAAGGTTTTGGGAGCAAAGTTGAGCGCTCCAGCTTGCCCTATTTCCTGCGTCACAAGCTCAAAGGAGCTGCGCAAGCCAGCGTGCATGTCCGCCTGCAATTGCTGCGAGGCGTATATCTTTTGCGAAGAATACAACGCAGAGAGGGCGACGGCCACAACGACGAGCAGTATCGACATGCTCACCAGCATCTCAAGCAGCGAAAAGCCCTCATTGTGTTCGTGTCTTCGCATTTTGCTCCCTGCATCATCACTGAGATTTCATTGAGACCAGCGTTGTAAACGGCGCAGTTGCTCCCCAGTACCACCGTTATTGTTTTCAGGCTCCCAGTGGAGTTTGTCGAGATACTCCACTGACGGATATAGAGGGCTCCGGTGCTGGTCGTCTGCAGGGTTCCCGCGCTGTTGAAGTAATCAACGTACCCGGTAACAGGCGACCCGGCAGTCACGCCCCCAACTGTGGCATTGGCTGCCATCACGCCGCCCAGGCCGGTACCTCCAGTGCTCTGGGTTGGATATACGGCTGTATTGCTCGTTGCGTTGCTGAAGCTCAATGCGAGTAGCTGCTCCATTTTGTCCTGAGCGTACTCCGTGACTCTTGTAGCGCGGTCACCTTGGTTCCAGTTTTGCGTTATGGCGACCGAGAGTGCTCCCATGACGCCCAGCACCCCGATGGTTAGAATGAGCAAGGCGATCACGGTTTCGATGAGTGTCGCTCCGCGCTCGGCGCGGGATGGCTTCTTCATAGTTGCAGTAGGACTGCCGATGTGCCCGCTTTTCATTGAATGCTCCAGGCCCCACTCCCGTACCGCCATGCGGCCACTCGGCCGGTAGCGTAGACGGTCACGGCATAGACATCACCCACTTGATTCGTCACATAAAGCGCGTAGTTCCCGGTCGGCGCTCCAGTGCTATCTACGGGGACGCCTCGCGAGTTAAAGAGTATTTGAGCATTGTTCTGAATGGTCGTCTGTGTGCCTGCCGGAGTCGTAAGGCCGCCAAATCCGAAGGTCGTGCCCTGAGCCAGCAGTAGAGTGCCACCCTCCGCAGAGAACGTGTTACATGTGCTCCCGGTCCTGCTTGTGCAAATTTCGAGCTGGCACGACTTGGCGGTGAGATCACAATTGAGACGACTCTGCGTGAAACCATTCGCCGCGCGCATCTTGGCGAGGGCCAGTTGGCTGGCAAGATTCCTGGCGTTGGACAGTGCGCGATATGATTGCAGCGCGCTGTTAACCCGGATGAATGCGAAGGCGCTTATAATCGAGAAGATCGCGAGAACTATAATCAACTCCAATAAGCCAAAGCCGCCAGGTTGACCTCGCAAACTCAACTTTGAGATGGAGAGTCGCTTCGACTCAAAACCATCTTGCATTGACTCTCTTTTTTTCATGGTTACCGTGCCGCACTATTGGCCCGACCTTACCTGCAAAAGGGGGGCCAGCGTTTCAGGCAAAACTGCGGCCAGGCCAATTCCAGAGAAACGATGCCAAAAGGCAGAACCGTCAAATAAATCGAGTTCTTGTGGAGGGAGGGTATCGACGAAAAATGTCAGTCGCTAAGTGACAAATTCCGGCATTATTGAATGAGCATCATTGATCTTGGCTTCATGATTCTTTCTTGCGATGGGGCTGGTTTAGTAAGGATTATTTGGATTGTTGAATCGAAACTCAAACTCATCAAGATAAGGATCAGAATGCTTCACGGAAAACAAAGATTTCATGCAAAGACGCAAAGAAGAATGCGGAGTAGACTTTGTTCCTTTGCGTCGTTGCGTGAAACTGTTTTTGGTTTCGACGAAGACAGCCGCCGTGAAAAGACAACTCCTCTTAATAATTCTCGCTCTGTCGACTGTGGTCCAGGCTCAAAACGGAGCTCTGAGACTAACACCGCGCAAAATCTCTTTGGCCAACGGCAAGTCCTTTACCCTTAACGTGGCAGAGAAGTTTGCGATCAACGTCGCGGCGGAGGGACTCAAGCGTGTGCGTTTCATGGCTCAAAGTCCTGACGGGCGCGTCTTCGTGACAGATATGTACAACCGCACCGACAATAAAAAGGGTGTGGTCTACATTCTTGATGATTTTGACTCCAGGAGCCTGCGATTCAAGCGGCTCGTCCCCTATCTAACCGGCCTACGCAATCCGAACAGCATCGCTTTCTATACCGACGAGATCGGCAACGATTGGTTTTATCTGGCGCTGACCGATCAACTGCTGCGATACAGATATGAACGGGGCAAGAACATGCCGACTGGAAAACCCCAGGTGCTCGCTACCTTTCCGGATTACGGACTCGGTTACAAGTACGGTGGCTGGCACTTGACACGCACTATTGCCGTCGGCTCCAACCGCAAACTCTATGTTTCCGTGGGTAGCAGTTGCAATGCCTGCGAAGAGAAGGAAGAAGTGCGCGCCAGTATCTTAGAGATGGATCCGGATGGAAAAAACCAGATGCACTTCGCCCGTGGCCTGCGCAATGCCGTTGGGATGCGTTGGGTTAACGGAGCATTGCTGGCGACAAATATGGGGGCAGACCATTTAGGAGACGCCAGGCCCGCGGACACAATGTATGAGGTCAGAGAGGGAATGAATTATGGCTGGCCTTACTGCTACCAGTCAGGGACGAAGATCTTCCGGGACGAAAAGTTTAATCCGCGCGGAACTAAGCTGAATTGCCGCAACGTGCCTTCAGCATTGAGAGCTTTCGACGCGCACAGCTCGCCGCTCGGTTTTGAGTTTTTCGACAAAGCGATGAATGAGCAATTAGGCGGCTACTTTTTGGTAGCGCTGCATGGCTCGACGAAGAAAAGCCTAAACCGCGGTTATAGAGTTGCGGCCCTGCGAGCAGGTAATCACTCGTTGGGAAAGATTGACGATTTTATTAACGGCTTTCTCGAGGCGGGGAAGATTAATGGGCGACCGGCGGATATCTTTAGTTTTGGTCCAGACGCTTTTCTGTTAACTGATGATCGCGCTGGGGTCGTCTATTATGTGCATAAACAATAAATACGCTTAACATCAGCGAATGGTCCAGCAGCCTACTTGACAAGATCATTTCGCGTCGTTTTGTGGATTGACTCGTTCACCCCATAGCAAATGGGCCGCGCAAAGGCGGCCCACTACTATGTCTGGTTCAGGCAGCTTCAGGCAGCTTGCTGCGTCTGATGTCGGCCCCCGGCAAACTCCTCGATCATCTTCTTATTAAAGGCGGGAAGATCGTCTGGTTTGCGACTGGTAACTAAACCGTGATCGACAACAACTTCCCTGTCGATCCATTCGGCCTTCGCATTTCTCAAATCAGTTTTGAGTGACGGCCAGGAGGTTATCTTTCTTCCCTCAACCACCTCAGCGTCAATCAGAGTCCACGGTGCGTGACATATCGCTGCAACGTTTTTGCCTGCGGCAAAAAAACCTCTGACAAACTCGATTGCGCGAGTCATCGTGCGTAGTTGATCAGGGTTTCGCACCCCACCCGGTAACAGTAAAGCGTCATAGTCATCTGATCGGGCATGTTGCAGAGGCTCGTCGACTGTGAATTTGTCGGCCTTGTCGTCATGATTCCATCCCTGCACTTCAGCATCGGCGGGAGAAACAATGATTGTTTGTGCGCCGGCCTCTTCCAGCGCCTTCTTGGGATCTGTAAGTTCTATTTGTTCAAACCCATCGGCGACTAAAATTGCAACTTTGATTCCCCGTAAATTCTCCCCCATTTGTGTTCCCTCCCAACTTCGATTGCGTCCCCTTGGTGTAATCGCTTCCGCTCAACATTACGCAAATTCCGATCTGTTATTACCTGCATATGATTCCACGTAGGTCATCTCCGGCTCTGGCCATAGGAAAACTCTTCTGCGCACACAAAGACCAACCATCCCGATGCGCTTTGGTGCCTGTTTGCCCTGCTGGGCGTAGCAACTCTTAGTTGTAACGCAAGCAGGATGCCGCTAGAAATAACTACCAATATCTCAGATGTGGTTAGAAACGAGTGCGAAAGAGGACCATCGACGGGAATAAACGTAGCAATGTGCGACAGTTCTGACTGTTCGGTAGAGGCACGATCTTTAGGCTGAACTTTATGACGTACACAAAATGCGGTATGTACCACTAAACCACGCGGGTCTTCCACTTGCCTCGTCGAAAAACGATCGCGCTGACGACCGCAAGTGTGGAAAACGCAATCGTAATGCCGATAAAGACTCCTCGCGGGCCGAAACCGAACTTGATGGCGAGTCCGTAGGCGAGCGGCAACTCCCACAGCCAAAACACAAATAGATTGATGATCGTTGGCGTCCATGTGTCGCCCGCGCCATTGAATGACTGTCCCAAGACCATTCCGTAGGCGTAAAAAAGGAAACCGTAGGCCACGATACGAAGGCAATCGATACCGTAACGGGCAACATTTGTATCGGATGTGTACAAGCCAATGATCTGAGGAGCGAAGACCTCAAACAAAACACCTACAATCCCGAGAAAGATCATGTTATAGAAGCCCGCTTTCCAAACTGCTTGTTCGGCGCGTTCGGGATTTCGTGCTCCAAGCGCCTGACCAACCATTGTTGCCGCAGCATTGGCCATGCCCCAGGAGGGCAGCAGAGCGAAGAGAATTACACGGATGCCAAATGTGTAGCCGGCGACGGCATCACTGCCGAAACTCGAGATCGTGCGAACCAATCCGATCCAACTCGCCATTCCAATGAATACCTGAAATGTGCCGTTGCCAGAGAGGCGAATCATGCGCGCCATGATTGCAGGCTCGAGGTGTAAGTGATGCCTCGTGATATCAAAACGGCCGCCGGAACGGACCAATCTGCTCAAGGCGTAAAGAGCGCCAGTGCCGCGTCCGATGTTAGTGGCAATCGCGGCGCCCACAATACCCAGTTTCGGAAACGGACCAAGACCGAAGATTAAACAAGGACCAAGGATGATGTTTATCCAATTGGCGAGCCACAATACCCGCATTGCAATTGCCGCATCTCCTGCGCCTCGAAAGATGGCGTTTACCATGAATAGCAATACCACCGTCGCGTTGCCGGCAAGCATCACCCGCGTAAAACCGACGCCGTGCTCAACCACCCATGATGAACCGCCCATCAATGCCAACAGCTTCGGCGCGAGTGGTGTCCCGATAGCAGCAATTGCTATCGCAATAATAAGCGCGAGGGCGATCGCCTGAACCGCCGTGCGCGCTGCACCATCGGGATTCTGTTCACCGATACGACGCGCAACCATGGCCATCGCTCCGATGCTGAGTCCGATGGCCAGCGCATAGATCAAAGTGAGCAGCGACTCGGTTAGTCCAACTGTGGCGGCGGCGTCGGTGCCTAGATGACTTACCCAAAAAATGTCCACCACTGCGAAAACACTCTCCATGAGCATCTCGAGGACCATTGGTATGGCTAGCAATAGAATGGATCGCCCGATCGGTCCTTTGGTGTAGTCGCGATGCGAACCACGAAGGGCCTCACGAATTGAGGCCCACAAGTTCTCAGGCGCGTTTTCATTTCCTGACGACCCAGAACCTGCGGCGGTCACTGTCGTTGATGTTTCGACTGATTCAGACATTGAATTGCTCTACGCAGGAAGAGAACGAAAAGTTTGTCGAGAGACAGGCTTCTTAGTTACTCTCAATGTCGTTGAGGTCGGCATCGGTCGATTGCGAATCTCCACTTAGACCATGCTCGGCGAGCACAGCAAAGACCAGGTCCCTAACTGCATCGCAATCACGATTGTTCGCAGCGCGAACCGTAATACCTGGAGCTGGGTTTTGCGGACACAAGACTGATCAACTCGCCATTCGGCAATCGGCAATTGGAAATCGCCAATGTCTAGCTCGCTCGTCCAAAATCGTCGCTGAGTCGAATGATGTCGTCCTCGCCGAGATAGCTGCCACGTTGCACTTCGATAAATACAAGTGTGTCGGCGCCCGGGTTCTCGACTCGGTGGGCCGAGCCAATGCTGATGTCTATCGCTTCGCCACTGTTAACGGTAATCTCACGGTCGTCGAGCGTAACCCTTGCGGTCCCATGCACTACGAACCAATGCTCGGCTCTCTGCGAATGCTTCTGATAGCTTAATCGCTTACCAGGCAGCACTTCGATTCTTTTCACCTTAAAGTTTTTGCCGTGGTCAAGAACTGTGAAAGTGCCCCAGGGCCGCCTATCGAACAGCGGTGAAGTTTCTGAAGCGTTTCCTTCCATCCGCAGCACCTCCTGATAGATCTTAATAGGGTACGAACATTCCCAGGCACCCAGGGTTCTGAAACGTAACGGCGGACGCCTTCGACGTCAAGCTGTTCGCCGCCCGCCAGGTACTGACAAGACAACGAGTCCCCGGGGGAATTTGTCTGATAGTTGGACCTCCGTCAGGAAAATGGGCTCTAATAACCGTCTCAATAGCTTGAGAAGTAGACTTGGGGACAGGAGCATAAGCCTGCGGGGGCTGATTTTTCCCCGGAGGGGACGACAGCTTTTTGGCAAAACATCTGGAGTGTGTGTGATATACTCCGCCGGTCGTAAGTCAAACAAACGCCGGTTGCGGTTCTCAATCGCAAATAAGTATTGAGAAGCGTCCCCTACAGAACAGGAATAATAGTTTCCTGGTTTGGTTCCAAGCTCAATAACTAATAAGAATGAGAATGCCCCCTGTGCATCGGGTACTCCCTTCCCAGAACGTACACGAAGATGACTCAGTTCTAATCGTGAACGATGTACCCGACCAGCTTCACCTGATGAACACTCTCCTCCGAAAAGCGGGGTATTCGGTTCTCACTGCTGAAGATGGCCTCGAGGCATTTGATATGGCCAAGGAGAACCATCCTGATTTGGTGATTAGTGACGTCTCGATGCCGCGTATGAACGGACTTGAGTTCTGCCGATTGATTCGGCAAGACAGTGAACTGGGATCCGTCCCCATTCTTCTGGTAAGCGCTCAGCGCAAAGATACCGAAAGCGTCGTCGCTGGTTTGGAGGCAGGCGCTGACGATTATCTTGAGGTCCCATTCGATTCCACTCGCCTGGTGGCAAAAGTTTCCCGGCTTCTTGAGCGTTCCCGGCTCGAAGCCAACTACCGAGACCTGGTCGAGCACGCTAGTGACACCATTTTTACTCAAGACTTGGAAGGGCGCCTGACAAATCTCAATGCCACCGGTGCGCACTTTCTTGGGCTTACGCCGCAGGAGGTGATTGGAACCTCTTTTAAGGATGCATTCCGCGTCCAAGCCCAAAATGGCGCTTTTGAGAATCTCGCTAGTGCCGAACAAGCGGAGGAGTTTCACCACCAATTCATTGCGAAGAACGCGGCCGGGCAGGATCGGTGGCTGGATCTGGTGATGTCGCCAATCAAGGATAGACTTGGTGACCCGATTGGCTTTCGTGGATTGGCGCGGGATATTACCGAGCGCAAGCAGATTGAATTGGCGTTGCTGGATTCTGAGGAGCGCTACCGAACGCTGTTCGAATCGACTCCCCAGCCTATCTGGGTGTATGACGAAGTTACTTTGGCTTTTCTCGCTGTAAACGACGCTGCAACGCGTACTTACGGCTTTTCCAGGGAAGAGTTCCTGGCCATGACGATCAATGGCATTCGTCTTAGCGAGGGGGCACCAGCCTTGATCATTAAGTCGCCAAATGGCCTCGGCGACCCTGTCCTTTCCAGCCCTTGGAGGCATAAAACCAAGGACAACCGAATCATCTATGTCGAGATGAATTCGCATCCAGTCATCTTCAAGCGCAGACCAGCCCGACTCGTTATCGTCAATGACGTAACTGAACGGAAACATCTGGACGAGCAACAGCGCCGCATGCACGCTTCATTGCAACAGTCTGCGATAGAGTGGCGCCAGACCTTCAATGCAATCGATTTCCCCGTTCTGATCCTTGACCTCGGTGGCCAAATCAAAAGGTCCAATGAAGCTGCGGATCATATTGCGGGTCTGGTGCCCGAAGAATTGACTGGTAAGAACATTGCCGATCTGGCAAACAGTCAACCCTGGAAGAAGGCCGCAGAACTGCTCAATGAAATCCGGCAAGACGACGCCTCAAAGTCTGCGGAAGTTTGCGACGAGGTGACAGGAAGGTACTGGGCCATTGCCGTTTATCTGCTTCATGAGTTTGGGTCGGCAGCAGACCGCGCAATACTCATCGCCCAGGATATTACAAAACGAACTCAACTCGAGGCCTCCTTAAGGCAAAGCGAAATGATGTCTTTGCTCGGCTCCCTGGTTGCGGGCGTCGCTCATGAGGTTAGAAACCCTCTCTTTGGCATTTCTTCCATTCTTGACGCTTTTGAGACGCGGTTCAGTGATCGCACGGACTATCTGCGATACACGAATGTCCTTCGTGATGAAATCGGCCGCCTAACGGTACTAATGGAAGAGTTACTGGAATATGGGAAGCCTTTCCAGGGTGATCTTTATTTAGTGTCCCTGGACGAGGTGGTCGCGAAATCTCTCCGCGCTTGCTTGCCTGCCGCTGAAGTAGCGGGGGTGACGCTGGTCAACAACTTCGAGAATTCGCTACCGAAGGTAATGATTGACCGACGGCGTTTATCTAAAGTTTTCGTCAATCTCATCGAAAATGCCATTCACCACTCGCCTGCTGGGGGTTCAGTAGTTATAGACGGCCAAAAGACATTTGAAGCCGGTAAACAATGGGTCGATTGCAACGTCAGGGATAAGGGATCCGGGATTCTCGCGGTGGATATACCCAGGATTTTTGAGCCGTTTTTCTCAAAGCGACGTGGCGGGACCGGACTCGGATTGGCAATCGCGGATAGGATTATGGAAGAGCATGGCGGCAAACTCATCGCCGGTAACAATCCTGAAGGTGGCGCTTGCATGACCACCAGGTTCCCTGCGCCTCCAGGAGAAGTGGTGCTCTGATGTCGAAGAACCGCATTCTGGTAGTTGATGACGAGTCAGGCGTGCGCTTTGGCATCCGCGACTTTCTTGAGCTGCAGGGGTATCAGATCGAGGAAGCCGAAAGTTGTCATGAGGCGCAACAGATTTTCCGAACTCTGCGACCCGATGTGGTTATAACCGACTACATGCTCCCTGACGGTACGGCTTTGGATCTGCTCCCACGCCTCAAGGAAATCGATTCAGAAATTCCCCTTTTGATTCTGACAGGTCACGGATCGATCGATTTAGCCGTGAGAGCGATTAAAGAAGGGGCTGAACAGTTTCTCACTAAACCTCTGGAATTGCCGGCGCTCCATGTAATCCTACAGCGGCTGTTGCAAAAGCAGAGGAACCACCACAAACAGCTCGCAAGCAAAAACCGTCAGGTTCGCAAAGCCATTAATCCTTTCATCGGCAAAAGCACCGCGATCTGTACGCTCGCGGAACAGGCCCGCCGAGTCCTGATGACTGAGAGTCCCGTGCTAATCCTTGGCGAAACAGGGAGCGGCAAGGGAGTACTGGCACGATGGCTACACGAAAACAGCCCGAGGGCGGATGAAGCGTTTGTCGACTTGAATTGCGCTGGTCTATCCCGCGAATTACTGGAGACCGAACTTTTCGGCCACGAAAAAGGCGCTTTTACCAGTGCTACAAGTTCAAAACAAGGCTTATTTGAGGTAGCTCACAGAGGAACGATTTTTCTCGACGAGATTGGTGACGTAGATCTTCAGATTCAGCCGAAGCTGCTGAAAGTTCTGGAAGAACAGAGGTTCAGGCGTGTCGGTGACGTTCGAGACCGGCAAGTTGACGTTCGTTTAATCGCAGCCACGCACCAGGATATTGGGCAGTTGGTCCGGGAGCGGAAGTTCAGAGACGATCTTTATTTTCGCGTCAGCACCATACCGCTGGCCTTTCCGGCTTTGCGTGAGCGGGTCGAGGACATTCCGATTATGGCCCGGTACTTACTGGATAAGCTGTCGACGGATCTTGGCCGCAGCGATATTCAGCTTGAGCCAGACTCCATCCGGGCATTGCAGGCCTACTCATGGCCCGGCAATGTAAGAGAACTGCGCAATGTGATAGAACGCGCCGTGCTGCTCAGCGAACAGAAAAACATTCGGCTGGAGGACCTGCACTTCGACGGGAACTCGGGAAGTCGGGCCTCGAACCTGGACTCGCATCTTACGCTTAGCGAAGTCGAGAAGCAGCACATCCAAAGGGTTCTCCTCGAGGAACAGGGACGAGTAGAGAAAGCGGCCAAGAGACTCGGCATACCGCGAAGTTCTCTCTACCAAAAAATCAAGAAGCATCACCTCAGCTCATCCAAAGTCTAGAATTCCGGTCTGAGTTTCAGACAACTCTAGTCACCAGTCCCTGTGACCAGGGAGAAAGATTGCCGGAATTCCTGTCGTTTTGGCACTCTCATAGCTGGCTCCACGACGAAGGCATTGTGGCCCTGCGATTGCTATGAAGAAACGAGTCTATCCACGATATCTGAGCGAGCGGTTAGGCTGGACGTGTTGGGCCTGCATTTGCCCCGCATAGCTCTCTTGTCCAAGCGTTTTCGTAAAATAGCTCTGTTTGGAATCTTTACACCAATAGACCTATTTCTATACTGCATCAGGTGTTAGGTAGTTTCTATCGGTTTTCGTGCGGAAACTTT
>WNGE01005115.1_pt1 | contig 14969 bp, 11 predicted proteins | sample 5400651 | NCBI WGS metagenome assembly WNGE01 (sample SAMN13153370, study PRJNA577476) | soil metagenome | isolation source: 60 cm soil or saprolite under grassland replicate 2 | place: USA:California | collected 2016-06-15 | reverse complement strand
TACAATTACCTCCCGCCCGCGCTTCCGCATGACGACTGCCAACAAAATCACGGTAGTTCGGATTTTGATGATCCCCGTCTTTGTCACGATGGCAATCTATTACGGCCAAAGTATCGAACGCGGTGCGCCACTGGAATGGATACGCTTCACTGCGATCGCCATTTTCCTAGTCGCGGCAGTCAGCGACGGATTGGATGGATACGTCGCGCGTCGCTACAATCAGAGGAGTTCGCTTGGAGTCATTCTCGATCCGATCGCCGACAAAGGATTGCTTCTGAGCGGCATCATCACATTGAGCATCAGTAATTGGAGCAATATCGATCCTGAGTACGGCAGATTCCCAGCCTGGTTCCCTGTCCTCGTTATCACGCGCGATGCCGTCATTCTCGTCGGCGCGGGCGTGTTACATCTTCTTGTCGGCAAAGTGCACGTGAGACCGAGATGGACCGGTAAAGTCGCGACTGTTTCGCAAATGATCGCGATAGGATGGGTCATGCTGCAATTTCACTTTATTCCTTTGTTCTACATCGTGATTGGTGCTGGATTTTTCACGCTCGTTTCCGGAGTCGTTTACGTGACGGACGGTGTACGTCAATTGCAGGCTGAGGGACACGCAAACGCAAAAAGGGACTAGTGCGTCCGTCACGGCGATGAACGGCAAGAATAAGACGCCGAACGTCGCAATCGTGGGGCGGCCAAACGTCGGCAAATCCGAACTATTTAATCGGCTGATCGGTCGGAAGATCGCGATTGTGCACGATCAACCTGGAATAACGCGCGACCGCATCTCGGCCATTTGCACACGCGGCACTCAACCTTTTGCCGTGTGGGATACTGGCGGTATTGCTGGTGCTGGCGAATCTGAATTGACCGCGCAAGTTCGCGGTGCAGTCCAAGAAGCCATTCAAGAGAGCGACGTTCTGCTTTTCCTTGTCGATGCAAAGCAGGGATTGTCGCCGCTGGATCAGGAACTCGCGCGCATGTTGCGCAAGGCACACAAGCCAGTCGTTCTTGTCATTAACAAGATCGACATCGAGAAGCACGAGGATCTCGCGACTGATTTCGCGGCACTCGGATTTTCACACAGCCTTTCCGTCAGCGCGGCGCATGGTCGCGGTATCTCCGAATTGCTCGAGACAATCGAACAACTCCTCCCCTCGCCTTCGACAACCGACCAGTCACCGGTCACTAGTCACCAGTCACTTTCCATCGCGATTATCGGCCGCCCCAACGTCGGCAAGTCTTCGTTGATCAATTCGATTGTGCGCAGCAAGCGCGCCATCGTAAGCGAACTGCCTGGAACAACACGCGATGCCATCGACATTTCGTACCAACGCGATGATCGGGAGTTTCTCTTTATCGACACTGCCGGAATTCGCCGACGGGGCAAACACTCGAGCTCCGTTGAGGTCTTCAGCGTCATGCGTGCAGAGCGAAGCATTCGCCGCGCCGATCTTTGCATTCTCATTGTCGATCTTACGATGGGCGTAACCGCGCAGGACAAACGGATCGCGGGCTTGATTCAAAAAGCCCGCAAAGCCGCGCTAGTTGTTTTGAACAAATGGGATTTGATCAAACCGAAGCGCAATGAAAAACAAACGATGTCGCAACTTGTCGGCGAAACGCGCTCCCGAATTTTCTTTCTCGATTACGCGCCCGTCTTGATTGCGTCTGCGCTAACGGGAGAAAACATCGACAACTTGTTTGCGCTGATTCAAAAAGTTCAGCGTGCGGCATGGAAGCGCATTGGCACCGGAGTTCTAAACCGATTGCTGCGCGCGGCTTTTGCGTCCAACCCGCCGCCGATGGTTTCCGGCCGACGGCTCAAACTATTTTACGCTGCGCAAGCGAGTGGGAAACAAGATCGAGAATTACAACCTGCGGAGTTCGTCCTTTTCGTAAATGATCCTCGCTTGTTGAGCGAAACTTATCGCCGCTATCTCGAAGCTCGCATCCGCAGAGCCGAGCCATATCCCGGACTGCCCATTATCCTGACCTGTCGTCCGCGTCAGGAAACACGGCGAAAGTAATTATCGAAACCTCGCCTTATGGCGAAGCAATTTGATCGAACGTTCTCCTCGTTGCACGTGTCTCATCACACCGTATGAAATCGACGCAAGAGATCACGCAGGAAGTGCGGGAGCTGGGCCAGTGGATTCCGGCGCTCCGCCAACAGGTTGGTCATGTTGTGGTTGGTCAGAAGTATTTGGTCGATCGTCTTTTGCTCGGCCTGCTCGCTAACGGCCACATTCTGCTCGAGGGCGTTCCCGGACTGGCCAAAACGCTAACGGTTAAGACGATGGCCGCGTGTATTCAAACCGGTTTTCAGAGGCTGCAATTTACGCCCGATCTTTTGCCCGCGGATTTGATCGGCACGCTTATCTATAACCCGCGCACCGGGGAATTCACGACGAAACTCGGACCGCTTTTTTCAAACTTAATTCTTGCCGACGAAATCAATCGCGCACCGGCAAAGGTGCAAAGCGCCCTTCTCGAAGCGATGCAAGAAAGACAGGTCACGATCGGCGAAACGACTTATCCCCTTTCCGATCCGTTTTTGGTTCTGGCGACGCAGAACCCTCTCGAACAGGAAGGAACTTACCAGTTGCCGGAGGCCCAACTCGACCGCTTCATGTTGAAATTGAACGTCGGCTATCCGCAGAAATCCGAGGAACGAACGATTCTGGATCTAATGGCGACATCGGCACCCGATTTGCGGGTGGATTCCGTGATTGAGCCGAAGCAAATCATCGCGGCCCGCGACGTGGTCAACAGCATTTACATCGATGACCGGGTGAAAGATTACATCGTCGACGTTGTTTGGGCGACGCGCGAGCCAGCAGCCTATAACCTGAGACTTGAGGGCCTTGTCCGCTACGGCGCTTCGCCGCGAGCAACAATCTATCTAGCGCTCGCCGCGCGCGCGCATGCGTTTCTGAACGGCCGCGGATACGTCACACCGCAGGATGTAAAGAGCATCGGGCCGGACGTACTAAGGCATCGCATCATCGTCAGCTACGAAGCTGAGGCGGAGGCGGTCACCAGCGAGACAATTATCGAGAGGATTTTCGCCGGACTTCCGGTTCCATAATTTTTTTGTCAATGGAAGAAAGGCGAAAAACTCCCGCCGAGATCCTGAAGAAAATCCGCGCGCTCGAAATCAAGACCCGCGGATTAGTCGAGACTGCGTTCGCCGGTGATTACCACAGTGTGTTCAAAGGCCGCGGAATGAATTTTGAAGACGTGCGCGAATATCAACCGGGCGACGAAATCCGCGCGATTGACTGGAACGTCACGGCTCGACTGGGCACAGCATTCGTTAAAAAATTTACCGAGGAACGCGAGCTTACAGTGATTCTTGTTGTTGATGTTAGCGCGTCAGGAAATTTCGGAAGCGTTTCCCAGTCAAAACGCGAGCTGGCCGCGGAAGTTGCGTGCTTGCTGGCCTTCAGCGCGATCCGGAACAACGACAAGGTCGGCCTTATCTTGTTCACCGATCGCGTTGAGCTTTTTATCCCGCCAAAGAAAGGCCGGTCACACACTCTGCGGCTCATCCGTGAGATTCTGTTTTTTGAACCGCAGGGCTGCGGGACGGAACCAGCGCTGGCGCTCGATTATCTGAACAAAATTGTTACGCGGCGCGCGGTGGTCTTTTTCATCTCGGATTTTCAAGCCCCCGATTTTTCGCGAGCGCTCGCGGTGAGTGGACGACGGCACGATTTTATCGCGATCCATATCCACGATGAACGGGAAAAGGTGTTGCCGAGTATCGGCATCATCACACTGGAAGACGCCGAGACAGGCGAGCAAATCGAGATCAACACGGCTGATCGCACGACGCGAGCGCGTTTCACCGATCTCGCCAACGAAGGCGAAACAGAACTCTCGCGCACCCTGCGCCGGAATAATATCGACGCGATTGCCCTCCGGACTGGCGAGGATTATTTGCCGCCGCTGCGCTCGTTCTTCAAGCAACGTGAGCGACGGCTGGCTGTTCGGTGAATTCAATTATGTCGATCTTTGCCGCCGAAGAATTTCACGATATTGCACCACCGATCGATTACTCACTCATTGCACCATGGGTCGTATTTGTCGCGGCATTTATCGGACTCTCGATTATCGGCTTAATCGCCTGGCTCATCGTGCGGTCGCGTAAGCGGACGACTCCGAGACAATCGCCGCGGGAGCGCGCGCTGGAATTGCTCGATCGCATGCAGGGCGACGTTGAGAAGATGCAGCCTTATCGGTTCAGCATTCGCGTCTCGGACATTCTTCGGCGTTATGTGACCGAACAATATAATTTGCCAGTCACTCGACAGACTTCGGTTGAATTTCTGAACGCGCTGACAACGTCGTCGCCGTTTTCCGATGAAGAAAGAACGCTGCTCGAGGATTTCTTGAACCGGTGCGACTTGATTAAGTTCGCACACTATGACGCTACACCTTCGGACAGCCGGCTATTGTTAGAGGAAGCAATTCGTTTTGTGACAGGAGGGCAACTTGCAATTGTTTGATTGGTTTACTGTAAATAGTGCCCTGACGTTCGCGCGTCCTTGGCTACTCTTGTTGTTGCTGGCGATTCCGTTACTCGCCTATTTACGCGGACAACGCGGACCTGCGGCTGCGTTGACCTTTTCTTCAACAGCCAGACTTCATGCAATCGGAAAACGGAGCGCCGCGCGCGCCGGGAAAATTCTGCGGGCTCTGCTGCTCGCGTCACTTGCGATCTTCATCGTTGCACTCGCGCGTCCGCAGCTCGGCAAGAGTCTCACCCAAATCGAAGCAAGCGGGATCGATATTATGCTCGTGCTCGATGTTTCCGGATCGATGCTCACGAAAGATTTCACAATCGGCGGCCAGGAGGCGACACGCGTGGATGCGATCCGCGAAGTGACACGGAAATTTATCGAAGGCCGGCCCAACGATCGCATCGGTATCATTGCATTTGCCGGGCGTCCGTATGTCGTGAGTCCAATGACCCTGGATCACGATTGGCTTCTGCAAAATCTGGAGAGAGTACGAATCGGCCTTGTCGAAGACGGCACCGCCATTGGATCAGCGATGGCGGTGGCGGCCAATCGGCTGAACGATAAGCGCTCAAAGAGCCGCGTGCTCGTGCTTTTGACTGACGGAGAAAATAATGCCGGCAAGGTCCCTCCAAATACCGCCGCGGAAGCAGTGAAAGCACTAAAGATTCATTTCTATGCCATCGGCGCCGGAATAAATGGAATCGCACCGGCCCCGATATTCACTCCCAAAGGTCCATTAACGGACGTTTTGGGCAATATGCTCTACGAAAACCAGCGCGTTGAATTTAACGAAACCGGTCTGAGGGAAGTTACGAAAATCGCCGACGGTCAATTTTTTCGCGCGACGGATACGAAATCACTCGAGCAAATCTATCGCGACATCGATAAGCTCGAAAAATCGACTGTAAGCGTGAAGAAATATCAACAGTATCGCGATCTTTTTCCGCTTTGTCTTATGAGCGGCTGCGGTCTGCTGCTCGCGCAGATTTTATTGTCGCAAACGATCTGGAAAAAATTGCCGTGAGGACATTGTCGATCTTATGAGTTTTGGCGCACCGCAATGGCTTTCGGGACTGCTTCTGATCCCGATGTTGATCGCGCTGTTCATTCGCGCAGAACATCGCGGGGCGCGGCGTTTGCGTGAGTTTGTTTCAGCGCGGTTGCTGCCGCAGCTTGCGGGAACCGTAAATCGGCCGCGCCGTGTGCTGAGATTCGCCTTGCAGCTCCTGGGTCTTGCCCTTGCGATCGCCAGTCTGGCACAGCCCCGCTGGGGTTATACCTTTGAGGATGTGAAGCGCAAAGGTCTGGATTTGCTCATCGCGGTCGACACATCGCGCAGCATGCTTTCTAATGACGTTCAGCCCAATCGGCTCGAACGGGTCAAACTCGCTACCCGAGATTTAGTCAATGAGCTGCAAGGTGACCGTGTTGGCTTGATTGCTTTTGCCGGCCGCGCCTTTTTGCAGGCACCGCTCACGATCGATTATGAAGCTGTAATGGAATCAATCAACGATCTCGATACGAAGACGATTCCCGAAGGAGGCACAAATATCTCCGAGGCCATCACACTGGCCACGCAAAGTTTCGGCAAAAGCGCCGTCGGAAATCGCGCGCTCATCATGTTTACCGACGGCGAAGAGTTGAGCGGTGATGCCATGAAGAGCGCAAAGATGGCGGCTGACGCGGGTGTGCACATTTTCACGATCGGCGTTGGAACGTCGGAAGGCTCGCTCATTCCGATCGCGGGCGAAGAAGGCGGAACATCTTTCGTTAAGGACTCATCGGGACAGGTCGTGAAATCAAAGCTGGACGAAAAGCGATTGCGCGAAATCGCGCAATCAACCGGCGGGTTCTATCTGCATCTGGAAAATGGGCCACGCACGATGCAGCAGATCTACAATGAAGGACTGGCCAAGATGCAAGCGGCCGAGTTTGACGTACGTTTGTCGCGCCGACCGATTGAGCGCTATGAATGGCCGCTGGGCGCAGCGTTAATTGCGCTGGCCTTGTCGATCTTGATTGGTGAGCGCAAGCGCGCGCGTCAAAGAATTCATTCTTTCGTTCCCGCAAAAGTTGCAGCCTCGGCGGCGGCACTCATGATCTGTCTTTGTCAGTTCGCCTTTGCCGCAGCTCCTGGCCTCGACGCCTATCGCGAAGGCAAATTTAACGATGCCTTCAGCCAATTTCAGCAAACGCTCAAAACGCACCCTCAATCGCGCGCTGAGGACAAGTTACAGTTCGATTCTGGCGCGGCCGCTTACAAGCTAAAGGATTACGGCAAGGCGCTGGAGTCGTTTAGCCAGGCGTTGCTCTCGCCCGATACGGGTTTGCAGAGCAGGAGTCATTACAACCTTGGGAACACGCTCTATGAACGCGGCGACACTCAGAAAAGTGACGACAAAAAGTTGAGCGATTGGACCAATGCTCTCAACCATTACGAGCAGACCCTCAAGTTTGAACCGGGGAATAAAGAGGCAAAAGACAACTATGATTATGTAAAGAAGAAGATCGATGAACTGAAAAACAAGAAACAACACCAGCAGCAACCCTCGCCTTCACCCTCGCCGCAGCAGAAGAACAAACAGGACCAACAGAATCAGCAATCGCAGCAAGACCAACAAAAAGACCAGCAGCAGCAACAACAACAGCAGGGCCAGGGTCAGCAACAGCAAAAAGATCAGCAGCAGCAGCAATCGCAAAATCGAGAATCTGAGAGCGGCAACGATCAAAAAGAGGAGAAGAAGAACGAGCAATCCCAAGCAAAAAATGAGCCGCAACAACCTAAGCAACAACAGGGCGATCAGCCCTCGCCTTCCCCTTCTCCCGGCGAGAAAAAGCAAGATCAAGAACAATCAGGTGAGGGCGAACAGCCATCTGCCACACCCGGGCCGGGATCACCGACGCCGGCTACAACTCCGGGCGAACACGGAGATGAAATGCCGTCGCCTTCTCCCGGAAACGGAGAAGGGTCGGAGGAAAACACTACTCCATCCGCCACGCCGGTGGAGTCGCCGCAGAAGAAATTGGCCGGTGAATTGAAAGGAGCAGGCGAGGACAAATCACAGAAACCGGCCGACAAAAATGCGCAGATTGCGGAGGCCGAAGCAGAAAAGGAAGGTCAAATGAGCGAGCGGCAGGCCGAGGCGCTCCTTCAGTCTTTAAAGGATGAGGAGGCGCGCGTCCGGCTTGATGAACGCAAGGCCGTGCGCCATGTCTATAACGACTGGTAGGCAGCGTAGCGTTCTTGGCTGATAGTTGATTGGCTGATAAGGATTTCATGCACAGATCACGGGTTCCAATAGGAGTTTTGTTTGGCACGCTGATTGGATTCTGTGCCGCCAACGCGTTTGCCGATTCGCCGAGTGTCACTGCAGTCCTGAGTAATTCTGAAGCTGCAGTTGGAGCAATGGTACAACTGCAAATTCGAGTGACGGGAGCGCGTGGCGCGGATGCGCCGCAGAAAATCGCGGTGGACGGGCTGGAGATTTATCGAACAGGCACTTCCCAGCACTTCGAGATGAACAATTTTAACGTCACTTCAAGCGTTGTCTACGACTATACCATCATGCCGCTGCAGGCCGGCACATTCATAATCCCGCCTCAAACAATTCGCGTGGGCGGCAATTCATTGCGGACACCTCAGCTGAGGCTGAACGTTACTGATTCGCTAGGCCGCTCATCGCGTTCAAGCCGGGATGTGCAACCGGCAAACGCGAACAAGCTTGTATTCGCAGAATTGATCGTGCCCAAAAAAACTGCCTTCGTCGGGGAAATGGTGCCAGTCGAAATCCGGCTCGGATTCGATCCGCGCGCACGCCCAAAGCTAATCGACGGTCCGGAGATAGCTGGGCAAGGATTCACGGCGCAAAAGCTCCAACAATCCGGAGAGAACTTGGAGACGATTAACGGCAGATCTTACGATGTGGTGACGTTCAAGACTGCGGTCGCAGCGGCGCGCGCCGGCAAATTTGAAATCGGTCCCGTTAAAGCAAAGGCACAGGTATTAGTGGCGCGAAGGCCGAGTTCGTCGCATTCCCGCTCACCATTCGATCTGTTCAATCTGGATGATCCATTCTCCGATCCATTCTTTGCGGATCCATTTGGCCAATTCGGCGAGCGACGTGACATAGAGATCAGCAGCGAACCCATCGCGTTTGAAGTAAAACCGCTTCCACAAAACGCGCCACAGAGCTTCTCGGGCGCCACCGGCAATTTCACAATGGCGACAGATGCGAAACCAAAGAGTGTGCAAGTGGGCGATCCAATTACCGTCACATCGACAATCTCGGGCCGTGGCAATTTCGATCGCGTCAACGCTCCGGTCCTTGAGGACGAACACGGTTGGCACAAGTATCCGCCGTCTTCCAAGTTCAAGCAGGATGATGAGGTCGGTATTAGCGGAACGAAAAGCTTCGAAACGGTGGTTTCACCCAACGAAAAGAAGCAAAACTTACCCGTACTCGCATTTTCATATTTCGACCCAGCAAAAGAACAATATGTGACGCTGCGTAGCGATTCTATTGCGATCAATGTGCAAGGCGGCGCGGTGGCGCCTGCGACTACTGCCGGCGTCCCACGTGGGTCACCCACCCCGGCTGCAGTTGCCGCTGCCACACCAGTCCAGAAACCCCGGGATATTTTGTATCAGCTGATGGAGCGACCGAAAGTGGCACAATCGTTCGGGCCACTTTACGCGCGTCCGGTTTTCTGGATCGCGCAGCTGATTCCGCTCCTCGTTTTAGTTGGGTTCGCTGGATGGAAAATCCGGCAAGCCAGAATTGGCAGTCGCGAGGCGCGCCGGATCGCTGCCCTTCATCAGGAAGCTGCCGAACTGATGCGCAAGCTACGCCGCAACGATGCATCACCGCGGGAATATTACGCGGAGGCTTCGAGGGTTGTTCGAGTGAAAGCCGCTCTCGCGTGCAATGTTGATCCGAACACAGTCGATGTCGAAACAGCGGCGGATACATTCGGACTCAACGAGGATTCGCGCGAACGGTTGAGGCGATTGTTCGAACAAAGCGATGAATTGCAGTACAGCGGAGCCCACAACGGTTCGGAGAGAATTTCTCCTGAGAACCGCCGCGACGTACTGGATTTGATCGAACATTTACGCGCATGAGAGCACGAAAAACACTCGAAGCCCCCTCGCAAACGACGGGAGCAACTTCTTCGGAACACAGGGATTTTGCCTGTGCGGCCACCGGATATCCTGTCCGGTGTTTCGGACTAAGCGGAGTGCAACTCCGCTGGCCGCACAGACTGCAAGTCTGTGTTCCGATGTGCGCGATTGTTTGCGCGCTCCTTGTTTCGGCGGCAGTCGCACAGTCGGAATCGCAGTTTGCCAAGGCGAACCAGGATTACGCGCAAGGACATTTCAAGGAAGCGATCGATGGCTACGAGACACTCGTTCGCTCAGGACAATGGAGCGCAAATCTGTTTTATGATCTCGGTAACGCCTACTTTCGTGCAGGAAACTTTGGCCGCGCAATCTTGAATTATGAGCGCGCGCTCGCGTTAGACCGACATCATCCGGAGGCCGCGGCCAATTTGCAGATCGCGCGCGATGAAGCGCGCTCGCTCGAGATGCAACAAAGCTGGCTGGAACGCTACCTGCAATTTGCAAGCCTCAATCAATATAGCCTCGCGGCAGCACTTGCCTTCTGGGTGGGAACCTTTTGTATTGTTCGGCTGATCTTCCTGCGACGGCGATCTGCTCGCACCATCGCATTGTCGATCTTATCATTGACGGTCTGTGCGCTGGTGATTTTGGCAATTTACCGAGTCGATTACGGCAGCAAAGGCCGCGGGCTGGCGATTGTGACGGGCAAAGATGTGCAAGCACGACTGGCGACGGCGGACACTGCAAACAGTGTGCTGGCGTTACCCGAAGGCAGTGAGATAAAAATCCTAAGCACGCGCGGCGACTGGATCTACGCGGCGTTACCGAATAATTTGCGCGGCTGGATTCCGACGAAAAGCACGGAATTGGTGCGCTTGTAAACGGCGACCTTTCGGCCGCCGAAATCCGACCGACGATCGGGTCGTCACTCTGGTATTTGCCGGGTTGAGAAGGCGGCAAGTGCTTGCATGTTGAGTTACCCATGAACCCTGAGATGGAAATCGGGACCGACAAGAAAGCTCTCCAGATTAATCTGGACGCCAACAAGTATGGAACATTCGCCGAAATCGGCGCCGGCCAGGAAGTGGCGCGCCGGTTCTTCCACGTAGGTGCCGCAGCCGGCACTATCGCCAAAACAATGTCGGCCTACGACATGACCTTTAGCGATGCTATTTACGGTCCGACGGATCGTTACGTCAGCCGCGTCCGTCTACAGACGATGCTCGACCATGAGTATGACCTGCTGGTGAAGCGGCTCGATACGAAGCTCGCGGCTGAGAAAACGTTTTTCGTTTTCGCCGATACCGTGGCGGCGCGCAGTTTTAAACAGCACAATGAATCACACGGCTGGCTTGGCGTGCGATTTCAGACGGAAAAGCGCGGCGACCCGAGCCAGATCATCATCCACGTGCGGATGCTTGACGAAGCGAATGTCGATCAGCAGGAAGCGCTTGGTGTCATCGGTGTGAATCTGCTCTATGGGGCGTTTTACTATCACCAACCAGAGAAATTAATTTCGTCACTTCAGGAAAATCTTGCTCCGCGCCGGATCGAAGTGGACATGATCAAATTCTCGGGGCCCACCTTCCACGGGATCGATAACCGGTTGATGAGCTTGCAGCTGGTCAGCCAGGGTCTGACGAACGCGGTCATGTTCAAGGCGGACGGTGAGACCGTGCAGCCCGCCGAAGTCTTTTACAAAAAGGCAATTCTTGTTGAGCGTGGCAGTTTTCGGCCTGTGACCTACGCCACGAACGATATGCTGGATGGCGCGCGCCGCGCCTTTCTCGCGCAGTCGGCTTCTTCAGAAACCGATCTGGTGGTGCTAATGGAAATGACGCTTGAGAATTTGCTTGCTGAAGGGGAGCTCAATCACGCCGATTTTCTCGCCCGGGTGGATATTCTCGGCGCGCTCGGGCGAACGGTCTTGATCTCGAAATTCGGCGAATATTATCGGCTCGCCGGTTATCTCTCTCGTTATACAAACAAGATGATTGGGCTTGTCATGGGCGTGCCTAGCTTGATGGAGATCTTCGAAGAAAAATATTATCTGAATCTCGAAGGCGGAATTCTGGAAGCGCTTGGGCGAATGTTTAAGGGAGGACTAAAGCTTTACGTTTATCCGATGATCGATGAAGCGACGGGAAAGCTTGTCAGCGCAAAACAGGTCAAGGTGGCACCGAATCTGCGCTCTTTATTTCAGTATTTGATCGACAACCAATACATCGAGGAAATCACCGACTATCATCGCGATTACTTGCGGATTCATCCACCGGAAGCGCTTGCCAAATTGCAGGCCGGAGACAGCGCCTGGGAGCAAATGGTTCCGCCGGAGGTGGTGCAGATTATTAAGGAACGCGAATTTTTCGGTTACCGCGCTTCCATCGCGGCTTAACCCGGCCGCCACATGAAGATTGCGGCTGCTCTAAGAGCTGATTGCAACTTCCGCTCGAGCTAACGGCACAAATTCACTCTCATGCAGGACTACGCGCTTAGTCCCGCGTAGCAGCTGCCACCATTGTCTTGCCGAGCCGAGCACGATCAGAAGCACGAGGACGAGAAAAAAAACAGCAACTAATGCGTCGAATCGCCAGACGGCTGCCTGCCGCACCAACTCAGCGGCTTTGGCTGGATCGGCAATCCCCGACGCCTCACGCAGAAGGGACTGCGCACCGCTTAAAAAACCGATTCTCGGGTCGGCCGAGAAAACCTTCAGATAGCCAGCCGAAAACGTAACCGCGCACATGAAACAGAGCGGCGCGAGGGTAACGAAAAGGTATTTCGCCTTCTGCATTTTGATCAGCAGCGTCGTGCCGAGACAAAGCGCGACTACTGAAAGCAATTGATTGGCTAACCCGAAGAGAGGCCACAACGAGTTGATGCCACCGAGCGGATCGATAACTCCCTCGTACAAAAACCAACCCCACGCCGATACCAGCAACACGCTCGACAAAAAATTCGCACTCCACGAACGCGTGTTGCCCAGTGGACGCCAGAGATTACCCAAAAAATCTTGAAGTAAAAACCGCCCCACCCGGGTTCCGGCATCAATCGTTGTGAGAATGAATAGCGCCTCAAACATGATCGCGAAGTGATACCACACCGCCAGCGCGGTCGGGCCGGCGGAAACTCGTGCGAACATGTCCGCCATACCGACGGCGAAAGTCGGCGCGCCCCCTGCGCGATTGAACATGGTGGACTCGCCGAGGTTCGTGGCGAGCTTTTGCATTTGCGCCTCGGTTACAGGGAATCCAGCGGCAGAAACTTTTGCGACCACTTCTGTCGGTGCGCCTTTTGTATTGATCGCAAAATATTCCCCTGGTAGCAGCACGCATGCGGCGATCATTGCCATTAAAGCAACCATCATTTCGGTCACCATCGCGCCATAACCGATACTGCGTATTCGCGATTCGCGTCTCAGCATTTTCGGCGTTGTGCCCGACGCAATGAGAGAATGAAAACCGGAAACCGCGCCGCAGGCAATCGTTATGCAGACAAAGGGAAACACTGGACCGGCAAATATAAGGCCACTGCCGTCAATGAATTTTGTGATCGCTGGCATTTGCAATGTCGGATTGATTAGCACGACGGCGGCCGCGAGCATGGCAACCGTGCCGAGCTTCAAAAACGTACTCAGATAATCGCGCGGCGTGAGCAGCATCCACACCGGCAGAATAGATGCCGCCAGACCATAAATCATGATCGCCCATGCCAGCCATTTCTGGTCGTGACGAAACCACGCTTCAATCGCAGGAAAGTGCGCGAGAAATTGGCCACCCCAGACGCCAAAGGCCAGCCCAAGCAAGCCGAAGATCGTGACCGCCATCACGTTCACTTTTCCTGTGCGCAATCCGATTCCCATGATCAAGGCCACCGGTATGGTCATCGCGATGGTGAAAACGCCCCACGGACTTTCCGCCAGAGCTTGCACTACAACGAGCGCGAGAACGGCCAGCAAGATAATCATAATGGCCAGCACGCTGACGAGGGCGAGCGCGCCGACGCCGCGCCCGATCTCTTCTTTCACCATTTGACCAAGCGTTTTGCCGCCGCGCCGGACCGATGCGAAAAGGATGATCATGTCATGCACACCGCCGCCGAGCGTCGCACCGATCAAGATCCAGAGTGTACCAGGAAGGAAACCAAACTGTGCTGCCAGCACCGGGCCCACCAGCGGCCCCGGGCCGGCGATTGCCGCAAAATGGTGGCCGAAAACCATCCACCGATTCGTGGGCACAAAATCTTTGCTGTCGTTTTGTAGAACTGCCGGCGTGGCCCGTTCGTCATTGAGCACGAGCACTTTTGCGGCGAGCCATTTGCTGTAAAAACGATAGCTAATAGAAAGCGCGCAAAGGCCCGCGACAATGATCCAGAGGGCGCTGATGTGCTCGTTGCGGGAGAGCGCCAGAACTGCAACCGCCCCCGTCCCCAACGCGGCCACGGCAAACCAGAGCAGCTTTTTCCAGACACTCATCGCGTCTTCAGTTTAATTGAAATTGTTGCGCAGCGCCAGAACGTGACGATGTATCTGTGAATGCGATTCAGCTACAAAATTAAGAAGCTTCTAAGCGGCCAGGGATTAGCCAGCGCGAGAAAGCACACGCGTAGGTTCTTTCACCGAACCCGGTTTCCACTCGAAACCAAGCGGATCATTGAAACGATTGATGGGCCAACGTTCGAACAGATTCGTCACCGCTACAGCCTTGAAAATCCGGTCGGCGATTGGCCAAAATATCTCGATCTTGACCGCTGGATCGGCATCAACATTCGCCGCATTCGCGAGATCGAGCTCGATTTGTCGCGGCCCAAGCGCATTCTCGATCTTGGCTGTGGCGCCGGATATTTTCTGCATATCGCACAGTTGCTCGGCCATAAAGGAACTGGCCTCGATATGGAGAATGTCGCGATGTTTGGAGAAATCACCCGGCTGCTTGGAGTCCGTCGCGTTGTCTGGCGAATTCACCCGTTTACTCGTCTGCCCAATTTCGGCGAGCGATTCGATCTCATCACTGCGTTTATGATCTGTTTCAACAATCACAAGCAACCAAATCTTTGGAGCGTGCCGGAATGGGAATTCTTCCTAAATGATTTGGATAACTATCTTGCGCCGCGCGGCTGTGTCTGGCTGGAGTTGAATCGCGAATACGATGAAACCTTTTACACGCCTGAGTTAAAAGACTTCTTCGAACGCCGGGGTGCCAGGATCGACGATTACCGCGTCGTGTTTAATTCAACCCTTCACGCGCCTGCTTCAGCTTTGACAGTTGGGCGCTGAAATCCTTTAGGCGTTGCCGATTCTCCTCAACGATGGCTGCAGG
>WNGE01011120.1_pt1 | contig 14975 bp, 16 predicted proteins | sample 5400651 | NCBI WGS metagenome assembly WNGE01 (sample SAMN13153370, study PRJNA577476) | soil metagenome | isolation source: 60 cm soil or saprolite under grassland replicate 2 | place: USA:California | collected 2016-06-15 | reverse complement strand
CGCGACTCCGCACATCTTTGACGGAGCGCTTCGATGAACAGAGCGCATTGGAGAAGCCCGTGTCGACCGACGGGTCAGTAGATTCGAGTATTGTCGTCGGGAGGATCCGGCGCGGCTTCATGGGGGGCAGGGTCGAAGGCCGGATCGGGCTGCGGGTCCGAAGGGGGATCGGGGGCCGGATCGGGGGATGGAGCGGGGGCAGGCGGTGCCCGGCGCCACGCCCAGACACTCAGCATGAGAGACGCTGCAAGGAGCGCCAAGCCACCGACGAGGACGATGATCGCCAGGAGCGTTCCCTCCGTTTTCAGGCCGACCACGACCAAGTCGACGTGGACCTGGAGTAAGAGCCGCGTCGGGGAGTCGACCGCGACGACGTGGTACTCCTTGGACCCCGCCAGATTCATCTCGAAAACGATGCTCGTACCGCTCTGCTCGAAAAGGGGGGCGGCTGTGTTCGAGCCGTCGCGGAACGACACATACCCGGCATCGTCGAAGACGTAAACGTCAAAGGAGCGACCCTGAAGCTCGGACAGGTTCCCGGTCAACCGCCCCGTCCCCAGGATGCCGAACTCGAAGTGGTAGTACGTCCCGTCGGGAACCACGACGTCCTGGGACGTCCGTACGGGCTGGGCGGCCCCGAGGATCGTGAGCGATCCCACGAGGATCTGCAAGGCGGCGATTGCAACCAGGAACTTGATGCGCTTCACGGGTCCGTCTCCTCGTCCCGTCCTCGGACGTCCATGGGGAGGCGGCTGGTTCTCCGCATTGAGAGACCGGCGTGGCTTTCATTCCTCGTGTCGAGCATTTGTTCACATCACGAAAAGTCGTCGGGAGGTCGCGCGATGATGACCGAGATGTTGTCGGTTCCGCCGCCTTTGTTCGCGAGAGCGACGAGGATGTCGCACGCGGTCTGCGGGTCGCTCGCCTCGACGACGACGCGTTGGATGTCCTCGTCTTCGACGTGATTGATGAGGCCGTCGCAGCACAGGAGGACGTTGTCCCCGGCCTCCATCGTGAGGCATCCGATGTCGGGGGTCACCTCCTCGTACACCCCGAGGGCCATGGTGATCACGTTCTTCCTCGGATGGTGCCGCGCCTCCTCGGGCTCGAGCTCCCCTCGATCGACCATCTCCTGCACGACCGAGTGGTCCCGGGTCACCTGGCAGATTTCTCTCGCATTCACGATGTAGATCCGGGAATCCCCCGCGTTCGCGACATGGAGAATTCGGCCGTCGGCGATGGCGAGGCTCAGCGTCGTCCCCATCCCTTCACACTCCGGATGGCGCTGAGCCTCTGCGATGATCGCCTGATTGGCGAGCCCGATTGCGATCTGGATTGCGCGGTAGTACGATGCCCGCGGGATGTCACTCTCACTCGTCAGAAGCGGCAGGAGCGTGCGCGCGATCGTCTGCACGGCGATCCGGCTCGCCACGTCCCCGCGACGGTGGCCTCCCATCCCATCGGCCACGATCAAGAGCATCCGATGTCGCGGTGCGGACAGGAACGCCGTCCGGATCTCGATCGCGAGGATGCTGTCTTCGTCGACGGGCCGGACCCTCCCGACGTTCGTCGCAAAGCCGAGCCTCCGGTGGGAGGAGCGGACGACGGTCTCGGTCATCTTCGCGGACGTCTCCTTTCCCAAAGCGGTTCGCTTCATCGTCATCGTCTCCCGGCCCCGCGGCCCCCTCTGAACGCGATTGTCATGTACGGGCCGCGGCCCGGTTTGTACACGAGGGCGACGACGTCTCCGTCCGTGAGCCGCTGTCGCTTGAACCCGGGGATCGGTTTGTAGGTCCGCCCGCCGTCGTGCGACATGGCGGTCCCGTTCAGGCTCCCCAAGTCCTCGATCCAACAACGGCCCTTCGGGTCCCGCAGGATTCGCGCGTGGTGCTTCGAGAGGTAGCGTTCGGAATCGAGGATCCCGATCTCGGGCGGGTGTCCGAAGCCTCGCTTCGTGCAACTCTCGTCGCATGACTTGTGGTCCCGGCCGATATCCATCTCCTTCTTGACGCGGCACTTCTTCCCGAGCACGACGAGGTGGGGAAACTCGGGAGGCTCCGCGGACCCTCCCTTGATTGCCTCGGTCATGTCCTGTGCGGTCGGAAACCGTTCCTTTGGATCGAATCTCATCGCCTTCGTCACAACGTCGGAGAGCTCGGGCGCGACGCTGGGCTGGAGATCGCGCGCGGATCGGAACAATTCCACGCCGCCTCCCGCGAGTTGCCTCATGGAACCTTGCGGGTCCTGCGCCGTCAAGAGGAAGAAGAGCACCGCACCCACGCTGTACAAGTCACTCGCCGGCGTCGCCTCTCCGAGGTTCTGCTCGGGCGCCCCCCAGCCGGGCGTGTAGATGACCGTGCCGGATCCCGTGAACTGATGGAACTCCTTCTTCGCCGCGCCGAAGTCGAGCAGTACCACCTCTCGGCGAGCGTCGAGGATGATGTTCTTCGGCTTGACGTCCCGGTGGATCACGTTTCGCGCGTGAAGGTAGGAGAGGGCTTCGAGGAGCTGGAGGACGCATCGGGTCGCGGTCGCAGGATCCGCCGGCGTGTCCCGGAAGCGTTCCGCTAGCGTATCGCCTTCGAGTTGTTCCTCGACGAGACAGAAGGGCCCGAGGTTGGTCCCCTCGTCGATGTACCGCACGACCCTCGGGTGGCCGGGGGAACTCAGGCTCTTGAGGATCTGGGCCTCGATCCGGAGGCGTTCCTGGGACTGGGCGAGATCCGTCCCGCTCGCTTCCTTCACGACGACGGGCTGCCCGCGGGGGGACTTGCCGAGGTAGATGGTCGACATCCCTCCGTCCGTGAGCTTGCTGACGACTTGATAGCGACCCTTCCGGCCTTTCAACGTGCACGGAAGGGAGAGCGTCATACGGTCCGCAGGCCTATCTCATCACAAACTGCAGCTTCACCAGCTCGGCGACGTCGAGCTCGTCGGCATCCTGAAGTTCGTTCCGGCCCGTGCCGGTGATGAGGATTCGGGAGGTGCCGCGGAGGAGCCACGTCTTGTTCACGCTCGCTTTCCGTTGGACCATCGTCTTTCCGTCCTCGACGAAGAACTTCTCGCCCTCCTGGAAGACCGTGAGGTGGCCCCGCGAAATCTCGTTGGCCTTGTCCGGATCGCCGAGGAATTTCTCCAGATCTGCGCGTCCAATCAGCCACTGCGACGGGGGAATGGGCTGCTCCGTGCTGTCGGGAAAGATCAGGTATCCGGACTTGGGCTCCTCCGCCGGGGGCTCCTCTTGCGTGTCCGTTGCGTCGGCCATGCCTTCGCCCTCCATGTCAGCCGACTCGGGTGGGCCGTGGTCCTCGGGTTCCATCGAGTCGCTTCCGAACGCCGGTTCATCCGATAGATCGGACCCGCCCAGCTCCGCACTCGGCGTTGAATCGAGGGCCTCTTCGTCTTCATTCGGTGCTGAGGGAGCAGCCTCGTCCTCCGAGGGAATCGGGGCAATCTGCGGTCCCGACTCCAGGCTCTCGGTCTCGATCCTGCCGCCGCACGCATCGCAGAATCGCGCGCCTTCCCGGTTCTCGCTCCCGCAGTCTGAACACTTCGCCACGGTCATCACCGCTTCGGTTTCTTCTTGCCGATGATCGTCGTCGCCTGGAGGAAGTCCTTCTTGGCGGACTCGCTCAGCTGGAGGCCGCTCCGCGCCACGGTCGCCTGGGCGTCCCGCATTGTCGTCACGACCTCGCTCAGGGCGGGGTTCGCACGGACCGCGGCGGCGGCGCCGGCATCGGTCGAGAGGGTCCGCATGATCTCCTCGGCCTTCTGGAGCGCCGACGGCTCTTTCGTCTGAACGGCCCTCTGCAGCAGGACGGTGGCTTCCGCCGAACTCAAGAGCGTGCGCGGGTACGGATTCGCCTCCGTATTCCAGAGCCTCGGGTCGTCGGTGAACGCCACCTCGACGTCCTGCGTCACTTCGACCAGGGAGAATCGAAGCAGGGTCGCCTTCCCCGCAGGCCGGGCCGGGATGCCCATGCGGAACACGAGCGTCTGCTCTTCGCCCGCGATCAGGTCTCGGAGCGGGACTGTGAAGGCGGTCCCATCGAATCGCGGTCGCGGCAGCCGGTTCAGGACAGGCCTCACGCTGTACGCATCGGCCAGCTCCGAGCCGGGCATGATTGAGACCTTCAATTCCGGATTCGAGACGATCGTCCCGGCCATCTGGGCCGCCTGCTCCTGGAAGATTTGGGGGAGGTTGCCTCCGGCATCGGTGATGTGGTGCCACAGCCCACCGGCCGCCTCCGCGACCTTCTCGAGGAGGGTCTCGTTGTAGTCGGTTCCAATGCCAATCGTTGTGATCGTGATGCCCGCCTCTCGCATCTGTTGCGCGAGGGTGACGAACTCCTTGCTGTCCGTCCGGCCGACGGTCGGATTGCCGTCCGTCAGGAGGATGACCCGCTTCACGGTCCCGGCTTCCAGGGAAGACTGCCGCGCCTGGGTGAACGCGGCTTCCAGCGCGGCGTACATCGCGGTGAGGCCGCTGACGGAGATCGCCTTCACCGCTGCCGCGAGCTCCCGGGAGGTTCCGACCGGGGACATGGGAAGTTGGACCGTCGCTTTGTCCGAGAACGAAATGATGGAGATATGGTCGGTCGGACGGAGCTGCTTGAGGAGCCCCAAGGCGGCCGCCTTAGCCTGTTCGATCTTCTCGCCGTCCATCGAACCGCTCGAGTCGATTGCGAGGCAAATGCCGCGGTTTCGTGCCGCGACGATGGCGGCCGACGGCGTCAGGTCGACGGCAACGTACACGAATGTACCCGTGTTCGGCTTCAGGCTCGAACGATTGACGGTGCACTTCATTGCGAGCGGCGATCGCTTCTGAGGTCGGTTCTGGGGCTCCATCGCTTGTCGCATCTTTCCACCCTAGAGCCGGGCGATGGCGGGGCGGCTTTCTTAGCTCTTCCGACCCCGTTTTCACGGAATGATTTTCACGTCACCGAGCCGCGATCGGAGCTGCGGTTTGAGGGACTCGTGGCGCGATTCACGCGAGTCCAACTTGCCTCATGAGGCCTACGAGGTCGTAGAAGAGCCGCTCTTCCGTGATTTCCCCCTTCTCGTTCCACGTGGCCACCGTACAGAACTCCACATGGAAACTCTTCCCAGTCGGCGGGATGACCTTTCCGTCCGCGGTCTTCATCGGTCCCTTCATCGTGCCGGAGAATTCCGCGATGGAGCACGTGTGCGTTCCTTTCTCGTTGGCGAACAGAATCTTGTACGGGCGGTTGATTAGGTGGTTGTCGGGGAAGGTCTTGAAAAATTCCTTCGCCTCGACCTCGTGGTTGTGTCGTCCCCGCGTGGGCTCGGGCTGGCCGGGCCAGTAAACGGCGGTGTCCTCGGCGTGTCGCCTCCGGAACACAGGCCAGTCCTGCTTGTTCCACGCATCGTCCAGAGTCGTCATCAACTCAATGAGCTCTTGTTGTTCCATGCCGAACCCCTATCTCCACATCCATCGGGCCCTCAATAACTCTGGCATTCCGTGCCACGCGGAGCCAATCCCGGGGCTGAGCGGAAGACGCGTGGGCGCGGGCCCGACCCGTGAGATGGGTTTCCGAGCTCGTCCACGGCGCATTCATATCCGAGTCGCTCCGTGTCCGGAGCTAGGATGGACCCTGCTCGCCGCCGCGAGGTCGCTGGATGGGTCATTGCAGGCGGTGCGGGGCTTTGGATGGTCGGGAAGATCCTCCTGCTGAGCTTGCCGCTCGCGGCGGCTCAGAAGTCGGTCTCGCAGGCCGCCATGGTGGCCGCGGCGTTTGCATCCGAAGGATTCGGATCTGTGCTCCTCGCAATCGGATTGCTCGCCTTCGAGGGCGCAACGTCCGATCTCTGGATCCCCAGTCCCCGTAGCAAGCCGTCGTCCGCGGGAGCCGTGACTCGAAGACCCGGATGGATCGCGAGAGCCAGTTTCATCGTCTCTTCGATCCTCAACTTCGCGACCGCGAGAGAAGCGAGTACATCGGGAACCTCTGTTTCCGTAGGCATGGTCGGGAGCTGGATGTTGTCTGCGATCTTCCTCGCGTTGGGCTGCTTCGCGTATGAGACGTTTGTGCGGAAGCTCACCCGCGTGACGGCCAGCCTGGCTTTCCCGCGGGCCGCAGGGCTGCGGAGGTACTCGGTCATCAACGTCCTCGGGGTTTCCCTCCTTTCGGGGGCCGTCTTTTCCGGGGCCGGCTTTCAGTCCACATTGATCGGAGCGCTCTCTTATTTTCTGGTTGGAATCGTCATTCCAATCGTCGGGATCATCGTTTCGGCGTTCTTGGTCAGAGATGGCCTTCGATTCGGGAGCATCGGACGCGTCGAAGGCGTCGCGGATGTAAACTCGTTCCTGAGCGCGAGCGCGCGCTCCCGACCCCCCGGTTCAAACGCGACCAGCTGGTCGTGCTATCTGGTGGAGCGACCCGAGGTCGTGCATCGGAGGGTACAAGCTCGACTCGTGTCGAGCGGATTCCGAATCACCGCGAACGTCGCGCCGCACGGCCTAGCTGCGGAGGTGCGACCGGTCAACCTCATGATTCTCATCGTCCTGGTCGTGCTTTTCTGGCCCGGGGCGATTCTCTACTACCTGATTCGGAAGAGGAATGCCGCCACGGTCGGGATTAAGGACATCGGCACCGGATCCTACGTGGTGGTCGACGCCGAAGGGGGGAAGGCCTCGGACGTCCTGCGCCTCGCCATCGCGAGCCTGACTCTCGCCCCTGCTCCACCAGGCGCAGCCTCTGCGCCTCCGGCCCCGGACTGACCCGGACCTGCGCCGCCATGTCCCTCCCAGGATCCCGAAGGACGTGGGATCGGGCTACTTCTTCGAGTATCCGCTCTGTTTGCTGTATGTACGGTGGTCCCAGAGGTAGAGGACCCAGATTCGTGCGCCTCCGGGTTCGCCGATCAGCGAGTAATAGCCTCGCCACCGGTCAGCCAGTTCAAACCGAAACAGGTTCGGTATGTCGGGTCCGTAGTCACGAGTGAGGACATCCGGCCAGCAATCCCTTGCGACAGGGTCACCGGCGGTCAAAGGGTTCGCCCACGAGCGTGTCTCGAATGTGGTGAGGCTTTTGAGCTTCGCCTTGGCTGAGCGCTTCTCGTTGTCATTTCCCTCCTTCGCCAAGCGGAGCCACTCGTCGCATACAGGGGAGGCTTCTACGGCGTATTCGAAGCCGAGCAGCTTGGGCTTGGCCAAACGGACCGCCTACGCGCCTCGCAGCCGAGCGCGCGGCGCGGCGGAGGTGCGAATCCAGAGCACCTTGCCGCCAGGGCCCTCGTCGTATACCATCTCGTGGTCGGCCATGTACTCGAGGCCCTCGTCTAGGAGCGGCTGGGCGATCCGGTTCCCTAGAGCCTGCCGAATCTTGTATCGCGTCATAGGCACGGCCTCTTTTCGGAGGACTTCCTCGATTGCCTTAAGAGTCGCCACGGTCGGCCCCTTCGGCGCTGTAAGCGAGGTCGAAGACGTCACCGGTACAGGATAAGGCTGCGATAGTATATTAACTCATACATTAACGAATCCGTTATCGTGGCGCAGCCATACCCCACGATGCTCGGCTCCGGCGTTTCCCAGTCATGTCGCGTCCATTGGATGCATCCCTTAGAGAGGGACGAGTTCACCTTGCCCTCGTCCATAAGTAGGGGCGAGTCCGAATGCGTGGGCCAGGATTCGAACCTGGGAACCCCTTCGGGAAGGGATCTTGAGTCCCTCGCCTTTGACCGGGCTTGGCTACCCACGCGCGTTCGCGGAGATGCCCGGCCCCGTAAAACCTTTCCTCCCGTGTGACGCTCGACGATCAGGGAAGGCTTTTTCCGCGCCACCGACTTGCGGCCCGAGAGGGTCTGATGGTCCAGTATTTCTCGGAGGCGTTCTTCGACGAGGTCGCGAACCGACTCAATGTGGATCCGGAGTGGGCGAAGAAGGCTTCGACCGTGACGACGAAGATCGTGCTCACGTGCACGGACCGGAACGCGTCGTTCCTGCTCGACATCGCCAACGGCATGGTGAGCGCCGCGCCTGTCGCCCCGGACGTCCCCGCCGAGTTCAAGTTCGAGGGCACGTACGATGCATGGACGCAGCTTGGCAAGGGGGAACGGGATTTCCAAGGGCTGGTGCTCGGCGGCCGAATCCGGTTTCGAGGCTCCATGCCGAAGGTCATGGCGCTCACCGGTCAGCTGAATCGCATCACGCAGGTGGCGCAGCAGGTCCCGAAGGAATTCTAGCGACACGCCGAAGGACGAGCGTCGCGACAAAGGCCGACGCGAGTTCGAGACAACCAAGGACGGCGGCGGTGCCCACGAAGACGAGAGTCTAGGGCTCGCCGAGGACCACCGACACGTTGTCCGGGCTCGCCCCGACGAAGTGATTGTAAAATCCATACGTGAACGATGCGGCCATGAACGCCGCGATGAGAGCGGCCGCCAGCGCGGGCCGCGATCGAAACAATCCGAGGGCCGCGACGGGCCCCACCCAAATCACGGCGACGATGAACGCGAGATCGAATCCCGCCGGGAGGATCTGGAGTGCGGCATGGGACGCGGCATGGACGATCGTCACCGCGAGATGCATCACGACGAGCCCAATCAGGATCGAGCCGAGACGCTCCACCCCCTCACGCCCTCCTGACAGGAAACCCTTCGGCTCTCATCGTCGCGACGACCTCATCGAGGCCCTGCTCGCAGGTCGGGAAGGCCGGACGCCATCCGAAGTCCTGCCGGAAGCGAGCGTTCGACGTCGCGAACGATGACCGGAGGAGCTCGGCCGTGTAGCGGCCGAGAGCGAGGCGCGCGATCCATGCGGGCATCTGCTTCGGTGGGGGTGCGCCCAGCCTCGTCGCGATGCTCCCGAGGAAATGCGCGAGGGCGACCGGACGATCGTCGACGACATGCCACACGCCGCTCCGGGGCGACTCGCTCGCCGCGACGAACGCGGCGGCCACATCGTCGGCGTGGACGACGGACCAGACCGGGGACGTCCCCCGAATCATGGCGGGCCTCCCGCGGGAGAGCGCTTCGGCCATGACGCGGGTGTGCCAGGCGTCGGCGCCGTAGAATCCGCCGCACCGGAGGGTCGCGGCAGCGAACCCGTGGCGGGCCCCGGCCCCGCGGGCATCCGCTCGGCTTCCAAGGCGGACGCGAGCACCGGATCGGACACCGCGGGGGCGTCCTCGTCGAACGGCGATCCGTCGGGATTGCGGACGGCCCAGACGACGCTCTCCTGCACGTACGCCCTGGCGTGCACCCGCGACGCGGCCTCTGTGTCCCCTCGATCCGAATCCGATCGTTTTCGGCCCAATCTTTCGGAGACGTCCGCAGCTTCGTCGGAATCTTCGTCGCCGCTCGAATCACGACCTCGGCGCCCTCCGCGGCCCGCGCGAGCCCGTCCGGGTCGAACAGGCTGGCTCGACGCGGTTCACCTCCGAGGGAGCGGACGACCTTCGCGCCCGCGTCATCGCGGACCAAGCCGACGGCATGGTGGCCTCGTTCGGCGAGCCGATGCACAAGCCTGCGGCCCAGGACGCCGGTCGCACCGGCCACGAAGACGTTCACGGTCTCCGCCCAGTCCCGCCGTTCGCGGAGGCGGCGACGGGAAGCATCGGAGGCGATCCACTCGAGGCGAGGAGCGCGTCGACCCGCCTCGTGAACGCGACGCTCGCGAAGGCGCCGAGGACCCCGCCGACGGCGAACAGGAGCGGGAACCAAGCCGGATTCGCCGCAATTCCGCCCGTCATCGCGACCACGGGCCCGCCGGCGAAGAAGCCGCCGAGGACCCCGCCCGCGATCCCCAGGAGCGGCGTCGTCACGCGCCGCGCGCGCTCGGACGGATAGCGCCTCACGATGAAATCAATTAGGGCGGCGGGGACGAGGATCAGCGCGAGGCCGAGCGACAGGGAGGCGGGGTCCGGCGGCGAGCCCATCAGCGCGTCCACCAGGGTGACGTCGATCGTGACGACGGTCAGGGTCGCGGTCGCGCCACCCCACCACGGTACGAGGCGCGCAGCGGACAGCGCGACGAACGGGAGCAGCGTCGCGAACAGCATCCCGACGACGCTCCGTTGCCACACCTCCGGCAGGAACGCCGGCTTCGTGAATCCCGGATAGGTGAAGACCCAGGTGAAGCCCCAGAGCGCGTAGAAGAGCGCGACGAATGCGACGGGCATGGCGGCGTACAGCAGCGGCCGGACCTTCGGGACCGCGGTCGCCCAAAAGGCGGGCGCCCGCGCGAGCACCACGAGACCGGACACGAAGCCGAATCCGGAGACGACCATCCCGTCGATCAGGAGGACGTGCGGCGGGCTTAGCGCGTCGTCCACCCCGTACGTCGCGTGCCACCACGTGTCGAATCCGCCCGCCACGAGCTGCATGACCAGGCCGACGAGCGCGACGCGGATCCCGATCCGAAGGGTCCGAGGCGGCACGGGTCCCAGGAACTGCATGAAGACCGCGCCGAACGCCGAGGCGAAGGCGACGGCGAGGCCGCTGTACAGGACGGTATGGGGCGGCGTCCAGAACACCTCGACGAGGCGGCGGATGTGCCACCGGATGTCCCAGTCCCCGCCGGTCATCTCGATGAGAATCGCGAAGCCGCCGATCGCATGGGCGAGGGCGAACAGCGAGTATGCCGTCCGCGGCGTGAAACGAAGGACCGCCATGCCTGCTCGCGGGCCGTATGCATCGCGGCTTTGTGAATCTGGCGGCCCCGCCGGCGTGCGAATCCAACCATTAAATACCGAGGGTCCCATCGTCTCGCGAGAAGGCCAATCGGGAGAATCGCCTTGGTCGATTTTGAACTCACGGAGGAGCAGCGGCTCCTTCAGAAGACGGCCCACGAGTTCGCCGAACGGGAGATGCGGCCGGTCGCCCTCGAGTACGACAAGAAGGGCGAGGTGCCGTGGGACATCATCAAGAAGGCGCACGCCCTCGGCCTCGACTCTGCGTTCATCCCCGAGGCGTACGGGGGCGGCGGGATCGACTCGACCTTGACGCACGTCATCGTGATGGAGGAGCTGAACTGGGGCTGCGCGGGCATGGCGACGGGCCTCATCGGCGCCGGCCTCGCGTACCTTCCGATCATCCACATGGGGACGGAGGACCAGAAGAAACGGTTCTTGACGCGCTTCACCGGGCCGGAGGCCCGCCTCGGCGCGCTGTGTCTCACCGAGCCGGACGCAGGCAGCGACGTGGCGACCATCTCGACGACGGCCGTCAAGAAGGGCAAGGAGTGGGTCCTGAATGGCGTGAAGCGCTTCATCACGAACGGCGGGATCGCGGATTTGCACATCGTCTTCGCGACGACCGACAAAGAGCGCGGGTATTTCGGGATCCGTGCGTTCGTCGTCGAGCACGATACCCCGGGCCTGAAGATGGGAAAGGTCGAGGACAAGATGGGCGTCCGGGCGAGCCATACGGCCGAGGTCATCCTGGACGACTGCCGCATCCCCGCGGACAACATACTCGGCTCCGACGAAGGCACGGCGTTCTACGGGGCGATGAAGACGCTCGAGTCGTCTCGGCCGCTCGTCGCGGCCGGCGCGGTCGGCATCGCGCGCGCGGCGTACGAGTACGCGCTCGAGTACGCGCGGAGGCGGAAGGCGTTCGGTTCGCCGATCGCGAAGAAGCAAGCGATCGCCTTCATGCTCGCGGATATGAAGACGAAGATCGAGGCGGCGCGCCTGCTTGTCTGGCGGGCGGCGTGGATGCTCGATCAAGGGATGCCGATGAACAAGGAGGCGAGCATCGCGAAGCTCCTCGCCGCCGACATGGCGATGGAGGTAACGACGGACGCGGTGCAAATCCTCGGCGGCGCGGGCTACATGAAGGACGAGCCCGTCGAGAAGTGGATGCGGGACGCGAAGATCTTCCAGATCTGGGAGGGCACATCGCAGATCCAGCGGCTCGTCATCTCGCGCGAGGAGATCGGCGAACTCTAGGGCGCTCGCGGCGCCTCGACCGAGGCGGGTTCCTCGACGAGGGACTTTAACTGCTTGCGTTGGTCGCGCGCCAAGTTGAGGTACTCGGCGAACTCCTCGTCGCTCATCGAGAGCAGCTTGGCCAGGTGCTGGACGTATTGCTTCACGAAGAAGTCGACGTCCTCGAGACCGGCAATCAATTCGGACCGTTCCGCGTTCTCGCCGATCGCCTCCATCCGCTTCTCGGTGTCCACGATCGCCGACACGACCTGCGGATCTTGACGCATCCGGATCCCGATCTTCTCGAGCGCCTGGAGCGCCTCGGTCGTCTTCGCCTCGGCGTACGCGGACGGGACGCTTTCGCCGTGGGACATGTTGAAAATCTCCGCGGTGGCCCGGTAGTACGTCTCGATGAAGTGGTCTACGCGCTCCTCCCGCGCCACCTCGACCATGCCCGCATCGCGGAGCTTGCGGATGTGATGGTAGATGGCCTGCGGCGTCAGGTTCAGCTCGCCCGCGATCTGGCTGACGGTCATTTCCTTCGCCCGGAGCAGGTAGATGACCCGCCGTCGAGTCTCGTCCCCGAGGAGCTGGAACGCCTCCGGGTCTTTGATGAGCTTGAAGGCCTTCATGGTCGCCTCGGTACAATACATATTTGTTGATGTTAATAATCGTTTCTGTAACTGAAACAGATGCTTTATTAACTACCGTTTCTATCACCCAAACATGCGTTATAATAAGAGAAACAGGAAGTTTGGAGGCGCAGGCGAGACTGCCCTCGAAGCCACGACCGCACGGGAGGGCGCCATCCGGGCGAGCGTCCTCGTGGCCGCGAACCCGTGGGTCCGGAGGTGGGCGCTCTGATCGGCATCAGCTCGTTAGACTGGCTCCCGACGTCGGTCCCGCGCACGAGCCCGCCGGGGCACGAACGGTATCTTCGCGCCGAGCTCGGGCCGGACCTCGTCGCGCGGCTCTCCCCCTCGCCCGGAGCGAAAGCCGCCATGGAATCCGATTGCTCCGACGACTCCCCCGAGCGCGGGCTTTTCGCGCGCGTGGCCCGCGCCTTAGCCTCGTTCTTCTGAATTCCCGTCGTCACGCTTAAGCCGCGCGTGCGCCCTCGCGCGCCTGTGTCCCTCCCGATGCCGACCCCGGTCCCGATCCCGGAGCCGCTTCGGCTGCCTCGTGGGAGCGTCCGCGGCGGCATCGCGATCCTCGTCGCCGCGACGTACGGGTATCTACTCGTCCTCGGGATTATGGTCCCGAGCGTCCTCGTCAACGCCGTCGTGGTCGTCGTCGCCTTCTTCTTCGGAAGCCATGCCACGACGCCCGCGCCGCAACCTCCGGGGCAGCCGCCCCCGCGTCGACCCCGGATCGTCCGCGGCCTCCTCCTCCTCGGGTTCCTGGCCCTCGCGGGCTGGTTCCTCGCGCACAATCCTTCCCCGTCGGGCGTTCCGAAGGAGCTGACGGCGGTGCTCGAGGTCCTTGCGGGCTACGTCGCCGGGTATGTCGTCTCGTGGCTCGTGCACCGTCGGGCGCATACCAGCTCGCTCCGGCGCCGGTTCGCGACGTTCTTCCGGGACGTCACCGCCATCGGCGCCCTCGCCCTCACCGGCTTCATCTGCTACGCGCTCGCGACGAACCTGGCGAGCGCCTTCGCGGGCGGCGCGGAGGAAGCCCTGTCGCTCGTCGTCACGTTCTACTTCGGCTCGCGGGTCATCCACTGATTCACGGCAGCAGAATTTCATTTTGGATAGGCGGCCGGGAACCTATTTAGTCGGGTCCGAGAACGGACGTCGCGGTCCCCCGATGGACGCGCTCTCCGTAGCGGTCGCGGTCGCCCTCCTGTCGTGCGTGGCCGGGTTCGCGCTGGGAAGCCGTCGCCGGGCGCGCACCGCCTCCCGTCCGCGGGGTTGGATGTGCCAAGTCTGCGCTCAGCCGAACGAGGCCGCCCTCGATCGCTGCTGGAGCTGCGGTCGCCGCATCGGCGATGTCCGGCACGATGCGTCGCACATCCCGCTCGCGTGGCGGTGGTCGTGCGGATCGTGCCGCGCTTGGAACGGCATCGCCCGTGGCGACTGCTGGCAGTGCGGCCGCGCGTATGCACCTAGTGAATGTCCGGCGCTTCCTCAAGAAAGTCGCGCTCGCGCATCTCGCGGCGCTTCCAGCCCTCGAGATCCCCGACAAAATATGGGAGAAGGCGCATCGAAACGTAGGAATTCATGAGCGGGATCCCGAGCTGCTCCGAGAAGACGAGCAGGTTCACCGCGTCGTTGTAACGGAGCCGCATCTTCATCGTCTCCGTGTAGAGATCGTACATGAAGAGGCCCCAGAGGATCTCCTTCACGATCTGCAGGGCCCGCCGGGCGCGGCTCAGGCTCTCCCCGATCCGAGCGCATGGGCCGGCGCGGCTAAACGTTTTCCTGACCCGAGGGCTTTAGGGGCGCGCCGCCATCCGCCCGACGTGGCGGACGTGGACTGGGGGCTGATCGCGGTCTTCGCGATCGCGGTCTTCTTCCTCGCATGGTACTACGGCGCGTTCCTCTACTCCCGTCGGCTCGCCGGACGGATCGCGACGGAACTCAAGGACGCCGTCCTCGCCCTGGGCGGCACGTCCCAGATCCGCTGGTTCGGGACGACCGCGTTCCGGATGACCACCGAGGGTGCGAACGCCCCGTTGCGGGACGTCTCGGTCACCGTGACCCTCCGGCCCCGGGAGATGCCCATCAACTGGGCGATCGGCACGGCCCAGGGCCGGCGCGATGCGGCGCTCGTCGAAGCATCGCTCCGCGTGAATCCACGTATCGGGTTCGAGCTGGTGGATCCGCGGACCCGGCTCGGGCGACGGCGCGCCCGCGCGAAGGGAGGGTGGTCCACGGTCACACTGGGCGGCCGGGAATGGCTCCTGTCCGCGGAGGACGAACATGAGGCCAGCCGACTCGTCGAAGCGCTGGGTTCGCCGCCGTTCGAACCGATCATGGCGTTGCACGTGACAGCCGGAAGCAAACCGGGTATCGCGGCCTCGGTTTCCGTCGAGAAAGGGCACGCGGCTCGAGGCCTCGCGGCGATCCAGGCGCTCGCGGAGCG
>WNGE01005317.1_pt1 | contig 14976 bp, 15 predicted proteins | sample 5400651 | NCBI WGS metagenome assembly WNGE01 (sample SAMN13153370, study PRJNA577476) | soil metagenome | isolation source: 60 cm soil or saprolite under grassland replicate 2 | place: USA:California | collected 2016-06-15 | reverse complement strand
CACTGCGGCCCGGTTGGCCTTGGTTGGCTGCGAGCAATGCCGGCGATCGGTGCCTTTGCAATGGCGCTGGTGGTAGCACACCTGCCGCCAATGAAGCAATCCGGCCAAACCTTGCTCTGGTGTGTCTCAGGGTTTGGAATTGCCACTGTCCTGTTTGGCTTGTCTAAAATCTTCTGGTTATCGCTCGGCCTATTACTTCTTATCGGCGCCTTCGATAGTGTGAGCGTGATCATTCGCGGTTCCATCGTGCAACTGGTCACGCCCGATGAAATGCGCGGACGCGTTTCGTCGGTGAACAATATTTTTATCGGCACATCAAATGAGTTTGGCGCGTTCGAATCGGGCCTAACCGCAGCGCTCTTCGGCCCGGTTATTTCAGTTGTCGCTGGCGGCGTCGGGACGATCCTCGTCGTGCTTGCTGTTGCCCTGCACTGGCCCGAAACGCGTCGGATCGGAGCGCTCGACAGGAGCTTGCACTGAAGGGTGCACCATCTGAGTGCCAGGTCGCCATCGGCGTTTGGGAAGAACAACCGATTTAACGTGGAGGAACGATCCCGACGTAGAGGTAGAGCTATGAAATTGGAGAGGTCCGTGTATCTAGTGGCCATCGCTATACTGATGGCGTCGAGTTTGGGTGTGGCCAATGCAGCATCGAATGAACCGGAAACCTCAACGCCGCAGCAGGTGTTCGATTCGATGCGTGAGAGTTTCAAGCCGGACAAGGCGAAAGGGGTGCATGCGCGTTACCAATGGGAGCTCAGCGGCCCGAACGGTGGAGAATGGTGGATTGACGTGAACGATGGGACTTACAAGATGGGAAAGGGAAAGATCGATAACCCCAGTGTGACGTTCATCACAAGCGACAACGATTGGGTCGCGATGTCGAATGGGAAACTTAAGGGCACATGGGCTTATATGACTGGCCGCTTGAAAGTTCGCGGCAGCCAGGCGGTAGCGAGAAAGCTCGACGAAATATTTCCCTAGAATTTCGCTGCGATTTCGAACTTGACGAAAGGGGCAGGGTTTGTCTTGGCGCTTGCTTCGGCGCGGAAGAAGTCAAAGTCGCGCTTAACCGTGACGCCACCGCCGAGCGAGATCTCAAATGGCTTGAGACCAGAATACTGGACCTGCACACCAGCACGATCCTCGCTGTATTGAACCCATGCGTTGTGCACCTGCAACTTCCTTTCGGGAGTTATGACATCGTCGGTACGGAAACTTTCGTAAACCAAATTTCCGAAGATGCGAAATTCCCAATTATCACTCGGATTATAAACGAGGGCCGGTTTTGGGAACACGCCTTCGAGACGAAGTTTATCGGTGAAGAGCCAGATGATACCACCGCCGGGAGCGACTATCGGATTCTGGTTAAGCGCGAAGCCCACTCCGATCACGGCAAAAATTTTGTCTTTCTTTAGTGGAAATGTGAAGAACGCCTTTGCCGGTATATCGAAATCGTTTCCGTGGACGTCATTTTGGAAAAAGAGTCCTGGATCAATCTCGATACCCGCGCCCGCATGATCGTGCACTACGTATTCCAGAGCCAGCAGGGCGTGCACAGTTTGGAGGTGATCGGGCAAGCCATTGTTGGTTCCATCGAAATCGTACCGCTCGTACTCGACGCCTGCCCGGAAATACCACTTTCCAGTGATGAGAAAGCGATGAGCGTAGCTAAAGTCATTGTATAGCGAATCGCCGTTACCAAACTTGCCGTGGTCGTCGTAGAAGCTGCTGTTTCCGGTGTAGTCCATCTCGTAATCAAAAAGCTCGCGATGATTTTCGTCCGCTGGAGTCGGCGAAGGTTGGGCTTCGAAAGTCGCGGGTCCGGCTAAGGCTGATGCAATGCCCGCAAGGAAAAGAAAGGCGCAGAGCTTTGGAATGATTTTCATATGGTTAAGGCGGCCTGGACATCGACATATCGGATGAGAGAAGTGATATCGGTGTATCGGAGCGGGAATATTTTAGCAAGAAGTATTTCTGAAACGTTCACTTGGGCGGAAGCCCAATCGTTACCGATTTATGCGCACTTCAATTACTTATCTCAAGTAATTAGTTGACTGGCGCAGGCTCGGACGTAGGATTGGCTTCGCTATTTGTGATTAACCTCCCGACTCTCCCCCAGAAATGCGACATCGTCGGGGTGGCAAACCCGTTTGCCACTCCAGATCACGAACTCGCTGCATGGTTCCATGCCCATCTCAGCCCCGCATTTGTGACCGTGCTGCGTGCATTCACGGACTTTGGATCGGGCGAGTGGATCGGTCTTATTGTATTTGCGCTGGTGGTGTTTTTTGCGTGGAAACGATGGTGGCCCTCTCTTGTGACTCTAATCGTCGCTGTCCCAGGCGGCATGCTGCTGAACGAGTGGGTGAAGGTCCTTGTTCATCGGCAGCGACCATTTCTTGATGGCCCGTTTGTGGATTGGTCTGGCTACAGTTTCGCCAGCGGTCACACCATAGGAGCCACTCTTCTTTACGGGCAACTACTGCTTTTTGTTCTGCCCGCTCTCAAAACGCGGCACTGGCGCCTTTTCTCCATGCTCAGCGCAACATCGCTGGTTGGCTTGGTTGGGTTCAGCCGCATTGCGTTAGGCGCGCATTTTTTGACTGATGTGCTCGCGGCCATCTTTTTCGGGATTATCTGGCTGGCGTTGTGCGTGGTTTTGAGCAGGCCAATACGGCGAGGGAGCCTGCGATCGCAGGCCGGGATCATTTTTCCCGAGGAAAATGGGGCTGTTCTTGTACCGGTGGAGCGCGTAGCCCACCGGGATTCGAATCTCTAGATAAAGTCCGTCGGGCCTAAGCGGACGAATCACCTCCCATAGGCGCGCATCTTCCTGCGCGCGCTCGAATTGGTCTCGACATGAGAGCGCCCGGCAAGATTCGACTCACGATTTACGTCCTTGCTTTCGCGGGAGCGGCGCTATTCACCGCCCTGTTGATCCACCAGGGCGTCGGGCAAGTCCTGGATGCGTTTGCTACGGGTGAATGGGGAATTTTGGGAGTCGTTGTCTTCCATCTCATCCCACTGTTTCTCGATGCGCTTGCCTGGTGGGTGCTCTTCCCAAGATCTGATCGGCTCCCCTTGCGCCAACTCTTTTGGATGCGTTGGATTGGCGAGTCCATCAGCGCGCTGGTGCCCTCTGCCGCAATCGGCGGCGACATTGTGCGGGCGCGTCTCGCGGCGATTTATGGCGCCTCGCTGCCGGTCGCCGCAGGCACCGTGCTCGTTGACATCACGCTCGGCATCTTTGTGCAGGCCGGATTTACGTTGCTTGGTCTTGTGTTGCTGGTCACAGCAACCGGAAAAAACAGCTTTGTTGGTCCAACCTTGATCGGAATCGTGATCGCCCTTTTCGCCTTTGCCGGTTTCTATTTTGTGCAGCGACTCGGAATTTTCCGTTTTCTCGCTCGCATCATTTCGCGTTTGGCCGGTTCCTCGGATTGGCAATCCCTCGTGCAAGGCGGAGATACGCTGGATCGAACCGTTCGTTCTCTCTACGCCCGGCGCGGTGGCGTGCTCGCATGCTGTGCCTGCACCATGGCCTCGCTCGTCGTCGGCTCAGGAGAAATTTGGCTTGCGCTTTGGTTCCTCGATCTGCCCGATTCATTCCTGAATGCGCTCATTTTGCAAAGCATGGTGTTAACCATTCGCTCGGCTGCATTCGCAGTTCCGGCAGGATTGGGAGTACAGGAAGGCGGCTATCTTGTGGTCGGCAGTTTGCTTGGAATTTCTGGTGATGGCGCCTTCGCTCTTTCCCTGGTCTGGCGCGCGCGCGAAATCGGCCTTGGCGTTCCGGCGCTCATCGTCTGGCAAGTCATTGAGGCCCGCCGTCTCTGGCGAACCCGCGCAGAAGCGACTGCGCGGTAATGCTCAAGATGGGAAGTCAGGTCCCGAAGTTTCGCCATTCGCTGTTTTATTTTCGCCGGGTTGGCGAAACTGGTTCGGACGCCCCACCAAATCCAGGCCATGCCGCTCGGAGGCGCCAACTGCCCTGACAATTGAGCGATCACGGGCGTATTATCATAGGCGTTGAGGAACGCCAGGATGAGAGGCAGCCATTGTCTTCCAGACGCAGCGGCGATCAAGTCCAGCAGAAAAATCAATAAATCGTCGGCGTGCCGCGATAGCGCCGGCAGAGTTTTATCGTGGACAATTTCAAAATCGATCAGCCGCGCCCGATTACTCTTTTCGTCATAGATTACATTGGCCATACCTGCGTCGCCGTGAGACCACGGACCTCGAAATTGCTTACTCCGGAACTGGTGCGCTCGCCGGAATTCCAATCCGGCTGCTTCCACCATCGGTCGGCTGAGCGTGCCACGATTTAAGTGTTCCCACAGGCTCTCGCCCGGCAACCGGTCGATGGAGATTGCGTTGTTGCGCAAGCTCGAGGCGCGAAACCGGTCGCCATTGAGCAGTTTGAAACATGCTACTTCCCAGCGTTGCCAGTCTTCTGTTTTGGTCCAGAAACGGATCGGTAAGCCGGCGATACGAAAATATAGGTTGGCCAACTCGCTCAATTGCGCGCCGTATACTTGGCGTCGCTTGATCACTACCCGCCGGCCGCGTCGGATTGTTTCCGAGATCGAATTGATCTTTAGAGAATCGACGAATCTTGCTGCGGCACTGCTTAGAGCTTCAGGCATTAGTCGCTCTGCCGGGCTGGTCCCATTATCCCCCATTGGCATTGGTGATTTGTTATTCGATCCTATGGCGCTTCGCGGCTGTGTAAACCTGCCTGGTTGAGATGAGTTGAAAGGTTAAAAAGTCAAAAAGTTAAAAGAGTTAGAAAGTTAAAAAAGGAGCCGCGCGAGGCACAGGAACCTTCTTAACTTTTAGGTTTTCAACTTTTTACTTAGCTACCCAGCGCGATCGTCTCACCGGGATGCATCACGCGCAGTCGCGTTTTGACTTTGCGCTTCTTCAGTTCGCGTTCGAACCCTTCGGGCGTCCCTGTCAGCAGCGGGAACGTTCCGTAATGCATTGGAATTACCGTTCTCGGAGCGACCAGCTTCACCGCTTCTGCCGCCCGAGACGGTCCCATCGTAAAATGATCGCCAATACAAACCAGCATGGCGTCGATCTTATGAAATCGTTTTACAAGCACCATGTCGGAGAACAAATCTGTGTCGCCCGTGTGATAGATCGTAGGACCGTTGCCCAGCGAGATGATCAGCCCCGTGGGATTGCCGGCATAAACGGGCGGTGCATTTTGCTTTTCAATGGACGAACCGTGCCATGCTGGGACGAACTGCACTTTTACTTCGCCATCAAGCAACGAAAGCTGACCGCCTAGTTGGCCGGTTGTTTCATTTCCGGCCTGTGCTCCCGGGTAACCTAGCACTGAAACAATCGCCGCGTTGAGATCAAAGTTCGAAACCAAACTCGCACCAGTGCGCTTTCCGATCTCCACTGTATTGCCGACGTGATCGCCATGCCCATGCGTCAGGAAAATAAGGTCAACATGATCGAGGCTGGCCAGCTCGTCCTTGCCGCTTGTGAACGCCGGATTGGTTATCCAGGGATCGATCAGCAAAATCTTTCCCGTAGCCGTTTTGATTTTGAAAGCGGCGTGCCCATACCAGGTTAATTGAGTTTCCATGCTAATGAGGAAATCGAAAAGCGTTCACTCGGCAAGCGTAACGACCTCCTGCCGATGATTGCGCTGCGGCCTGGGCTCTGCAGGGGTAACCCTATTCCTAAACTCGACGGCTTAAAGCCGTCGGGTTTTGCCCTGCCGCTTGAACAGATCCCAGCTCGCTGGGCGGTCGAGCGGGAGCCGCAGCGATTTGCGCCGCGTCACCGTTTTTCGAGCACGTCGGCCGCGGGGGCGATCCAACGCTGAACTTTTGGCGCGCGGAAGCGTTTCGCTGAGTTGTACGATGCCAACCAACTTCGGATACATAAGGTTATCTCGATTAGCTCGATAAAAACGGTGATACCCGTCCGACCAGCTAGTGAGAAGACCAACCGCACTGAGCTTCCGCAGTTCATCCTGAACGGTGTGAAGAGTGAGCCCGCTCGCGTTCACCAGTTCGCGCACGTAGTGCTGCTTCGGCGGGGTAGTGAAGAACAATCGCAGGAGCTTGGCCCGCACCTCCGGAAATAAGACATCCAATGTCGCGCGCTCAGATTTCGACATGCTGCTAATTCAAGTTCGACAGCTTTAAGCCGTCGAGCTTGAAATTAGGGAAGAGGCCCCCGGAGTCGCATTGAAATCCGCGATTTCGTTGATGAACTTGACGGCTTAAAGCCGTCGAGTTCTTACGCGCGTCTCCCGTTCGCGCGATACTGGCACCGACATCTGGACGGCTTCAGAGAAACGGAAGCGGAACCACTTCGACTCGAATTGCTCTGACCGGTTTCGGTTCAGAATCTTCAGTTGCGAACGCATCCAGTCCGCCCGCCGCACGGCGGGACGGACTCGCTGCGGCGAGCCTGGTGTTGGCGCTGTTGAAGCCGCGTTTCACGTATCCGAGGGCAATTTCTTGTCGTTTGCTGCGCGTGGCGCTTGTGATCCAGCCAACTTCCTTCCCCGGCGCTGAAGGAGCGGCAAGTTTCATGCCCGGCTGAAGAGGGAGATCGTCCAGCGAAATCAGGCCGCATAATCGCTTGTTCGTCTGGCCCGACATCTTTATTCGCGAGATGACTTCCTGGCCGATGTAACAACCCTTTTGGTAGTCGATCGCCCGTTGTTCCAAATTAGCTTCGATTGGAATAATGTCGTTTGTCAACTCGCGACCCCAGCGCGGAATTCCCTGCTCGATTCGCATCACCTCAGCCGCGTCGGAATCGCAAAGGGCCCATCGCGAGGATAATTCCTGTAAGGAGACGTGATGCTGCGCAGCATCGCCCCATATGTCCCATCCCGGTTCAGCAAAACGGCGCACAGAGACGATCCGTCCATGCTCCAGAGCCGGGGGCTGTTGTGACAGCACGTGAAAAAGCGAAAATTGATCGGTGACGTCCTCAATCTGCACGTCGTCGGCGATCACGTAGCGCTCCAGCCGGACCTTTAGCGCTTCTCGAAGATCGGCCGCTGCGTCGACCAAAAAGGAGTCTCCCGATGCGGAAATGTAAATATGCGCATCCGTTTTGCCTTTCGCATTCAGAATGCACGCTTCGATCGCGGACGTTTCACTCGCCTTGCGCAGATCATTCGTGATTTGCCCGTTGAGGAACCGAAGCCGGTCCGCGCCGGTGATACGAAATTTTGCGCGCCCGGAAAGGTCGAGAAAGATCGTATTATGCATCGCAAGTCACTTTATGCATAAAGCTCGGACAAAAAAAATCTCGCGCGTTTCTGCCGCCTCCCCTTGCAGTAAGGAGAGAGGATTGAGGTGAGGGGTCCGAAACATTAAAAACTCAACGCCGCAAACCCTCACCCTACCCTCTCCCTTGGGAAGGGAGAGGCGATTGCACAAATGCAGGTGACAAAGACGCTAGATGCACGATAGCAGCTTGGCTACTTTGGAATGATCGCGTCATTCCTTCCCGGATGACAGCCTACTGAGCAGCTGCTTGAAAAAACCGGGACGCAATCGTGTTGTTTCGTCACTGGCTCCGCTGCTTGCCACACTGATCAATGGCGGAGGCGACACTTCTGGACCGGCGTCTTGCCGGCTCTGGGTTTTCGTTTCGGCTGAGCTCGGGATCGACTCGCTGGCGCCGGTTTGTTCTTCCGGCTCCTCCAGTTGCAACTCTTCACCAGCAACTGGCGCAGCCTCGTGCAAATATTTTCGTGCCACTACCGAGTAATCGTCGTCTCCATGGCCCCAGTGCATTTGCTCGAGCAATTGATCGCGAGCCGCGGCGGTCACACCCAGATCGAGATAGTTCGACAGACCGATCTGATTAGCGATCTGCATATCTTTCAACATGTGTTTGACAGAAAAGTGGGGCTCAAAATCGCGGCTGAGCATTTTAGGCAGTTTCATCGCAAGCGTTGTAGAGTGGCTGGCGTTACTGCGCATTGCCTCGAGGAACTTTTCCAACGGCAAACCCAAAGCTTGAACAAGTGCCAGCGCTTCCGCCGCTGCCTGGATGCTTGCAGCCGTGACCATGTTGGTTGCCACCTTGATGGCGCTGGCCTGGCCAATTGTCGGTCCGATCTCGATGATTTCTTTGCTGCTGGCTTCGAGGATCAGACGCGCGTCGCGGAGCGCCGCATCGTTCCCGCACACATAAAAAACGAGCTCACCTTTTTCGGCTGCGGTTTTGCTTCCTGTAAATGGCGCCTCGACAAACCGCGCGTTGCGACGTTCGACAATCTCAGCGGCGGCGCGCATTGAATCCGGAGCAACCGTCGAATGCGCAAGGACGAGATGGCGCGGCGTAAGTCTTTCACCTAGCTGTTGGGCGGTTTGCAACAAAGCGTCATCATCGGAAACAAATATCTGGATATAATTGCAAATCTCAGCTACCTCCCCGGGCGACCCGACAAAATTCGGAACAGAACGCGGCGACCGGTTCCAAACATAAACTGGAAACCCTTTCCGACGCAGGTTCCCGGCCACGCCGCGACCGATAATCCCAAGTCCGATCACACCGATGTTTTTGCGCGTTGCGTGGGACATAGGCTTCAGGCGCTCCATTGAGGCAGCCGTCCATAATCAAACTGCCGGGAAAACTGACCTGAGGCAATGCAGAAATTCAGATACGTAGCGATCCTTCCCTCACCGAGAAACTGCAACAGGAAAAACGTGCGTTAAATAAAACAAGCGCCGTAGGCGCGGCATATTTATAGTTTCGTCACATTCTGTTCCGATAAGCTCCGCTAAGAGCGTCATGTAAAGCTGGCAAAATGGCGAACACCTATACGCAAATATATATGCATGTTGTTCTTCGCGGTTTCCGGGCGCACATGCGTGATTTCCTCGACGCATCGTGAGGAACTGCAGAAGTACATCACCGGCATCGTCACGCGACAGGGTCAGAAATTAATTGCCATTTACTGTATGCCCGATCACACGCACGTCTTGCTTGGGCTGAAACCAAACATCGCCCCCATCGAACCTGATTGGCGATATCAAAACAGGATCGACTAATCACATCAACGACGAGCATTGGATTGGCTGCCGATTTTCATGGCAGGAAGGCTACGGCGCATTTTCTGTTTCCCATTCTCATCTGGACCGTGTGGCCAAATACATCCAAAACCAGGACAAACACCATCGGCGAAAGTCATTTCAGCAGGAATATGTTGAATTTCTCGGGCGGCATCACGTTCCATACGATCAGCGTTACGTTTTCAAGCCAGTAGAATGAATTCGCGGGTTGGAACATGCCGCTCCTACGGAGCTTAACCGAATTGCACTATGGCAGGCTATAGACACGCCGCGCCTACGGCGCTCGTTCAGCGCGAGTCGCTTGAACCATTCAGCCTAGAGATCTGCGCATCTTCGTTTCATTTCAACCGAAATTCAGACAGGTAATACAAGCCGACTGATCCAACGATCTGCAGACTCCGCGCGCTGATTTTATCAATTGCATCCCCGGCGGTGTGCCACCAGGGATAATCGAAATCAATCACATCGATTGTCGGAACGCCGATAGCGTTTAGCGGTGAGTGGTCGTCGATCATCTCCCGGTCAAGGTACGTGAAATAACTTCGCAGCTTGAGCGCTTCGGCTGCCGCAAAAATATCTCGCGCCATTTCGGAAGGCGAATCCGCGGGAAGCGTGACATCGAGCGAGCGATCGCCCACCATGTCGAACAAGATCCCGCCGTGGAATTGTCTGCCCTCTCCGAGGTGCTTGGCAAAATAGCGGCTTCCGTATAATCCATCCGTCTCGGAAAAATTATCGTACGCTTCTTCGCCATCAAAAAACACCAGCTCGACCTTCGCAGCCAAATTGGGATGCTGCCCGATTACACGCGCTAATTCCAACAGGAGCCCTGTGCTTGAGCCACCATCATTAGCTCCGACGAATCTTATGGCGTCGAAAGTTTTCGTGTCGTAATGCGAGCATAACAAAAACAAAGGCGCCGCGTTCCCTTGGCCGGGAAATTGGGCAATCAAATTCACGAACTGGACCTTGTCCCGCGGGGTGTCGTCGGTGAACGCTTGTCGGGTTACATGCCAGCCGGAGCGGCGGAGCTGGTCCTCGATGTAACGCCTGGACTTCTCGATGGCTTCAGATCCAGACGGGCGCGGCCCGAGGTCGACCAATTGTTGAACATGCGCGAAAGCTTTCTCACCCGAAAATTCGTCCCAGATTTTTGTTTGCGCTGCTCGCAGAGCAGGCGCCCCAAGCAACGAGACGAAGCAGAAAATAGCCGCGATTTGTAGGGCGTTTGACTCACTCGCTCCCGCTCTTTCGCTCTGATGAGCCGCCCGTCTATGTCGCTCGCGGCCCCGCGGCTCCATTCTGTGAAATGCAGTGATCGGTCGATGTTCTTGGATTGGCGTCTGACACAGACGCCCTACAATTTCCATTGATCTCCTTACTCCGGCTCTGGCAGTCCAAGAGCAGTTACAATCCGCTGAAGATCGTCGTTCCCGTAGTACTCGATTTCAATTCGGCCTCGTTTGTCTCCATGATGGATGGTGACATGTGTAGCGAGGTGTTCTTGCAGGCGGTTCTGTAAATCTTCCACCGCCGTTGGTGTGACGCTTGGCTCAGCTCCAGCGCGTCGATACTTTCGCCGTGAACGGCCGATCCCAAGCAGGCGAGCAACCAGCCGTTCCGTGCCACGCACGGTGGCGTTGCGACGCAAAACAGTTTCCGCAGCCAGGAGCTGTTCCTCAGGCGCTTTTAACGACAACAGCACCTTTGCATGACCCACAGAAAGCAAATCCTGGGCGAGCCAGACTTGCACCTGCTGGTGAAGATCCAAAAGTCGCAGCGCGTTGGCCACCGCGGCCCGGCTCCGCCCTACTTTGAGTGAGATGTCTTCCTGCCGCATTCCAAATTCATTCGCTAACCTTGCGTAGCCTTGGGCCTCTTCGATTGGATTCAGATCAGCGCGTTGCAGGTTTTCGATCAACGACAGTTCGAGGACTTCCAGATCATTTGCGCTTCGGATGATGACAGGCACTTCGGTAAGACCGATCTCCTGCGCCGCGCGCCAGCGACGCTCGCCGGCGATCAATTCGAATCGCGCGCCTACCTGGCGGACAATGAGCGGTTGAATAATGCCGTGTTGCCGAATGGAACCGATCAGTTCCTGCAGTGCTTCGCGCGCGAAATCTTTGCGTGGCTGCAACGCACTGGGCACGATGGTTGCCAAGTTGATCTGGTGCACTCTCTCGCCCGACTCCGCCGCGTCTGTCCGTGTTGCGACCGCGGGAGTACCAATCAGCGCGCCAAGACCTTTGCCCAGACCAGTCCGTGCCATGCGCCTGAGGCTACGGGAACAGTCTGATCAACGCAAACAACAAACCGCTCCGGCGCCTAGAGTGGTGGAGAATCAAATAAGAGTGTTGACGACAGCGCTGCTTCAACATCTCCGCCAGAGCACTGATTCGCTGCGGGGAACAGAGGACCCTCTAAAAATCGGAATTTGTTCCCGCCACATCCGCAGTGCTATAGGCCGAAATCATCGCGTCTTGCGGAGATTTTTTCTGCCCGCGAATTACGCTAATTGACGCGGATTAAGAAAAGAAATTTCGGACGAAGTGCTCTTGGAGTGTCGGGCGTCTTCGCACCGCTTTTGAGCCTGCACTTGGTTCGATCCAAAGCGATACGGGGACGTGTCGCACTCCGAAGGCTTCGCGAAATCCAGCAACCAATTCTTTGCTCTCCTATCCGTGTTAATTCGCGTTATTCGCGGGCTGAAGTCCGGTTGCGGCTTCGCCGCGCTGGGTAACTCGCGTTTGCCACAAATGACTGGGTGACAACAGGCAGGCGGTGGCCCTGGCCGGGTTATCACGGGGGGCAGGGCCCACCTATGGAAATTTACAGACGCCTTCGGCTTAAGCGTTGAAGGGCTTAGTGCCGCTTAAGGCGCGACCAGGTTCAACCGGAGGGAAGCGTTGGGCCGAAAGCGCCGCTGACAAAGACGGCGTTGTTCATGTACCAAATCGCCGTTTGGCGCGTGTTCACGTTGTAAAGCACATAGTCCGGCTTGCCGTTCCCATTGAAATCGGCGGTCGCAACCAGTTGCCAGCCGCTGGGGAGGGTTGGGCCAAAGGCGCCTCCGAGAAACGTTACTCCAGACAAATACCAGATGGCTGACTGACGCGTGCTCGGATTGAAGAGCAAATAATCCAGTTTTCCATCGCCATTGAAATCCGCCACACCCACGAGGCTCCAACCAACCGGCAGCGTTGGGCCAAAGGCGCCGCTGACAAAGACGGCGTTGTTCATGTACCACACTGCCGTCTGGCGCGTGCTCGTGTTATACAGCACGTAGTCCGGCTTGGAATTGCCGTTGAAATCGCCCGTCGCCACCAATGTCCAGCCGCTGGGAAGAGTTGGGCCATAGGCGCCTCCGAGGAACGTTACTCCAGACAAATACCAGATGGCTGACTGGCGCGTGTTCGGATTCAAGAGCAAGTAATCCCGTTTCCCATCCCCATTGAAATCCGCCACACCCACCAATGTGAAGCCAGTGGAAAGAGTCGGGCCATAGGCGCCACTGACGAAAATGTTATTGTTCATGAACCACACCGCCGTTTGGCGCGTCCTCGCGTTGTGCAGCACATAGTCTGGCTTGGAATCGCCGTTAAAATCGCCTACCGCAGGCAATCTCCACCCGCAGCCAAGCAGCCAGTTTCCTGCATTGACCACCACTTTTCCCCAATGTCCGCTTTGCGTAGAGGCCGCTCCCACATAGGCCGTAACGCCCACGGTCGTGTGCCCGCCACTGACTGGTCGGAATGCTACCAGCGAATTGCCGTTGCTGGCCGCCGCTGCCTGCGTCGATCCCGCAGCGAGCGTCACGACGTTCTGAAAGTCGCTATTGAGGGTGGTGACGCCAGCCATGAGCGGATGCCCCGCATTAAAGCTGCCCAGCGTGAATGGGGTGCTGACCACGTTCGTCGAATAATTGTACGGATTGTAATTGCCAGTCACCCATCGGCCATTGATTCCGAACGGTTGGCCCGGCCCGTAATGGCTAAAGCCGTACTGGACGACTATCCCGCCTGCATCCACGTAGTCCGCCAGGCGGTCGCCGAGGGTCGCCCCATCCGAGAATTGGGAATTGCTGAACGGCACAACGATGTTGTAGTTCTGAAGCTGAGCGAGAGTAGGAGTGCCAGCGGTCGCGTCAAAAAGGTCAACCGCGGTCACATTGGGCTCGGCGAGGATTTGCGATTGAAGTTGTGCAGGCGGGCCCGCACTGCTGTCGGCATAGACGATGAGGACCCGGAAATCACATGGCCCTGGCGGCGAGCCAATTTTATTATAGTAAACGTTGGGGTCCTTGCGCGGCGCGCCACCGGGCAGATCACTGCGGTTATCGGACCAGACGATGTGGAAGACGCCCGGCGTGGCAACTACCTGGTCGTAGTCGCCCATGTAAGTAGAATTGACCACAGAGTCGCGGCCGAACTCCGGCAGCGACGCCGTATCGCTCACGGCGAAGCTTGGCGTAAATGTTATCGTCCCGCCGGAGATGGAGGCGATGCGGCCATAACGCTTAAACAAGTTGTTATTGGCTGGGTCCTCCTGTCGGCTGTAATAAAAAACACCAAGCCTGTCACCCGCTGGAGAAACAACGATAGTCGGCATCCACTGGTCAGTCGTGGTCGCATCATCGTTCACTCTGATCGGAGCGCTCCAGGTTGCGCCGCCATCGGTAGATTGCACGAATAAGACGTCCGCCTTATCCGAGCCGGGGCCGTCGTTATCGTAGGTGACATAGATGTTGCCGCTTACCGGGTTGACCGCGGCGTGCGGGAATTCGTTCGTGCGGAAGAGCGAGAAAGTGGCGGTACCTTGGCGCAAGCCGGTAAGGCCGAGGTCACCATTGGTGCCGCCTACCAGTCCGGAGGCGACAGTGCTGGGCGCGCTCCAGGTCACGCCCTGGTCGGTTGACTTGCGGACTTGAAGTGTCGTGCCGGCATACCAAAAGACGTGCACGGCATGATTCGGGCTGACAGTGACAAAACCGCCCTGGTTGTTGGAGACGATCGGTGTTCCACCGCTGGGTCCCCAAGTCGCGCCACCGTCGGTGGAGCGGAAATGATAAATGCCTGGGCCAGCGCCAAAGCGACGGGAAACAAGATATACGTTGCCGTTGCCTGCTCCGGGGAAATTATCGACTGTGATCCACTCCTTGTCCTCGGAACTTCCGCCGGGCGTACCGTTGACCGGCGCCAACCATGTCGCGCCGTTATCGGTGGAACGGAACACCTGGATCACATTGGAGTTGGTAAATCCCAAGGTCGCGAAGTAGATGCGGCCAGAGGTACTGTCACGCGCCAGCCATCGGTCGAGCGCGACCAACCGGTGAAGTGATTCGTACTACCCGCGTTCGAGCCGGAGTCGTTGAAGCCGGCAACAATCGTGTTGCCGAAGGCGACAAGACTGGTCTCGCTCTGGGTGAAAAAGGATGTCCCGGTCGACCCATTATTGTTGTTGATCAGAGCGTTGACCGTGGGCGATTCGGGAACTGCGCTTGCCTGATTAATCTCTTGCAGGTTCAGCGGGCCGGGTATTCCCTCGGGAGCTATTCTCGTTCGCTGAAATTTTTGCTCCGGACTTCCCAGCCAGCTAGTGTTTTGCGCCGAAGTCTGGCTCGCGAAAGCTCTCGGAGTTGCCAATGCGGCAAGTACGGCCAATGCGGCCAAGAGCAATGTCATTCCCAGGATGACCAATCGCACACGGGACGATGAACTAATACGACTAACGATTTTTTTCAGGCCTGGGGGGAAAGATGTTGTCTTCATGAGAAGTCCTTTATTTACGTGGCCGCAGGTTTACCGGCGCGCGCAATCCGGCGTCAATACTTTTCTCGGCGAAATGCAGATTTACTTTCAGCTGGTACTGCATTTCCGGCGCTTCGCGCTCTGGCCGGTTATCA
>WNGE01005109.1_pt1 | contig 14979 bp, 14 predicted proteins | sample 5400651 | NCBI WGS metagenome assembly WNGE01 (sample SAMN13153370, study PRJNA577476) | soil metagenome | isolation source: 60 cm soil or saprolite under grassland replicate 2 | place: USA:California | collected 2016-06-15 | reverse complement strand
CGCTGGCCGCGAGATGGCTCACCCCGGAGTCACTTCCGATATACGCCGCGGCGAGGGCGAGGGCCCCCGCCAGCTCTGTCAGCGAGGGCTCGACGAGACGAACGGCCGGCACGGCGAGCGCGGTGAGAAGAGCCTCCACCGCCCTGCCGTCGGCGGGACCCTGATGGAGCACGATTTCGAAGCCGCCGTGGGCCGCCATGCTCTCGAGGGCGCGGGCGAAGCGCGCGGTAGGCGCCTCCTTCCAGGCAGCGCCCGCTCCGGGATGCGCGACGAGGAGCGGCCGTTCCAGATCGGCACCCGCGGCCATGAGCGCGGTTTGCGCGGCGATGCGCCATCGCTCGGCGGTGGGGAGATGGGGCAGCTCGGTGGGCACGGTCACCCCCCAGGGGGAAAGGGTGTCCACGAGGTGTTCCCACACCGTGAGCGGCGAATCGGGGTCGGGAACGGGCCGGGCCACGATGCTCTCGGGGACGAGGGCGCCGAGGCGCTTCCGGTACGTGTCCTCTTTGGATCCGAACCACGAGACCACGCGCTGGAACCGCTGAAGTCGCGAGACGAGACGCTCGGACGGTGGGTTTTCCACGAAGAGCGCCTCGAAACCGAAGGTATCGAATGACGTCGCGGCGAGCACGAGGCCCGATCCCTGGAGCAATTCGCCGAGCCTCGGCTGGCCGGCGAAGGTGAGACGGTGGCCGAGCCTGCCCAGCGCGCCGAGGGCGGGGACGGCTTGCAGCACGTCGCCGAGCGCGCCCGGATGCACGACGAGCGTTTCGAGAGGAAGCGCGGGCATGGCGCCCTATTATCCCTGAAAGCGCTTGACTAACCTCATGGCCTGCGGCATCGTTCGATCTCCAGCCTATGCCTGATTCCAGCGCCCCCCTCGTGGCCGTGATCATGGGCAGCAAGTCCGACTGGGAGACCATGCGCCACACCGACGAGGTCCTCACGCAGTTCGGCGTGCCCCACGAATGCAGGATCATGTCGGCTCACCGCACCCCCGCCCTCACCATCGAGTACGCGAGCGGGGCCGAGGGACGCGGCGTGGAAGTCATCATCGCCGCCGCGGGCGGCGCCGCGCACCTCGCGGGGGTGGTAGCCGCCCACACCGTGCTCCCCGTGCTGGGCGTGCCCTTGGAGAGCCAGTCGCTCAAGGGCATGGACTCGCTGCTCTCCACGGTGCAGATGCCCGCAGGGATACCCGTGGGCACGCTGGGTATCGGCAAGCCCGGCGCCACCAACGCGGCGCTGCTCGCCGTGGCCATCCTCGCCAATCAGCGCCCGGATCTGAGGAAGCGACTCCACGAATTCCGGGAGGAGCAGGCCGGCAAAGTCATGGGGGACACGCTGCCGTAACGGTCGAGCCGGGCATCCGACTCGACCGCCACTGTCAACCGCCGCGCACCTCGAAGGAGCCAGCATGAAATTCGCGATCTTCACCGGCATGGGCAACACCTCCTGGAGGGATGTGCTCTCTCTGTGGAAGCACGCCGATCAGAGCGGATGGGATGCCGCCTGCGTCACCGACCACTTCATGCCGAATACGCCGGATCGCGTGGGCGATACCCTGGAGTGCTGGACGGCCCTGGCCGCGCTCGCCGCGGAGACGAAGCGAATGCGGGTGGGCACCATCGTCTCGGGCAATACCTATCGCCACCCGGCCGTGCTGGCCAAGATGGCGACCAATATCGACATCATCTCCGGCGGCCGGCTCATCTGCGGGGTAGGCGCAGGCTGGCAGGAGAACGAGCACACCGCCTATGGCATGCCCTTCTACACCATGCCCGAGCGGCTCAAGCGCCTCGACGAGGCGTGCCAGGTGCTCAACCTGCTCTGGACGCAGGAGCGCTCGACCTTCAAGGGCACGTACTATCAGCTCGACGATGCCCCGCACATGCCGCGGCCCGTGCAGAAGCCGCGCCCCGAGCTCATGGTGGGGGGGGGCGGCGAGAAGGTCACCCTCAAGATCGCCGCGCGCTGGGCGGATCACTGGAACGTGTGGGGCGGTCCGGACATCCTCGCCGCGAAGAGCAAGATCCTCGAAGCGCACTGCGCGACGGTCGGTCGTGATCCCAAGACCATCCTCCGCTCGGCCGTCATGGTCCCCGGTATCACGGACGACGCCGCGCAGGTGGACCGTCTCCAGCAGGCGCTCATGAAGCGCATGGGCCGCGACGAGGTATCGGCGAACGACATCCTCCTCGCGGGTAGCGTGGCCAAGATCCAGGACAAGCTCGGGCGACTCCGTGACACCGGCGTGGGCATGCTCTTCATTCCCACCATGTTCCTGCCCAAGGACCCGCGACCGGCCCTCGACGAGTTCATGACCAAGGTCGTCCCCGCGTTCCAGAAATAGGCCCCCTCCCTCGCCATCCGGAGGAGGGAGAGGGCAGGGGTGAGGGAGGAGTGCATGGCCGCCTTCAAGGACTATGAACACTACGACGCGCTCGGGCTGGCGGACCTCGTCAAGCAGGGCAAGGTCGCACCGTCCGAGCTGCTCGAAGCCGCCATCGAGCGCGTGGAGTCGCGGAACGGCACCGTCAACGCCGTCACCATGAAGCTCTACGACTATGGCCGTCAGGTCATCAGCGACGGCGTGCCCGACGGGCCCTTCAAGGGCGTGCCCTTTCTCCTCAAGGACCTCACGGCCTCCCTGGCCGGGGTGAAGATGACGCGCGGATCGAAGTTCTTCGCCGACACGCCGCCGCCCACCGCGGACAGCGAGCACGTGAAGCGGCTCAAGCGGGCGGGGCTCGTCATCTTCGGCCGCACCAATACGTGCGAGCTCGGCCTGTCCCTGACCTGCGAGCCCCAACTCTACGGGCCTACCAAGAGTCCGTGGGACACCACGCGCATCTCGGGCGGCTCATCGGGCGGCGCGGCGGCTTCGGTGGGCGCTCGCATGCTGCCCATGGCCCATGCCTCGGACGGCTTCGGCTCCATCCGCGCTCCCGCCGCTTGCTGCGGCGTGGTCGGGCTCAAGCCGACGCGCGGGCGCAACACCATGGCGCCCTATACGGGCGAGGGGCTGGCCGGGTGCTCGACCGAGCACGCGGTGACGCTGACGGTGCGGGACACCGCGGCGCTGCTCGATGCCACCGCGGGTGCAGGGCCGGGCGATCCCTACGTGGCCCCGGCGCCCGTGCGATCGTTCCTGGCCGAGGTGCAGGCCGATCGCCGGCCCTTGCGCATCGCCTATACCACCGTGGCGCCCAACCGCGCTCCCGTGGAGGAGGAATATCTCAAGGCGCTCGCCGAGACGGTGGTCTTCTGCAAAGATCTCGGCCATCGCGTGGAAGAGGCGGATCCTGATATCGACCGCGCCTCCGTGGTGCCGACCTTTCTCACTTTTGCCGCCGTCAACATGGTGGTGAACCTCGCGAGCCATCCCACCGCGGGCCGCCCCGCCCGCAAGGGCGAGGTGGAGAACGTCACGTGGGGCACCGCGCAGAAGGGGGAGCAGATCAGCGCGGCCGACTATGTGCGCGCGACCCAGGCCGCCCACAGGCTCGGCCGGCAGATGGCGGCCTTCCACGCGAGCTACGATGTCCTCCTCACCCCGGGGCTCGGCATGCTCCCGCCCAAGCTCGGCTGGATCGACATGATGCTGGAGGACGTGGACGAGTATTGGCGGCGGGTCTTCACCTTCTCGCCGTTCACCGTGTGGTTCAACCTGACCGGCCAGCCTGCGCTCATGCTTCCGCTGGGGCGCTCGGCCTCCGGCTTCCCCATCGCCGTCCAGCTCGCGGGACGCTATGGCGACGAGGGCACCATCCTCGCCCTCGGCGCGCAGCTCGAGAGGGCGCGCCCGTGGGTCAGCACGCGGCCTCCCGTCGCGCCCTGAGCTGGGAGCGGAGCACCACCGCCGTGACCACACTGTCGAGCACGGCGTTCAGCGCGAAGCCGACCATGAGCGGCCAGAGCGGGATGAGAGTGGCGAGCTTCTCGCTGTACCACCAGACGGGCCAGAGGAGCACGCCGGCAATGAGCACCACCACGTTGATCAGCACCACCGCGGAGCCGAAGGCGAGCAGGTGACTGACGGAGGCGTGGGCGCCGCGCCGGCGCCCCAGCCGCCCCACCACGACGGCGCCGGCGACACAGACACCGAGGGGCACCGCCACGAAGACGCCCGCCATGAGCAGCGAGCCGAAGGCCATGGGCAGTCCGGCCACGAAGAAGATCGTCAGCGCTCCCTGATCGTGGCTCGTGGCTGATCTGATGAGGCTTCCCGCGAGGCTGACGGCCAGGGTGAGCACGGGATAGGCCGCGGCGGCGGCCACGATCTGGAGCGCCGCCGCCGCGCCCAGGCCCACGGGGATCAAGCGCACGGACCGACCCAGGGCCGCCTCACGGCCGACTGGTGATGGCGAAGACGGGGTGGCGCGGCGCCTCGGCCCGAAATTGCGCCAGGTCCGATTCGGGCCGCGCGTCGAAGTACGGACGGGTGATAGGCACGCGCGTCACGTACGTCTTGAGCACGAGCGCGGCGTCGTCCACGCCGATCTCGCTCACCGCTATCGCTTCGGTCCGTCCGCCTCGAGAGAGCGTGGCCCGCCCGGCCGCGCGGAGATTGCGCACCCACGCGACTTCGCCGTAGGGAGACACGAGCCAGCGCCGCCCTCCGTCCTCCACGAGAGTGACGGGCGTCGAGCGGGGCGCCCCGCTCCGCTGGCCGGCCACCGTGAGGAGATAGGTCCCGGCGGGCCCGAGGCCCAGCCGCAGCAGCGCACGAATGATCCGATTGGCGGCGCGGCGCCCGAGCCCGAGGCGATAGCGGGCCGCCATCGGTTACGGCAGGATGCGCTGGTAGAGCACGTGGCGGCGGTTCTTGGTATAGGGGCGGACCTGTCCCGGCCACCGCCCCTGATCCACCGCCGCCCCCCACGCGGGCGTGGTCAGCACCTCGGGGCTTTCGATCTCGTAGGTGGCGGAGTAGGTCGGCTCGTTCTCCGCCACGATGGTCTTCTTCTCCCCGCCGATGATCATGGTGAGCGTGGTCTTCTTGAGCCGCGCCACCGCGATGACACCGGGCACCGTGAGGAGGAGCGGCACGTGCTCGGTGTCGTAGACCTCGTTGAAGAGCGCGTCCTGGGCGGGCTCGACGTCCATGGAAGCGGTGAAGAGGTAGCGGGTCTGGATGGTCATCGGGGTGTCTCCTTGTGTTGAGGGCGGAGGAGGGGGTCAGCGGTGATCTTCGGCGGCGTCCACGGGCTCCCAGCCGAGCACGGCGCGCGTGTGCTCGAGATCGCGATAGCCCCACTTGTTCCGCGAGTTGCCGAAGACGATGTCATAGCGCAGGGTGGCGGGGGCGTCGATGCAGCGCTCGAGGAGCCGCACGATGTCGCGCTGGCTGCACCAGACCGAGAATTCCCGCGCGGACAGCGGCCGGTCCTCGGCGTGCACGCGCCCGATGCGCACGCAGATGATCGACAGCCCGTGCCTGTCGGCATACTGACGGCCGAGGACCTCGCCCCACACCTTGCTCACCCCGTAGAGGGCGGCGGGTCGGACGGGGGAGAGGTGGGTGACCATGGGCCAGGAGGTGAGGCCATCGTAGCGGCCGGCCACCAGGTCCTTGTAGGGCTGATCGCTCTCGATCCCGCTGACCGTCGCGCCGCTCGACGCGAAGACGACGCGCTTGACCTGGGCCCGGCGCGCCGCCTCGTAGACATGGTAGGTGCCCGTGACGTTGTTGTTGACGATGCTCGCCCACGGCGGGTCCGGGCTGGTGGCGTCGGCGGCCAGATGCACCACGGTGTCCACGCCCTCGAAGGCGGGCACGATCGCCTCGAGATCCGCGATGTCCGCGCGATGGCACGGCACGCCCTCGACCATGCTGCGATTCAGCGCGCTCAGCTCGACACGGTCTTCGATCTGCTTCCGGAGCGCGCGGCCGATGAGGCCGCTCAGGCCCGTGACGAGGACGCGAGGCTTCGCCATCTAGCGGATGGCCGTGTGCACCAGATTCGACACCTGGTCGAGACGGGCGCTGTGCCAGGGATCCGGCACGCGGCTGTTGGTCAGATACGAGAACGACACGCCGGAGTCCGGATCGGCCCAGCAGTAGGACGAGCCGACGCCCCCGTGCCCGAAGGCGCGCGGGGAGGCGAGGGAGCCCAGGCCGCGTATCGTCTCCGTGGTGCCGCGCGAATGGGGACCGAGCCCGCGGTGCATCGGCATGCCCATGTAGCCGTCCACGCGATCGCCGGTGAAATTGCGCGTGACGAAGCTGACCATGCGGGGCGAGAGGAGCCGCACGCCGTTGACGGCTCCCCCGTGGGCCATCATCTGATAGAAGGTGGCCATGGCCCGCGCCGTGGCATACCCGCCGCCGCCCGGGGTGCCCGCCCGGCGGAAGTCCGGATTGTTCTCCTCGGCCCGTGCGACCTGGCGCCCGCCATCGGCCGAGGGCTCGTGCATGTCCACGGCGCGCGCGTGCTGCGCGTCCGGCAAGCCCACGAAGCATTCGTCGGCGATGCCGAGCGGCTCGGTGATCTCGCTCCGGATGAAATCCCGGTAATCGCCCTTGGTCACCGCCTCGATCATGGCCGCGGCCACCCAGTGGGCGGCGCGACCGTGGTAGTACACGCGCGAGCCCGGCGTCCACTCGAGGGTGAAGCCGCAGACGGCCTGGCGCAGGAGATCGTGATCCTCCCAGGCCGCCTTGGGCACGTCGGCGTTGGGGAAGCCACCCTGGTGGGTGAGGAGCTGGATGATGGTGATATCGCCCTTGGAATTCTGCTCGAAGCCGGGCAGGCGCTCGGACACCTTGTCGGTGAAGGCGAGCGCGCCGCGCTCCACGAGGAGCCACACTGCGCACGCCGTGAGGACCTTGGTAGTGGAATAGAGCAGCCAGAGCGAGTCGTCCTTGGCCACGGCCCGCGACGGCTCCGTGCGCGCCTCGCCGATGCTCGAGAACACGGCGAGCTTGCCGTGGCGGGCCACCGCGTACTGGGCGCCGGGATAGCGCCCCTCGGCCACGTGCCGCGTGATGGTCTCGTGCAGGCGCTCGAGCGCCTTGGCATCGAGATCGAGCGAGGAGGGCGTGGCTTTCTCGAGGATGGCGGGCATGGACTGGCTCCTCTCAGGGCTTGGTGGTGATGCGTGACCTGGCGGTGGCCTCGGGCATCGGACTCAGAGAATAGCCCAGACCGGGCGCGGCAGCCAGCCCGGCCGCGGTTGATCTTTCACCGACGATCTGGCACGATCGCCGCGCCCGCGCCCCAAACCCTCAACGTGGAGGCTCACCGATGCGGCTGCCTACGCTCTTTGTCACGGCCTGGCTCTTGTTGCTGGGGCCGCTTCACGGCCTCGCCTCCGCCCACCGTCCGGGCGACCCGCCGCATCAGCTCTATCAGATGGGCGACCTCACCCTGGAAAGCGGGAAGGTCATCAAGGACTTCGCGATCTCCTACGTGACCCACGGCACTCTCAACGCCAGGAAGTCCAACGCCATCCTCATGGTGACGGCGCTGTCGGGGAATCACCATCGGCTCGACTTCCTGATCGGGCCGGGCAAGGCCCTCGACACCAACAAGTACTTCATCGTGGCCACGGATGCCATCAGCAACGGCCTGACCACCTCGCCGAGCAACAGCAAGGCGCAGCCGCGGATGCAGTTCCCGCGCTTCGTGATGCGGGACATGGTCCAGTCGCAATACCGACTGCTCAAGGACAAGCTCGGCATCGACCACGTGGTGGCGGTGGTCGGGCCGTCCATGGGCGGCATGCAGGCGCTCCAGTGGGGGGTGAGCTATCCGGACTTCATGGACAGCCTGGCCGCCCTCGTTCCGCTCGCGCGGACTCCGGCCTGGAGCGTGGTGGTGGTGGACGCGAGCCGCAAGGCCATCACGCTCGACCCGGCGTGGAAGGGCGGAGAGTACACCACCCCGCCCGCGGAGGGCATCCGGCTGTGGCGCGACATCGTGGGGTTCGCCGCCGCGCGCACGCCGGAGCTCTACCGCTACCAGTTTCCCCAGCCCCTCGACGTGCTCCCCTGGCTCAAGAGCCAGGAAGACGCGCAGCTCGGCCTCTTCGACGCCAACGACTATATCTATCAGACGTGGGCCTACGAGACCCACGACGTGAGCACCACGCCGGGGATGAACGGCGACTACGTCAAGGCCCTCCGCGCCATCAAGGCCAAGACCCTCATCATGACGGGGACGAAGGATCTGTTGAATCCGGAGTGGGAACCGCTGGAGGCGGCTCGGTACATCCGCGACGTGCGCACGGTACCCATCAACCCCGATTCCGTCACCGGACACTTCGCGGCGGGCGGATTCATCCCCGCCGACGTCGAGCAGATCAACCGGGAGGTCGAACGGCTCCTGGACATCGTCACCCAGCAAGGCGCCAAGCTCAGATAGCCCCACGGGCTGCCGTCGACAAGGAGACAACGACATGCGGACACGCGTCCTCCTTGCTGCCGTGGTGATCTTGACGAGTGACACGAAGGGCCGGCCGAGTCGCTCCGGCCGGCCCTGTGCGTGCCCGTCGCGCCGATCCTGGATCAGAAGTTCAGGGGGTCGGTGACGCGGACCCAGCGTCCGCCCTTGACCACGGCGAGGAAGGAGGAGTTGGCGCCCTGGTGCTTGTCGGGGCCGAAGCTCGCTTCCGGCCCGTTGAAGATGTCCTTGTACCCCTTGATCGATTCCATGGCCTTGACGAAGCTGTCGAGGGTGAGGTCCTTGCCCGCCTTCTCGAGGGCCACCACGGTGAGGTCGGCGGCGACGTGACCGTAGACCGCGCCGATATTCGGCTCGATCTTGTACCGGTCCTTGTAGCGGTCGAACCAGGCCTGGGCGGCGGGGCTCAAGGTGTCGCGATAGGGCATGTCGGTGAGGCCCATGGCATAGAACCCTTCGGTCACCCCGCCCTGGGCGGCCGCCACCACCAGATCGTAGCTCGCGGCGGAGCCGAGGAAGTCCACCTCGGTCCAGCCGATCTTGCGCGCGGTAGCGTAGGGCACGATCGAATCGCGCACGATGGTGCCCACCACCACGAGATCGCAGCCCGCCGCCTTGAGCTTGGTGATCTGCGCGGTGAAGTCCTGGTCGGTCGGCTTGTGGGTGGTGGTCTCGGCGAGCTTGATCTTCATTTTGTCGACCTGCATCTGGATGCCGTCCATGACTTCCTTGCCGAAGTCGGTGTCCTGGTACATGGCGCACACGCTCTTCTTGCCCTTCTTGATGACGAAGTAGTTGATGCCGGCGCGGACCTGGTCGACGTAGGTGGCGGCCCCGTAGAACTTGAGCTTGTTGAAGGGCTCGAACATCGAGCGGGCCGCGGAGAGCGGGAAGAGGTTCGGCACCCCCGCCTCGATCTGGTCCTTGAAGAGCGCGTTGTTCATGGGGGTGCCGAGCCCGGCCACCATGGCGAAGATGCGATCGCGGTTGATCAGCTTGGCCCCCGCCTGGACGGCGCGCGGGACCTGGTACTGGGTGTCCTCGACGATGAGCTTGATCTTGCGCCCGTGGATGCCGCCCTTGTCGTTCACTTCGTCGAAGCGCATCTTCACCGCGTTCGAGGAGGAGACGCCGTAGGTGGCGGCGGGGCCCGAGAGGTCGGTGTGCATGCCGAGCACGATCTCGGTGGGGGTGACCCCGCGCGTCTGCGCGAGGGCCACCCCGGCGAGGGCGAGGGCGGCGATCAGGAAGGCGATGCCCAGTGTCTTCTTCATGGGGGCTCCTTTGGGGTGGGGGCTACGCGTCCACGTACATGGTGTCGATGACGTCCTTGTACTTGAGGTTGACGAACGTGCGCTTGAGCTTCATGGTCGGCGTCAGCTCGTCGTCCTCCGGGGTGAGGATCTGCTCGATGAGGCGGAACTTCTTGATCGTCTCCACGCGGGCCAGCTGCTTGTTCACCCGTTCGATCTCGCCCCAGATCAGGTCCTGCACCTCCGGGGCGCGACAGAGCGAGGCGAAGTTGGTGAACGGCACGTTGCGCTCCTGGGCGAACTGGGCCACCGTCTCGTGGTCGATCATGACCAGGCAGGAGAGGAACTTCCGCTGATCGCCGATGACCACCGCATCCGAGATGAAGGGAGAGAACTTGAGCTGGTTCTCGATCTCGGAGGGCGTGATGTTCTTCCCGCCCGCGGTGATGATGATGTCCTTCATGCGATCGGTGATGGTGAGGAACCCCTCCTCGTCGATGCACCCCACGTCACCCGTGTGAAGCCACCCGTTGGTGACCGTCTCCGCCGTCTTTTCCGGATTCTTGAAATAGCCGAGGAAGACGTGGGGGCCCTTGAGGAGGACTTCACCCTCGGGGGAAAGGCGGACCTCGGTGTCGGGACGCGCCACCCCCACCGTGCCCAGCTTGATCCGGCCCGCCGGCATCCCCGTGGCGAGCCCGCAGTTCTCCGTCTGGCCGTACACCTCGCGCATGTCGATGCCGAGGGCGAGATACCAGCGGATCAGCTCGGGAGCGATGGGGGCCGCTCCGGTGATGGCGGCGCGGGCACGCGAGAGGCCGAGGGAGCGCTTGACGTTGTCGAGCACGAGCAGGTCGGCGAGTTGGTAAACGAGCCGGAGGGCCGCCGCCGGCCTTCGCCCTTCGAGGCGGCACGTGGCTACTCGCATGCCCACCCCGATGGCCCAGCCGTAGGCGAGCCGGCCGAGCCACGTCGCCTCGCGCATGCGCAGGGCCACCGAGGAGTAGAACTTCTCCCAGATCCGGGGCACCGCGAAGAAGACGGCGGGCGCGACCTCCCGGATGTTCTCGGGCACGGTGTCGATGCTCTCCGCGAAGTTCACCGTGGCCCCCGAGTACAGAGGGTAAAAGACACTGAACGTCCGCTCCGCCACGTGGGCGAGGGGAAGGAAGGAGAGCTGCTGGTCGCCCGCGCGCGGCTCCGTGACGAAATCGGAGTAACCGATCTGGAAGAGGATGTTGCGGTGGCTCAGCATGGCGCCCTTGGGAGGACCCGTGGTGCCGGAGGTGTACACGAGGATGGCGAGGTCCCCGGGCTGGGCGATCTCCACGAGGGGATCGAAGGCGCCGGGATGCTCACGGTCGTAGCGGGCGCCCTCCGCGAGGAGGGCCTCGAACGCCATCACCTGATCGTCGCGGAAGTCGTGCAGGCCGTCCATGTCGTACACGAAGATCTTCACGAGCTGGGGGCAGCGGGCCCGGACCTCGAGGATCTTGTCGAGCTGCTCCTCGTTCTCCGCGAAGTAGAAGCGGGTGCCGCTGTCGTTGACGATGTACTCCACCTGCTTCGGCGAGTCGGTGGTGTAGATGCCGTTGGTGACGCCGCCGGCCGACATGGTGCCGAGATCGGTATAGAGCCACTCCGGGCGATTGTCCGCGACGATGGACACCACGTCGCCCGGCCGGAGCCCGAGGGCCACCAGCCCGAGGGCGACCTCGCGGACTGTGTCGCCGTACTCGCGCCAGGTGATGGAGCGCCAGATCCCGAGGCTTTTCTCGCGCATGGCGACCTGCGCTCCGCGCTCCTGCACCACCTGGCGAAAAAGTCGGGGCAGGGTGTCTTGTCCCTTGACGATCCAGGGCTGACCGTGGGCGGTGATCGGCGGCGGCCGAGTGATCACGCTCATCTCCACATTTTCTTTCGCTTCCAGCGGCGGGTGCCCCGGATGCTCTCGTCCTTGATGCCGAGATAGAACTCCTTGATGTCGTCCTTCTCGAGCAGCCGGGCGCAGGTGTCTTCCATCACGATGCGGCCGACTTCCAGCACATAGCCGTAGTCGGCCAAGTGGAGGGCCATGTTCGCGTTCTGCTCCACGAGCAGGATGGTCGTGCCCTGCTCCCGGTTGATCCGGCCGATGATCTCGAAGATGTCCTTGACCAGCTTGGGGGAGAGCCCGAGCGACGGCTCGTCCAGGAGCATCATCTTCGGCCGGGCCATGAGGGCGCGGCTGATCGAGAGCATCTGCTGCTCGCCCCCCGACAGCGAGCCCGCGCGCTGCTCGGCGCGGCTCGCGAGCACCGGGAAGTACTCGTACACCATCTGCATGTCCCGGGCCACCCCGTCCGCGTCGCTCCGCGAGTACGCGCCCATCTTCAAGTTCTCGCGCACGGAGAGGAGCGGGAAGACCTCGCGTCCCTCGGGCACGTGGCTCAAGCCGAGCCGCATCACCTTGTCGGGATCCAGTCCCCGCACCGCGCGCCCGTCGAAGGTCATCGTGCCCTTTTGCGCGTCCATCACCCCGGACACCGTCTTGAGAATGGTGGTCTTGCCTGCGCCGTTGGCCCCGAGAATGGTCACGATGGCCCCCCGGGGCACCGCGAAGCTCACCCCGCGTATGGCCATGATCGGGCCGTAGAACGTCTCGATGTTGTTGACCTCGAGGAGCGCGTCGGTCATGCCTCAGCCACCGAGGTAGGCCTTCACGACTTCCGGATGGTCCTGGACCTCGCGCGCGGTGCCCGTGGTGATGGTCCGCCCATAGTTCAGGGCGAGCACGCGATCGGAGACGGAGCTCACCAGGCTCATGTCGTGCTCCACCATGAGCACGGTGATGTGGAGGAGACTCCGGATGTCCTGGATCCAGAAGGCCATCTCCTCCGTCTCCTCCACGCTGAGTCCCGAGGAGGGCTCGTCGAGGAGGAGGAGCTTCGGCTGCGTGCACAGCGCGCGCGCCAGCTCGACCACCTTGCGCACGCCGTAGGGCAGGTTGGCGATGAGGCGGTCTCGATAGGGTTGGAGATCGAGGAAGTCGATGACCTTTTCCGCCGCCTCGCGGTGCTCGATCTCGAGGGAGCGCACGCGCGGAAGGAAGAGGAGCTCTTCGAGGAAGCGCGAGCGCTTGTGGGCGTGGCGGCCGAGGAGGAGATTGTCGAGCACCGTGGCGTGCTCGAACAGCTCGATGTTCTGGAAGGTCCGTGCGATGCCGCGGGGAGCGATCTCGTGGGCGGGCACGCGCGTGATGTCCTCGTCGCAGAAGACGAGCCGGCCGTGGCTCGGATCGTAGATGCGGCTGATCACGTTGAAGATGGTGGTCTTGCCCGCGCCGTTGGGACCGATGATGGTGAAGACCTGCCCCGGCTCCACCTCGAAGCTCACCTCGTCGAGAGCCTTGACGCCGCCGAAGTTGATGCCCACGCCCTCGGCCTTGAAGAAGCTCACCGCAGCCGCTCCGACCGCATGTACGCCCGCTGGCGCTTGAAGGTGGCGCGCTTGTAGAGGGGAAAGGTGGAGAAGTAGACCTTGAGCTTCACCCACCGCCCGTAGATGCCGAGCGGCTCGAAGAGGATGAAGAGCACGAGGATGAGGCCGAAGATGCCGGGCTCCAGCCCGGGCTGCTTCACGAAGCGGTCGGTGAGACGGAACACGGCGGCGCCCGCGTCCGCCCCCAGTATGGACACCACGGCGCCGATCCACGCGGGCACGGAGTCGCGAGCCTGGGAGATCAGCACGGGGAGGAAGGCCACGAACCCCGCCCCGAACAGGGCGCCGTGCAGGCTGCCGAGGCCGCCCACCACCACCATGAGCAGGAACTGGATGGAGAGGAGCACGCTGAAGATGTCCGGAGCGAGATAGCCGATCTTGTGCGCGAAGAGGGCGCCGGCGAGGCCCATGAGGGCGGCCGAGTACGAGAAGGCCATGGTCTTGTAGGCGGCGAGGTTCACGCCCATCGATTGCGCGGCGATCTCGCTGTCCCGGATGGCCACCCACGCCCGGCCGGTGGGCGAGCGCAGCAGATTGCGAGTGATCCAGAGCCCGCCCATCAGGACGGCGAGGCAGAGAAAGTAAAAGGCGACCTCATGGGTGAAGGAGACCCCGAAGATCACAGGCTTGTCGACGGGCCGGCCCTTGAGCCCGTGCGTCACCCCGTCCCACCGCGTGAACACTTCCTGGATGATGAGGGCGAAGGCGAGGGTGGCAATGGTGAGATAGACGCCGGTCATGCGAAGGGCGGGCAGGCCGACGAGCACGCCGGAAGCGGCGGTGAGCACGGTGGCCAAGGCGACGGAGAGGAGCCACGGGAGTCCGAGATCCTGGGTGAAGTACACGTGGGCGTACGCGCCGATCCCGAGGAACGCCGCGTGACCCAGGCTGACGAGCCCGGTGTAGCCCGCGAGCACCATGAGGGAGAGGCCGCACAGTCCGTAGATCAGCACGAGGCTGATGTCCACGAGATAGGCGGGGACGAGCTTCGGCAGCACGAGCAGACCCACGAGCAGGGCAATGTACCAGTTCCGCTGCGTGCTGTCGGTGAAGAGGGTGAGGTCTTGGCCATAGGACGTCTTGAAGGGGAAGCGCATACGCGGGACGCTAGACCTTCTTTCGCCCGACCGCCCCGAAGATCCCCTGAGGCCGGACCACGAGCACGACGAGGAGCACGAGGTAGGCGGCGACGTCCTTGAATCCGGGGGGCAGGTACGCGCCGGACATGAGCTCGATGACGCCGATGGTGAGCCCGCCTACCAAGGCGCCGGGAATGGATCCGAAGCCTCCGAGCACTGCGGCGGCGAAGGCCTTGAGGCCGATGAAGCCCAAATTGATGTCGACGAGCGACACGGGGGCGAGGAGCACCCCGGCGATGGCGGCCACCCCCGCGGAGATGGCCCAGATGAGCGAGCACATGAGCTTCACCGGGATGCCCATGTAGTAGGCGGCGAGCTGGTTCTGGGAGACGGCCTGCATGGCCACGCCCACCTTGGTGTAGGTAAAGAAGACGTAGAGCACCGCGCAGAGCACGACGGTGCCGACGATGATGGACACGTATTCGTGGCTGACGCTGACGCCGCCCACCCGCGAGGTGTGGGCGCTGAAGGGCGTGGGAAGCGTGTAGATCTCCGTTCCCCATACGATGGACGCGAAGCTCCGGAAGACCGCGGCGAGCCCGATGGTCAGCATGACCACCGCGAACTGCGGCTGGCCGAGCACACGGCGGAGGACCACGGAATCCAGGGCCGCCCCGAAGAGTCCCACCACGGCCACCGCGGCCGCGAAGGCCACCCAGTAGCCGACGCCGTACCACACCACGAACATGTAGCAGGTGA
>WNGE01005108.1_pt1 | contig 14981 bp, 13 predicted proteins | sample 5400651 | NCBI WGS metagenome assembly WNGE01 (sample SAMN13153370, study PRJNA577476) | soil metagenome | isolation source: 60 cm soil or saprolite under grassland replicate 2 | place: USA:California | collected 2016-06-15 | reverse complement strand
CGTTTCCGTCAGGAACATCTCATGAACGATGAGCAGTTCAAGTTTGCCGCGGCCAGAACCAAGTGCGCCGAAATGCGCCAGCGGATTCGCGCCCACGACGTACAGCGCCTTCAGCTTGCCCGCCTGCGCCGCTTCGACCATCTGTGGCGCGGTCTGGCCCGCTTTCGAAGGAATCACCCCGCCCCACAATCTTTCGAAAGCTTCACGCGCGCTCGCATCGTCAACGTACGCGTAGCCCGGCAGGCGGTCCGGCAGCAATCCCATGTCGGCCGCGCCGCGCGAATTCGCGTAATCGCCCAGCGCCATGTAGCGCGTTCTGCCCGGCAGTTTCGATCCGAAGGTAACAAGCGCGGCGATCGCTGCGCCTGAAACTTCCGCGCCGAAAACAACGGCAACATCGCTCTCCGCTTCGAGCGCCGCCTTCAATTGCACGAGCTGTTCGACCAGCTCCGGCGCGAGTTGTTCCTCAGAATTCTCGAGCCACCTCAGCGCCGCCGCCTCCTGGCCCGTTGTGATTTTCACAAACTGCTTCGCCTTGCGTTTCAGCTTGATTTCGTTCGAATTGAGAATGAACAGCTTTGTGCCGAAATGCCGGATTCCGCTGCGAATCTGCCAGCCCACGAGCGGATTCTGGTTCGTCGCGTCGTTCCCAATCAGCAGCGCCGCCTTCGACTGATACAACTGCTCCATCGTCAGCAGGGAATCGCCGGCGCGATCCCCCAGCGCCGTTACTAGGCCTGCGTAATCCGCCGTGCGGTGATGGTCGATGTTGTTTGTTCCAAACGTCGCGCGCGCCATTCGCTGCAACAAATAATTCTCTTCGTTCGAAGTCCGGTTCGAACCGACGAACCCGATCGAGTCCTTGCCGTTGGCGTCGTAAATCGCCTTCAGCTTGCTCGCCGCGGCCTGCGCGGCTTCTTCCCAGGAAACGGGATAGAGCTTGTCGCCCTTGCGCAGCAATGGTTGGCGGACGCGCTCCGCGTGCTTCGTGAAATCAAATCCAAACCGTCCTTTCACGCACAGGAAATCTTTGTTGATTCCGCTCAGGTCGCGGTTGTTCGCGCGCAGAATTTCGTGGTTGCGCACGCTCAGCGTCGTCTTGCAGCCATTCGAACAGTGCGCGCAGACCGTCGAAACGTACTGCATCTCCCACGGCCGCGTCTTGTAGCGATAGGTTCCGCTGGTCAGCGCTCCGACCGGGCAGATATCGATGCACATTCCGCACTCTTCGCACTCCAGGTGATCTTCGCGGTTCGGGATGATCACGCTGCTCGCCCCGCGGAGGCCCACGCCCAGCGCCTTCACGTCCATGCCTTCGTCGCACACCCGCACGCACCGGAAGCACAGGATGCAGCGCGGCGCGTCGTAATACACCAGCTCCGACCACTTTTCTTCGGGCCGATGAATCTTTTCTTCCACGAACCGGCTCGAGTCCGCGCCGTAGCGGAAAACCATGTCCTGCAGCTCGCACTCCCCGCCTTTGTCGCACACCGGGCAATCCAGCGGATGATTCGTCAGCAGAAACTCCAGCATGTACTTCCGCGCCTGCCGCACCTGCTCGGTCTCCGTTCGAACGATCATGCCCTCCGTCGCCACCAGCGTGCACGCCGTCTGCAGTTTCGGCGCCTTCTCCACCTCCACCAGGCACATGCGGCATGCCCCTTGCAGCGACAGTCCGGGGTAGTAGCAGAACGACGGAACCTCTGTTCCGATGCGCCGCGCCGCCTCGATCACCAGCGTCCCCGGTGGCACCTGCATTTCGCGGTCGTTGATCTTCAGCTTGACGAGCTTTTGTTCTGGCATGGATTCCTGCCGTGAGTCCCCTTCACCTTGCTCCAACCAGCGCATCGGCGGATTTGAAGGGACAGCGTCCCTGCAAATGCTCTTCAAACTCATTGCGCCATTTCTTCACGATGCTGATGGTCGGCATCGCCGCCGCGTCGCCCAGCGGACAGAACGTGCGGCCCAGCATGTTTTTCGCCAGGTCGGCAATCATGTCGATGTCTTCCCGGCGGCCTAGCCCCGCGTGAAACCGCTCCAGGATCTTGCGCAGCCAAATTGTGCCTTCGCGGCAAGGGATGCACCAGCCGCACGATTCGTGCGCGTAAAAGTGCATAATCCTCCGCGCCATCTCCACCATGCAGGTCTCTTCATCCATCACCACCATGCCGCCCGAGCCCAGCATGGATCCCGCCTTTGCCACCGAGTCGTAGTCCATCGGGATGTCGATCTCTTCCGCGCTCAGCAGCGGGCACGAGCTTCCGCCCGGGATGACGGCCTTCAGCTTCTTCCCCTCCGGAATTCCTCCGGCCACCTCGTAGATGAACTTTTTCATGTTCATGCCGAGGGGCACTTCGTAGATGCCCGGGTTGTTGACGTGGCCCGCGATGCACACCATGCGTGTGCCGCCATTTTTCGGCGTGCCGCGATTGGCGTAGGCGTTCCCGCCTTCGCGGATGATCGACGGCACGGCGCTCAGCGTTTCCACGTTATTGATAATGGTCGGGCATCCGTACAACCCCACCACCGCGGGGAACGGCGGCTTGATTCGCGGATAGCCGCGCTTGCCTTCGAGCGATTCCATCAGCGCCGATTCTTCGCCGCATTCGTAGGCGCCCGCTCCGGTGTGAGTCAGCAGGTCGAAATCGTAGCCCGAGTCCAGGATGTTTTTCCCAAGATAGCCGTGCGCATACGCTTCCGCGATGGCGCCATCGACGATATCCAGAACGTAGCGGTATTCCCCGCGAATATAAATGAACCCCCGATGCGACTGGATGGCGCGTCCCGCGATCACCATGCCTTCGATGAGTTGGTGCGGGTCCATCTCCATCAGCGGCCGGTCTTTGCAGGTGCCCGGCTCGGATTCATCCGCGTTGCAGATCACGTATTTTTCTTTCGGCCAATCCTTCGGCACGAACGACCACTTCATGCCCGTCGGGAAGCCCGCGCCGCCGCGCCCACGGAGATTCGACTTCTTCACTTCTTCGATGATGGCTTCGGGCGTCATCTCTTTCAGCGCTTTTGCCAGCGCCTGATAGCCGCCCTGCTTCAGGTATACCTCGATCTTGTGCGAATCCTGGATGCCCCAGTTCTTGCTGATCAGCGGTGTCTCGGCCGGATGGCGTGCGTGCAGCGCGCCGGAAGTCACCGGCTCGGGCTCCGGACGTTTGCCCAGATCGAGTTCTTCGATGACCCGGTCGAACTTGAGCGCCGTCAGATTCTCGTAAAAGTCGTAGTTGACCTGCATGGCCGGCGCGCCCGTGCAGGCGCCGATGCATTCCACCTCTTCGAGAGAGAAGACGCCGTCCGTGGTGGTTTCCTTGTGCCCGATCTCCAGCCGCTTTTTGGCGCGATCCAGCACGCCGTAGCCGCCCTTCAGCATGCAGGCCACGTTCGTGCATATCTGCACGTGGTACTTTCCCATCGGCTTGCGGCGCAGCATCGAGTAGTACGCCAGCGTTTCTTCGATTTGCACGTTGTTGAGGTCTAGCCGGCGCCCAATCTCGGCGATCATTTCATCGCTGATGTAGCCGTGCTCGTCCTGCGCGTACATCAGCATCGGAATCAGCGCGCTGCGCTTCACCGGATAGCTGCCCTGCAGCTTTTCAAACTTAGCCGTTAGTTGTGCCGAAAGTTCCATGATCACCTGTCTACTTCTCCGAGGATGATATCGATCGTCCCGATGCAGGCGACCACGTCGGCGATCAACTGCCCCTCGATCAGCTTCGGCAGCGCCTGCAGATTGATATAGGACGGCGAGCGGAAGTGAACCCGCAGCGGCTTGGACGAGCCGTCGCTGGCGATGAAGCAGCCCAGCTCTCCGCGCGGGGATTCAACGGTAACAAACGCCTCTCCCGGGGGTGGCGAGAATCCCTCCGTGAAAATCTTGAAGTGGTAGATGAGCGCCTCCATCTCCGTCTTCATCTTTTCGCGCTGCGGCGGGATGATGCCCGGCGCTTCCGCCATGATCGGGCCTTCATTCGTGATTTTGTCCAGCGTCTGACGGACGATTTTCAAGCTTTCGCGCATTTCCGCCACGCGCACCAGGTATCGTGCGTAGCAGTCCGATTCCGTGCGTGTGGGGACAGTGAAGTTGAATTCTTCGTAGCTCGAGTAGGGGAAAACTTTTCGATTGTCGTATGGCACCCCGGCGGCCCGCAGCGTCGGCCCGGTCATGCTGAGCGCAACCGCGTCTTTCGGCGAAATGTAGCCGATTCCCTTGGTACGGCCGATCCAGATGCGGTTTTTCGTCAGTAGCTCTTCATATTCGTCGATGTGGCCGGGCATCATCCTCAGAAAACGCTCGACGGCCGAGCGCCAGCCCGTCGGCGGATCGAGCGCCAGGCCCCCGATTCGAATGTAGCTGGTCATCATCCGCTGGCCGGAGAACATCTCGAAAATGTTCAAAATCTCTTCACGCTCGCGGAAGCAATAAAGGAATACGGACATCGCTCCCAGGTCGATCGCATGCGTGCCCAGCCAGACCAGGTGCGAAGAAATGCGTTGCAGCTCCACCATCATCACCCGGATGTATTGCGCGCGCTTCGGGACTGCCAGCCCCAGCAGTTTTTCCACCGCCAGGCAGTACACCAGGTTATTGCCCAGCGGATTGAGGTAGTCCATCCGGTCCGTCAGCGTGATGACCTGCGAATAGGTCTTGTCTTCGCAGGATTTTTCGATGCCCGTATGGAGATATCCGAGGTCGGGAACCGCTTTCACCACCGTTTCGCCGTCTAGCTCCAGCAGGATTCGCAGCACCCCGTGGGTCGACGGGTGCTGCGGCCCCATGTTCAGGACCATGGTCTTCGCCGTGCCGGTTACCGTGTCAACGGTGGTCATGGCGTGCTGCTTTTCCTGAACATTTCTCCCGCGTTCGGCACGTCGCGATAGCCCTCGACGGGATAATCTCGGCGCAAGGGATACCCTTCCCAATCGTCCGGAAGCAAAATGCGCCGCAGGTCGGGGTGACCCGTGAAGCGGATTCCAAAGAGATCGAAGATTTCGCGTTCCAGCCAGTTCGCCCCCGGCCAGACCGGAACCAGGGAATCCACCACTGCATCATTGCCGCTCAGGCGTACCCTCAGCCGCAATTTCTCGCGCTTCGGGATGGAAACCAGGTGGTAGCTCAATTCGAATCGTGGCTCCGCGGGGTAACGGTCCACGCACGTGGTGTCGCTAAGAAGGTTGTACTGCAGCTTGGCATCCTCGCGGCAGCGCTCCGCGGTGGCGCGAAGAAGTTCGCGGGGCACGACAATGGTGGTTTCGCCCCGGAATTCAATGACCTCTGCAACTGCTTTGGGGTTCCACGAACGCAGGCATTCGGCTACAACATTAGCGTTTTGTCTGGAAGCCTCCGCCACGATTTTTGAATCCCCCATGCGCCGGCTATTTATGCCAGTCGAGTGCGCCCTTTTTCCACAGATAGAGGTAACCGACCAACAGAATGGCGATGTAGATCATCATCTCCACAAAGCCGTACCATCGCAAACTTCGAAAAACGTACGCCCACGGATACAGGAAGATGGCTTCCACATCGAACAGGATGAAAACCATGGCCACGAGGTAAAACTTGACGGAAAAAGGCTCCCGCGCGTCGCCTGTGGGTTCCATGCCGCATTCGTACGGCTGCTGCTTGGCCCGGCTTGGACGCCGCCAGCCCACCAGAACGGAAACAGCGGTCAGCGCCCCGGCGAGCGCCGCGGCGATCAGCAGGTGTAAGAGAAGCGGAGCATAGGTATGTAATCCGGAACTGCTCATGGGCAAAGAGTTATAATACGATTCGAACGCCTGTCGGTCAAATGCGCCCAGTAGATTCTCGCGAGGCCCGCTGAGCGCGCAAACACGTTCGAGCGAACAGGAAAATGCTCGTCGGTCACAATACGAACGTCACAGTCGGGAATACCACGTATCACGTCCAGACGGAAGACGGCGGCACGGCCCACGCCCTTATTGATACCACCGTTTATTTCCGCGGACGTGTGCTGCACCGGCGAACGTACAATTACTTTGACCTCCTGCCGCTGGACCCGGCCCGTGAACGCGCTCTGAAGCTGCGCCTGGATGAGCAGCACCGCGCCGTCATCGAAGAGATTCGGTCAGGCGCGCTGAATCTCGCGCTCCCCCGCGACGACAAAGCGCCTCCGCCTGCCGGAGCGCCTGCTGCAGCTTCGCCAGGGAAAACTCTTTTGCTGGAGTTGATCAACGCAAAGAGTTGGCTGGCAGGGAAAAGAGCGACACTCCAGGTCTCCGTCCGCAATAAGGAGAATGGCGCTGCCGTGAAGCAGGCGCGCGTCTCCGCGCGCATTGAAGGTGCTGCCGAAGCGCAAGAGTTTGCGATTGTTACGGGAAATGACGGGCGCGCTCAGCTCCAATTTGATATGCCCCGGCTTGCAGGTGCCGAGCCGGCCTTGATCATCGAAGCGATAAATGGAAATTCGAAGGGGCAGTTGCGCTTTCAATTGCGTGCCAAGCCGCGCGTGCCCTCTGCGAGTTAAGAGATGGAGACAATCGCCACGATCACCGTCAACGGAGAAAACCGCGCCATGAGCGTCGGCGCCACTGTGACTGACCTGCTCCGCGAATTGGGCCTCGATTCGGGACGCGTGGCGATCGAACGGAACCTGGAAATCTTGCCGCGGCCAAAGTGGGCGGAGACGCATGTCGAAGCCGGCGACCGCTACGAAATTGTGCAATTTGTCGGTGGCGGCTAGAAACGCGTCCCTCGGTTTAGATTCCTTCCAGCAGGTGTCCCATCTTGCGCTTTTTGGTTTTGAGATACGCGCGGGAAGTTTTTGAAACTCGCGGCTGGCACGGCACGCGTTCGACCACGTGAATGCCCGAGTTTTCAAGCTGGCGCACTTTTTCCGGATTGTTCGAAAGCAGCCGGATTCGAATCGCGCCCAGTTTTTTCAGAATTTGCGCGGAAAAATCGTAGTCGCGCGCGTCGGCGGCAAAACCCAGCGTTTCATTTGCTTCCACCGTGTCCATGCCATTGTCTTGTAGTTCGTAGGCGCGCAGCTTGTTCATCAGGCCGATGCCGCGGCCTTCCTGCGGAAGATACAGCAGGATTCCAGAAGGTGCTTGGCCAATTTTTTTCAGTGACAGTTCGAGCTGTGCGCGGCAGTCGCAGCGCAGCGACGCGAGAACGTCTCCGGTCAAGCATTGCGAGTGAACGCGCACCAGCGGCACGTTCTTTTCGTTCAGGTTCCCGCGCACTAGCGCAATGGCTTCTTCCTGCGGCTCGCTGCCTTGGAAACCGTAGATCGTAAATCGCCCGTATCGCGTTGGCAAATTCGCCTGCGCGACCATTTGCAACCCTTCCGCTCCCTTCTTTGTTTGCCTGCTTTGCTGTGATTTCGCGTTCATGGGGAAATGAGAAGTATAGCAGGCCCGCAGAACAGGCAAGCGACAAGCACATTCGGCCGAACAGCCAATCGATGAGAACAGTTTCTCCCGCGACTCTTTACAGGAGGACGAAGAAACGTTAGCGTTAGCGAAGAAAGGCTCCCTGAAAAATGGAAACGGCGACGTCCGTGCGCGACCTGTTATTCACCTTGCTGCTTAAGGTGGGAGTGGCCTCCTCCATCGCTGCGTTGTTGGCGCGATGGAACACGTTCCGGCGGGTGCTCTTCACCGAGAAGCGCGATCCTGACCAAAAACTGAAGCTGATGCTGTTCATGACGCCGCCGCTGATCGTGGGCGTAACGCTGCGGCTGGTTGGAGGGCCTCCTTATTGGTTTGCGGATCTGTCGCTGGAGGGCGCTTTTCTCATGGGCCTGCTCGGCGGCCGCGTGGTCGGGCCGATCGGCGGCGCGATCATCACGATTCCCGCGCTGATTTCGCATGAGTGGCTGGCGATGCCCGCGGCATCCACGGCCGGGCTGCTTGGAGGATTGATCCGGCAGGCTATTCCCAACAAGGAAGATCTCTGGAATTTCGGGCCGTTCACATTCCTGAACATTCCAAAAGCGACGATGCGATTGCTCGGGAAAGCGCAGTTGTCCTGGGAAATGGCGCCGCTGGCGGCGTGCGTCGGCCTGGAGCTGGGACGCGTAGCGCTGGTGCTGGCGACCAAGCCGAAGTGGCTCTTTGCGCTGGACGCGCGCTGGGATTGGTGGCTCACCTTGGTGGTGATTGCGACACTGATGTCGGTGGCGGCGCCGCTGAAAATCTGGAACAACACGCGCATCGAGATGAACCTGGAGAGGCACCAGCAATTGCTGCTGAAGGCGCGCATGGACGCGCTTTCGAGCCAGATCAATCCGCACTTTTTGTTCAACACGCTGAATACGGTGACGGCGCTGATTCGCTTTGATCCGGATTCGGCGCGCGGCGTGGTGCTGAGGCTGAGCAACATTTTGCGGCGGCTGCTGCGCAAGCATGAAACGTTTGTGGCGCTGCGCGAGGAATTGCAGTTCATCGACGATTACCTGGACATCGAGGTGGCGCGATTCGGGCGCGACAACCTGGAGATCGTCAAACAGCTTGACGACGAGACGCTGGAGGCGTTCGTGCCGAGCATGCTGCTGCAGCCGATCGTGGAGAATTGCCTGAAACATGGGCTGGCTCCCAAATTGGGCGGCGGAAAGATCGAACTGCGCACGACTAACCGGGATGGGCGGCTGCACATCGAAATCGAAGACAATGGCGTGGGCATTTCGGAAGAGAAGATGCCGCACGTGTACGTCGAGGGAATCGGGTTGAGCAACGTGCGGGAGCGACTGCGGGTGCTGTACGGTACGGATTTCAATTTGGACATCCAGAGCCGGGCGGGGGAAGGCACGGTGATCCGGATTGACGTTCCGGCGCTGGTGCCGGCCATGCAGACCGTGGGATGAGAGCGAGCGGATGGTTCCAGGCGCGGTTCCTTCCTGGCGTCGGGCAAGTCGCCCCGTAGCTGCATCTCCGGTGGGGGAAGTTCATGAGACTTCACCGGAATCCAAAGTGCGGACCGGGATACCCTGAACCCCCACCCCCAGGTTTCTGCAAGTGCGGATTCTAAAGGACTTGCAGGATAATTTTTCGTAAGTGCGGATTCTAAAGGGGTTATAAGTCCTTTGTTTCCCGCAGATCCGAGGGGTGCTTGTAAGTGCGGATTATAAAGGAGTTGCGGGAGGGGGGTCGTGGAAGTGCGGATTGTAAAGGACTTAGAGGTGGTTAAGGAAGCAAACGAGGCAAAGGAGGTAAAGGAAAACGCGCGAGCAGCGCAATGGCGGGAAGGCTGGGGAGAATGGCCGAGTTGGTGGCTGAATATCAAACACCATATTACCACATGATTAAGGGCCTGTCAAGGAAAAGTTGACTGTTTGGAAGTGATTGAGGGGGAAGGGGATAGTTTCTGAAAGCTATGATCCACATTGCTCGCCTCCTCTCTTCCGAGCCTTGGGCGTTCTAACAGCAACCAAGTCTACTCGGTCGAAGGAACCCGAGGCCGTCATCTAATCAGGCCGCCCTTGGCCCTCAGTGTTCGGCCTTGGCTCTGACAAATTCCATGGTTTCTCGGATTTCTCGCTGTGATTGAGCGTCAGATACGTTTTGCAGCAAATAACTCAGGAGAAAGAAAGTAACCTTCGGCTTCTTGTCATCCCCGATTAAGATCAGCTGAGGCTGGTCAAAGGAGTCCCGGATTATAGACAAGAAAATTCGCCTGAGTTCAGGTTTTATCAGGTCACGTTCGTCGACAACCTTCAGGAGAGCTATAGAAACACGATCTCCAAGCCTGTGCAGGCCTTTCTGGCTCCAGCTTTGAATGACCCCTGGTTCTTCAGAGCGCACCTTCAATTCCGACCTAACAAGACTCGTGGAGTAAGGATCAGTCTCTTCCAACTGGCCCGCGGACGACAAAGCGAAAATGCAAATCGCGGAAGCTAAACTTGTTGTAACTAGTCTCACGGTTTCCTCCTTTCTTGAAGCAGAATGGCTAATTTCCGGGTGCTTGACTTATCGGGACATGGTGAGGTCGCTCCCATTCGTTATGCTACCATGACCCGCCGATGAAGAAGTCATGGTCCAGTTATTAGTCCTAAGCGCCCCTGTCGCTGGGTACCTTTTTCCTGCCTTGAGTACGGACATGTCTTGTTTCGCGGTCTCGGTAACTGGACCATCGGCGCAAACTCCGAGCGGAGCATCCCAGAATTGACCGTTTGCGTCCGTAAATCTTGAGGTGCCCGGGTATGTGGTGGGCCCTATATCCGTCCAGTTGGGAGCAGGATCTGGTTGACTTTGCCCGTTGATGACAAGGTTCGTGACTTCCTCTTGGGGTTCCATTGCGTTAGACTTTACCGGTTGTGCGGGGTTTCGCTGGTCCAGCACCTGATAATGAATCGCAAGTGCTATCCCATAGGAGCTATTTGAGCAAGTCCCACCTTCGTAGCTCATATCTATGACTTTTGTATCGCTTAGAATCTGCAGGCTCGATGGTTTCTGCACAAACCCCTGTGGATCAGTATAAAACTGACAATACCACCCGTTACCACCCCAGCCTCCGACAGTAAGTCCAACTCCACCCGCACCATCCGTGACAGCGTTCACTGTGGCGTGGCTGTACGTTCCATCGAATGAGGTTCCCGACACAGAAAAGACCCCCGAGGTGTCGAATTGCCACTCGTACGTGAATCCGTTATCTCCGTAGTACGCAAAGGTCCCATTGCACTGGCCTGCATAGACCTGGCAAATCTGTCCTGTGGCAGATCCAAAAGCGACATTTTGATCGTCTATGACCATCGTCGTTGTCTGTCCATCGAATTCGATGCCGCAAAGTGCCATGTAGAAAGGGCAACTAAAATTCCGGGCCAATGCTTGCTCGCTGTTCGATTCGAGAAGGCGACCTTTGCCGTTTACGGGAGTAAACCACCCTACCTCGCCACTGAGAATATCCCTGGGTAGTGCCTTTCCCTGGTCATCTTTGATTTGGTCCTCAATCACGGCACGAATGCTAATCGCCTTTGTCTGCATTGACGATAGCTGATAGACTTTTTGCCACAACAGCGCGCCGCTTTGAATGGCGACTGTAAATTTTTGCCTTTGTTCACCTGGGTTAAATAGAAGCAACGTAGAATCGGTGCCGTGCTGAATGGACCACGGATGACCGCCTCCGTTGTTTGGATCGTTCTCGTCTTTACCCAGTAGCTCGACCTGCCGCAGGTCGGAGTCACTGGTGGAAACGAGGGTTGCCATCAGGTCTCCGGGAGCCGCGTCAGAAGTGACCAAGAACGAATTCTGGAGACCAGGGTCACCTTTTAAGTTGTTCAGCACAAGCCACTTACTGGCATTAGCGGGGACGGTTACATTTTCCGCGTCCTGCGCAGCCGGGGTGCTCTCAGAAGTTCGTGCATATTTTACGCGCACATGCACAGCTTTACCCGAAAAGTTTGCAAGTGCCAATTCTGGCACATATGTGCCCTCAGGCAGGAGTGTTGCAGGACCGACCGGCACGCCAGAGAACACCGTGGTTGAAGACTGAATCATTTTGGGGTCTGCGAAAGAGATAGCACTGAAGTATTGCTTGCCATCCTTCCGGTGGGGTGATAAACCGAATGCCGAAAACGATCCGGGCATACCGTCCGAGCGAAGGGCAATACCCACCGCGTAGAGTGATCTTTTGCTATCTTTGTCCATCGCGGCGTGAACAGGCCATGCGCTCGCTGTGCTCAAAATAGTTTCGAAGTCGGCCCCAGGGACAATACGCTCCGCGCAAGCTTCCACCACGACCGTTTCTCCAGCGAGAAGTTGAACAGACTTAGAAGATGTTGTCTCCTGTTCTCCAAGACATTCTACGAGGACCTGCTGGGACATTTCAGAGAGACTGGAGATAGCAATTAGGGGTGACCCCTGTGCTCTATCGGCGACTCCACGCAAGACTTGAGAGCCATCGGCGCTGGGCATGGCTGCTTCTTCGTCGATGTAATTCGGATCTGAAGATGCTTGGTAGGTCATAGACAGCTGCGCCCCGATCGACATGCCCTTCAGGTCCGGACTTTGTACAACGGTGATTCTACCTGTGGTAGCGGCGGAGACCGCAGATTGCAGCAGATCATAAATTTCGAGGCGGCGCTGGCTGTGAGGACTAAAATTTACGCGCTCGCGTTTGATTTCCCTTCCGTCGAGGCCAGTTACAACCACATTTGCATACGTGGATAGACCCGATGCATTCACCAGGACGAGAACGCTGCTGAAGTTCCGGTCCTGAATGAACAACGGTAGAACGAGCGGCATTTGCATCGCCGGTTCTACGGAAGCGCCAGGAGTTCGAGCGCTCCCGAGGCGCATAGGTAGGATTCGTCTTGTTTTGACTGGGTGGGCATATGCATCGGGGTCTACACCTAGGTTAGCGAATGTGAATGCAAGGGCTATGAGGATTGCCGTGATCGTCGTTAAAAGTGAGCGACTTCGATTGGAACGCATTTTGCTCTCCTTTCCGTTGTCATGACCTTCATTTGCGTATCGCTGAACGTGTTAAATCCTAAGATTGAATCCTTCGAGCTAATCGAAATCCCTTACTCAAGTGTGGGGTTTGCCGCTCTCATCGACGACCAAGTTCCTGTCACTAGTCGGCAACACCTGTAATGTTTTGAGGAACTCGATGAGGCAATCGCGGTCGTAGGGGCTGAGGGCTTCGAAGGCTTGGCGCGAAGCGAGGGCTTCGCCGGAATGGGCAAGGGCGGCTTCGCGCATGGTAGTGAATTTGCCGTGGTGCATGAAGGGGCCGGAGTTGGCGGTGCCCCAGAGCTTACGGGTGATGAACTTGGTGTTGCCTTGGAAGAAGGCCGCAGAACCAGCGGGCTGGTTCTGATCGAGCGGTTCGGCGTTGGGGTCCGTTGGGCCGGTGGTTATGTCGTGCAGCTTGAGGTCGGTGAACGCCGGGACCCAGACAAGGCCATGCGCGTCGGGCTTGAGGCGAGGGCCAGGAAGTTCATCGCTGGTGAGGTCGACGGCGAGCAGCGGCGCATCACCGACGCGCCAGTTGCCAGAAGGGTTGTAAGGATTCGGTTCCGAATAAATCCAGCCCTTGTTTGTCAAAGGAAGTTTGGGGATGTGGCAGTTGGGGCAGCCGACATCGGAAAAGCGCTGCTCGCCGATGCGCACGGCCTTCGCCAGCCCGGGCTCGCCGGGAATCACGCGGCCAGGGATGGGCAGAGTGGCTTGGTAGAGCGTAACGGCGGTGACATCTGCCGCTGTCAGTTCATTGACGAAACCATCGCCGTCTTCGTCAACGCCTAGCCCAAAACGCTCTTCCGCCTGGATTCCGTGATGTTGATTGAAGGCGTTGACGGTAAACTGACGGAGAGAAATCGCCGCGCCAGCCTGATGAAACGGCATGATGACTAAACTGGGAGGGTGGCTGGCATCCGGCGAGGCCAAACTTGGAGCGGGCAATCCCTGAACGCGGGAGATGTCCCAAGTTCCATCCACGGTGCGGGCCAGGGTGCCGAAGGAAACGCCCTTCGAAACGAGGGCCTTGGAAGCGCCGCGCGCGATTGTGTCTCGAATGGCTTGCAGGTCTGCGGTCATCTGGCGGGCGAGCATTTCGATGAAGCCGGAGCCGTTCATGCCGATGGTCTTACGCTCGTTGGCAAAATTCTGCTGGACGACGAAACTGCCGCGCTCGTCGAGCGCGTCTTTGGTGGCTATGGCGTCGCTGTGATCGAAGGAAATGAAATCAAAGCGCTGGCCGAGAACAAAAACATCGGTTACGCGGTCTCCGCCGCCACCGGTGGATGGAAGATTATGGCAGCCGGAGCACGAGTTGGCGTCCGGGCCGGATAGCCGATTGAAATTGAAAGGGAAGACAAGCGGAGCGGAAGGATCGGAAAGCCTGGCTCCGTTTGCCGTGCCCTTAGAAAGCGGGCGCCCGGCTCCTTCTTGAACGGTCCAGCGCGCGGTAAACAGCTTCTCGCCGAAGGCAATGAGCTGAGGGATGGTGAGTTGATATTCGTCGCCGTCCTGTAGATGGCGGGGAACGGCCACTTCGCGGCCGATTTGCGAAGCCGCGTCTTGTGCGCGCACAGCGAAAGCGAGCGAGCAGAACAAAAGTTCAGCGGCCAACGAGGTTGGCCACTTGCGAGGACCGCGCATGGTTGCGCCTCCTCAGGCCGGGCGAACGTAAACTTGAACGTACTAAGTAACCAGTGGACGCATCAGCGGGGAGTAACCACGGAGAGCTGAGAAACCGATGGAGCCTGACCGCTAATTGCATGGTGAATGTAGGACGAGTACCGACAGATTGTCAATCAGGTTGATACCCGAGACGGGTATTGTCATGTATTTTACTTTATCTCCGCCGTCCCCTCGCCAGGAAAAAACTCTTCCAACTCGCCCACTAGCCCCTTCTCGCATCCGGGGCATCCGTCGTGCCGAAATTTTCAGCAAGCGTCTAGGCGTTTGCGGATTTGGCACGCGGGCGCGCGGTCCTGGACTCCCAGGCGTTCCGCAGCTCGAGGCGGCGCGCGAGGACGAAGGCGCGGGCCTCGTCCATGCCGGCGTAGACGCGCGTGCCCTTGATGGTGTTGCAGGGAGTGCAGCAGGCCACGAGATTGCTCGGATCTTTCTTTCCCTTACGGGCGCGAGGAATGACGAAATCCACACGCATGACCAAGGCGTTCTCGAAACTGGCGCGGCCGTCAAGGCCGCAGTACTGGCAGCGGTAATCATCGCGTTCCAGAATCTTGCGGCCTTCTTCCACGGTTACAGGCGAATCCACCAGAGATAGCGTCATAAGGCTTAGTGGCATGAGGTACCTCCAAAGCGGAAAAGTTTGGGAGTAGGCGGGAGCTTGCGACTTCCACTTACTGCGTGGAAGAAGTTAGGGCAGGGCGGAGACGGTGTCAAGGGCGGAGTCGTGCTATGTCGCCGCAAAATGAGAATGTCCGGTTTGAGCAAAGTAGAAATGTCCGGTTTCATAGGGGCCCGGAGGTCCCATGGAAACGGAGCGCATCGCCTTGAGTCAACGAGAACGGGACCGGCTGAGAGTGTTACACGAGGTA
>WNGE01009376.1_pt1 | contig 14982 bp, 12 predicted proteins | sample 5400651 | NCBI WGS metagenome assembly WNGE01 (sample SAMN13153370, study PRJNA577476) | soil metagenome | isolation source: 60 cm soil or saprolite under grassland replicate 2 | place: USA:California | collected 2016-06-15 | reverse complement strand
GGGGACCAAACGTGTACCCCAGGAACGTGAACGAGATGGCCTCGTGGTCCTCCCGCCGGTTGCTGTCCTTGCAGTACACAATCTTGGTCTTGGCTGGATGCAACGTGAGCCCGACCTCGGCCAGCCGCTGGCCGATCGCGGCCTGGAGCATGCGCGCCTGCCGCTGGCTGCGACAGTGCACCACCGCGTCATCCACGTAGCGTTCGAACCGGATCGTCGGAAACCTGCGTGCCATCCAGGTGTCGAAGGCGTAGTGGAGGAACAGGTTGGCCAGCACGGGCGAGACCGCTGACCCTTGCGGGGTCCCCCGGTCCCGCTCCTTGAGGGTCCCGTCGGGGTGCTGCATCGGCGCGGTCAACCACCGCTTGACATACAGCACCACCCACGGCTGGTCGGTGTTGGCCGCCACCGCCTTGACGATCAGGTCATGCGGGCAACTGTCAAAAAACGCCTGGATGTCCAGATCGAGCACCCAGTCGGTTTCCCAGCAGCGCTGCCGGCACTTGGCCACCGCGTCGATCGCCGACCGCCCTACCCGGTAGCCGTCGGAGTCGGGATGGAAGATCTCCTCCACCCGCTGCTCCAGCCTGCGGGCCACCACGGTCTGGGCGATCCTGTCGGCGATGGTCGGCACGCCGAGCACCCGAACCCCCCGACCGTTGCTTTTCGGTATCGGCACCGCGCGCACCGGGGGCGGAAGTAACTCCCCGAGGACATCCTGTTCCAGACCTTATACAGGTTGCCCCGCAGATCGGCCTCGAACTCCTCGATCGAGCACCCATCCACACCCGGCGCCCCTCGATTGGCCTTGACATGTTGGTACGCCTCCCAAACCTCCCGGTGGCGTCCAGGTAGCGGTGGAAAAGTAGGACGGGCGTAGGCTCCCAGCAGAGCTACCAACTCAAGCTGAGGAGGACCACGCCCGTGCCCCCAAGACTATCCGCTACAGAGCGCATCCGCGCCCAGATCGACGAGCTGTTCGCCTCTCAGCAGAACCTCGGGCAGGTCCTGGAGCAGGTTGCCAGGTTGAGCGTGCGGCTGGTCATGCAGGCCGCCCTGGAGGCCGAGATCAGCGAGTTCCTGGGCCGTGACCGCTACGCCCGCGGCGAGCGGGAGCGTGCCGGGTATCGCAACGGCCACGCCGAGCTGACCGTGAAAACCACCGCTGGGCCGGTGGTGCTGGAGCGCCCCAAGCTGCGCGGCACCGCCCAGCCGTTCGCCTCACGGCTGCTTGGCAAGGGCGTGTCGCGCACCAACGCGCTGGAAGCCCTGGTCATCTCGGGGTTCGTGCGTGGCCTGTCGGTGCGCGACGTCGAGGCGGCCCTGGCGGAGGCGCTGGGGCCGGAGGCGGCCCTTTCGAAGTCGACCGTCAGCCGCATCTGCCAGGCGATCAAGGACGAGTTCGACGCCTGGAAGACCCGCGATCTTGGCGGGATCGAGCTGGAGTACCTGTTCCTGGACGGCTCGCATTTTCGGATGCATCCAGGGGCGCCGGCCGAGCCGGTGCTGTGCGCCTGGGGCATCACCACTCAGGGCAGCCCGGTGCTGCTGGGGCTGGCACCCGGCGCCCACGAGGGCCACGACCCCTGGGCCGGCTTCCTCGGCGAACTGGTCGCCCGCGGCCTGCGGGCGCCGCTGCTGGTGATCACCGACGGCGCACCCGGGCTCATCGGCGCGGTCGAGGTGGTGTTCTCGCAGTCGCTGCGGCAGCGCTGCCTGGTGCACCGCGCCAGGAATCTCCTCGCCAGGGTCCCCACCCACGCCCAGGACGAGGTCAAGGCCGCGTTCTGGCAGATCTTCGACGACATCACCGCCGACCCTGGCCAGCTGGCGGTCGATGAGGCGCGCCGCCGCGCCGAGGCGTTCGCTGACCGCTACGGCAAGCGCTACCCGGCGGCGGTCGCCTGTCTGCTGGATAGCTTGCCCGAGCTCACCACGTTCCTGCGCTTCCCGCGTGAGCACTGGCAAAGGATCCGCCACACCAACCTGATCGAGCGGACCTTTGGGGAGACCCGCCGGCGGATCAAGGTGATCGGCCGGCTGCCCGGCGAGCGGTCCTGCCTGAGCCTGGTGTGGGCGGTGCTGGACCGCGCCTCACGCGGCTGGCGTGGGGTGGTCATGACCCCGGCCGCCGTGCGGCTACTGCAGGAGCTGCGCCGTCAGCTCCACCACCCCGCACGACTCCAGGAGGTGGTCGACCAGACTGTCACCCCTGCCGCCTAACATGCACCATCGGGAGCCCGCGTCCGCCCGCTTTCCACCAGAAGCGGGACGCCACCCCCGGTGAGGACGCCCAGCCCGAAGCCGCTTAGAAGATCTTGATCCACGCGTCCACGGTGGACGGGCACGCAGACGGTTTGTGCTGGTCGGGACAACCTGCCGACGATGGGAGAGGCCGATGGCTGTTCGATTCCAGCTGGTAATCGACTGCGCCGACCCGGACTTGCTTGCCCGCTTCTGGGCTGCCGCTTTGGGATATGAGCTGGGTGTAGCTCGTCTGTAGGGACTGCGGTGATCAGGCTGCGAGCTCATAGGTGTCCTGGTCGGGGGCCTGGTGGACGCGGTGGTCCTCGCGGGCGAGGTGGAAGCGCCAGTAGCGGTCGAAGTCGCCGTTGGTCTTGAGCGCGCGGAGTTTGAGGACGGCCTCAGCGCCGGCCAGGCCCCAGCGGGCGCCGCTGATGTCCAAGCGGTCGCCGATCAGGTGCCGGCATGCTCCCTCGATCACCCCGGTGGCGATCGGCCAGCCGCGTTCCAGGGCGGTCTGATAATCGAGGAACTGCTGTTTGGCCTTGAGGTAGCCGATGCAGGTGTCGACTCCGCGACGCCCCTTGCCGGACAGCCCAGCGTGCACGGCCTGGGCGTCGATGGCGGCGATGGTCTGGGCGGTGTGCCCGGACAGGATGCTGATCGCGTGGGTGGCGACCCACGCCTCGGCGTGGGGGTCACCGTCGGTGTGGAAGCACCAGCAGGCCTTCCACAGGTACTCGATGACGTGGATCAGGTCGACCAGGATGTGGACCCTCACGCCGCGGCGGGCGGCCTCGGCAGCGACCAGGTCCAGTTGGTGGCGGGCACCGTCGACCAGCACCACCCAGGTGCGGCGGTGGGTCGGGTCACGCTGCTCTGCCTGGTCGAAGACCGCCCCAATGACCTGGTCGCTTGGTTGGGTGACCGAGCCGGTCAGCCACTTCGCTCGGGCCTTCGGGCCGACCCGGCGGCCGCGTTGGTCGCTTGGGCCCTGGGCGGTGACGGCGGGGACACAGATGACATCGTGGGCGCGGCGGGGGGCCGGCTCGGCGTCGTAGACCACCCCCAGGGTGGCCATCCGTTTGCGGGCGGGCTTCTCGCCGCTGGCCAGCCGGGTCCGGTAGGTACCGGTGCCCTTGGCGATCGAGGCCTTCAGGGTCGCCTCCCGCAGCGCCTCGGGACGCATCACCACGCCCTTGCCGTCCACCGACACCACCAGCACGGTGGCGTCGGTGCACGGCTGGGGCGCCACGGCCTGGGAGAACGCGTGGATGTCGGCGGCGGCGGCGACGGTCAGCTGCTCGACCTGCCGTTTGCCCACCACCTGCCCGCAGCGGCCACCGATCGTCTCGGTGGCCTGGTCGAACGAGCCGCGCACCGCCTCCAGGGCGGCCAGCCGCCGCAGCCCGTGGCTGTGGCGCAGCCTGGGCAGACGCAGGGCCGCATCGGCCGGGTAGACGTTGCGCTGCCCCTTTGCGCGCCAGGCACACCGACCCACCGTCACCGTCCCGAAGACGGTCGCCAGCAGCCGCTCATGTCCGCTCTCGATCGCGTGGCGGATGACGCCGTCCGGGCCGGTCACTGGTGCCGGGTGGGCACCAACCGCCAGCGCTTCGCGGAGCCGACGCAACTCCAGGTGGTCTTGGTACAACAGCCGCGGCAGCTCCCGGCCCCGCAGGTCCAGCACCTCCTCCAGCTCGGCGTGGCCCAGCCTGGCGGCCCCTTCGCCGCCCAGCTCCAAGGCCAGGGCAGCAAACGCGCTCCGGGAGGCGGCGAACGGATCGGTGGTGACCTCGGCGGCACAGGGTTGCATCGGGGCTTCTCCGTTGCGGTTGGGGCGTTGACGGGTGCCAACGCTACGGCCAACCGCCGGCCACCGATCTATGGGGACTTCTGTGCGGCTATGTCGACGTCGATGCGGACTCGGCCGGGTGGGCGCGGCGGACAAACAGGCCCACCGCCGGCTCGGCCAGCCAGCCACGCCGCACCAGCCGCTTGAGCTTCAACCGCAGCCCCTCCACGCTGCGGGGCTCCTCGCCCAGGCCCAGCGCCGCAGCGATCTGCTTGGCACGCAACCCCTGCCCGGCATCCGCCAGGACTTCCAGCACGTCACGGTAGGCCACCGGCAGCACCGCCTCGGTCACACCCGCCTGCCACGCCGGCACCGTGACCGCCCCCACCCCCACCCGCGCCCTCCCAGGGCCAGGGGCCGCCGCTAACGCAGCACGAGCGATCGGGCCGTCCAGGCGCAACGCGGCACGAACGCCCTCGTCGCCGTCCTGCTCGACCTCGACACCGCCCCGCCTGCCATCGGCACCCTCCAGCGCCCCCCACGCGTGGTCGTCACCGCCGAGGATCTCCAGGGCGGTCTGCCGCGTGATCCCCAGCCGCGACAGCAACTCCTCCTCGCCGGCCAGCTGCTTTCCCGCGCTTCCAGCTCTGCCATCAACGAACCCAACCTCGTTCCCTTCCGTCACCGCACACTACGTGACGGTCATCCTCTCACGCAGCCAGACCAGCAACTTCCCAGCTCAACAGGTCCCTACAGACGAGCTACACCCATTCCTGTTCACCCGTCACCATCATGGGAGCTCGCGGTCGCCTTGCCACGACGCGGCTTGGCGCCAGAGCGCCGCTGGTAGAGCTCGCGCACCCACTCCTCAACGGGTGCCTTCCACCGCTGCGTGGGCGACGGGATGTTCTTGATCAGGCTCCTCGGATTGAGCCCCAGCTCCTTGGCCATGCGCACCGCCTCGTCGGACAGCCGGCACCGTCGCTGCGCCTCTGCCCAGCGTTGCTGTTGACCGGCCCGGTTCCCTCTCGCCATCCCTCGCTCCGCCACGCCCTTGCTCCTCAAGCAGCCTGCCACCCCGCCAGGTCGGTGGAGTAGAAGGCACCCTTGTAGCTTCTGTCTTCTACTCCACCAACCTGGCCCTTGACGTCGCGTCTGCGTCGATCGGATTGAACAACGTCTGGTGGTGGAGACCAAACCAGCCCCTCGAGGCCGGCATCGCGGCCACCACACCTTCCCTCGCAGCGCGCCCCGAGGTGTCCACGCACGGTGAAAGGTGGTTCAATACCACTCCGTGCTCGTCCGCACCTGGATGTGTTCATTTGTAGATCGAATTTTTACTAAGAAAAATCCTTACCCCAGAGGCCGGGTAGCGCCAATATATCCTGCTGAAAAGATGCGGCGGACCTGGATGGTAGCCCCTGTATGCGGCGCATCCACCATCCAATCGGTGCCGGTGCTGTCGCGGCCCAGGTAGATCGCCACATGGTGGATCGTGGCCGGGTCGCTGGTGTCGTACGCCCAAAATAGCAGATCACCTATTTCGAGGTCATCCCGGCCGACGTGCGGGCTTGCCAGGTACTGCATACGGGCGGTGCGGGGAAGCCGCACGCCGGCCTGCTGGTAGGCGCGCATGGTGAACCCGGAGCAGTCGTAGAATCCGTCGCCGCCGTCGCCGCCCCACTCGTAGGGCGTGCCGATCTTGGAGTAGGCGAAGGCGATCACCTGGGCCAAGAGGTCGCCGGCGGGCAGGCCGGTGGTGCTGTCGGCGGCGTAGGCGGCGGCCTGGGAGAACACGTCGCGGACGTAGTCGGCGGTCTCGCAGCGCTTGTCGAGGCTGCTCGGGTGGCCCTCGGCGCAGTCGGCCTCATGCGGGATGCCGCCCGCCCGCCGCACGGCGGTCGGGCCGGCGTTGTAGCTGGCCACGGCGAGCCGCTGGGTGTCGGGGGTGCCGGCACCGAGCGCGCACAGGTAGCGGGCGGCGGTGACGATGACGTCGGCGATGTCGGCAGGGTCGGCGGTGGCGTCCTGGTCGGGGTTGGCGTTGACCGCCCACTCGGCCCAGGTTCGGGGCAGGAACTGGGCCATGGTGAAGGCGCCCGAGTCGGGGTTGACAGCGGCGTTGTCGAAGTTGCTCTCGACCTTGAGGACCGCGGCCAGCAGCGGGGCGGGCAGGTCGCAGTCGACGCCGGCGGCCCGCTCGATGCTCGGGACGAGCTCGGCCGGGATCCCGGAAGTGGCGCTGAGCCTGGTCGCGTCAGAGGCCCCGCCGAGGGCGACGGCGACCGCGGCGAAAAGCAGCACCACCGCCACGGCCAGCCCGGTCAGCAACGCGGCGAGCTTCCGCATGTCGTCCTTCCGTTGAGATTCGTCGAGCAGGCGGCAGCCTGGCGGGCGCTGCTCACCGGAAGGCTCACTGCGATCGCTGCCGAGGCGTGGATCAGGCGCGCATGGCCACGCACCTGTTCGTCGGCGGCGCGCCGCCGGGCGGTGTTGAGGGTGTCAGTGAGTGGCGCAGGGCATGCTGCTACCCGCCGCCAGGTCCGGGGGTGCGTCCGGGGAGGATTCCAGAGGATGGCCCGCTATCCCTACAGTCCGGCACCGTCTATGCACGGTCCCGACGAGATCGATGTCAGTACGATCCCGGTGCCGGCCAATTGGCTGGCCGATCCTCCGGCGTCGACCGAAGCGTCTGGCCGGCTGGTCCTGACCGAGGCAGCCCTGCATTACCTGGTGGATGTGTTGGCTGGACAGCGCGTCGTCAACTTGCCCGAGGACCTGAGCCCACTGCCCGAGGACTTGAGCCCATTTGGCCTGGCTGACCGACGGCGCAGTCACCGACCAGATGCTGACGGACTGGGAAGCGTGGATGGACCGGGAGGCCGATCAGGCATGGCTGCGCGAGGTCAACCCGGGTCGGCTTGGCGACGAGCAGATCGCCCAGATCACTGCTGCCGCCATCCAACGGCTGGCCCGCGATCCTGGCGATCGGTTCCTCGAGGACGTCGTCGAGGACCTGCTCCCACTGGTCGAGGCTGCGGTCGCGGCGGTGCCGGCACGGCCCGAGGCCGGCGATCCAGAGGTCTCGCCTGCAAGCGTCGTGACGAACATGGTCGACGAATACCTGGTCGCGCGTCAGGGATGGGGCTGGCCGGCTGGGCGGGCCAGCGCGTGGGCAGTCGGACATGTGGTCGACCGGGCCAGGACCTTGGGCATGGCCGCGGTCGACCGCGAGGAAGGCTTCTCTGCCTCCGCGGCACAGGCGGAATGGGATCTCGGAGAACGAACCCGGGCGGCGCGGGCCGTCTGGGAGGCCCAGGACCGCGAACCGTGGCTGCGTGCCGATGTCGACGCGTTGCTGGCCACGGCGCCGTCGCCGGACAGGATCCCGACCGAGCTCTTCGAGCAGGCTCGGACCACGAGCACCGGCGACCTGCTCGCCTGGGTGGATGCCGTGCGACATCTGCCGGCACGCCCGCTGCTGCTGGAGTTCAGCGTCGCGTGCGACGCGGCCGAGCAGATCAGACATCACCTCGACGAAGAGCGAGCGGCGCTGCGGGGGCTGTGGGGACAGTTGGCGAAGACCGGGCCGTGGTGGTGGCCGGGCACCTGGCGGCGACGGGCCGATCTGCGAGCTCGCATCGCAGAGCGGGCACGGGTCGTGATCAAGCTCCAGCAGCGGTTCGACGAAGCTGACGAGCGGGTCTTGGAGTCGCTGCCTGGGAAACAACAGGCGGCCGACAAGGCGTGGGAGGTGCAGCGTCGTCAGGTCCTCGAACAAGCTGCTGCCGCCGCGCAGGAGCTGCGGCTGCGGGAGCAGGGGTTGCTCGACGATCGTATGGTGGATCCTCCCGGGTATCTCCTCGAGGCGCTGGGCTGCCGCCATCGGATGCGGCCAGCCGGCAGACATGGCAGGCTCAGGCCCTGCAGCTCGAGCGAGCACGCGCCGCGGGCTTGGCTATCGACGGAGCCTCGGCTCGCGATGCTTCCAGCGTTGCGCCGCCGACGCTGTCCGGTTCGGATGAGGACCGGGCAGCTGCTCGTGCTTGGATCGCCGCGCGCGATGCGGCGGGCTGGCCCGTCGACTTCGCAGTTCGTGGCTATCCGGCGAGTGGCGAGCCACCCTACGATCTCCGGTCTACTGAGCCGACTTTGCGACTTGATGGGATGGCCCGACCGGCGCTGGAGGAGAACGGCCCGCCGGACGGCTATGTCCGCCTGTACCGCGGCGAGCCGGCCACGAGAGTCACGAACATTCCGGAGTGGATGCAGGCGAATCAGGGCGGGTGGTTCACGTCGGACCTTGCGATGGTGCGGGGCTACGCCCAAGGCGGCAGGCTGGTCGCGGTTGATGTCCCCGCGCACATCGCAGAGCAGTGGAAGGCCACCGAGCAAGGACGCCCAAGTGCAGGGCCGCGAGTGGAGTACCTCCTGCCCGAAAACGTTGCCAGGCTCGCGGTGGAGATCGCTCCCGGACTGCCGGCCGGTCATGAGCGGCCGGGACCTGAGCTGCCAGCACGCGACATCAGTGATGACTTCCGACTGGACTGACCCGGCAGGACGCCCAAGTCGTCTTCAGCCGCCGCAGCGACCAGCCGTCGTCGCGCCCGAACCCTGACAGATTCCTCCGTTGAACTGAACTTTGTTCGGCTCCGCGATCAGCTTCCCGAACCGGGTCGTAACGAGCCCACCCGCCTGCGCGGCGAGTCGCCACAGGGGCGCATCCTCCCTTGGTTCGTCGGGCTGGTTCGTCGGGCCAGACGAAGCTGCCAGGGCATCTCACCGCGAAGGTCGCCGGGAAGCTCACCGGCACGGGCAAGCGTCGGCGGCCGACACCGCGCCTCGGGCCGACTTCACCACCAACGACAGACAGACACGTCTTGTGGTGATGGTCGAGCGCTGCGAGCCGGCCGTTGAGCCTGTCAGTAAGCGGCGACCGCGATCGTATCCGGCGACGGTTGGCGGCGGGCGCCGCAGACGCCCCCGCCGAGGGTCGAAGGCCGCCCGGACACGGTGCAGGGCGGGCGGCCGCGGTGGATGGGAGGGACGGATGGGCGGACTGGTCGTGGTGATGGCCCAGGCCGGGGGCGGCGGGAAGGTGTCCTACAGCCCGGACTGGAGCCTGTTCAGCGCCGGGCAGCACCTGGTCCAGCAGGGGCTGAATCTGCTGGCCGCGCTGGGGCTGGCCTTGTGCGCGGGCTTTTTCATCTGGGGCGCGATCCTGGCCGCCGGGGGCGTGTCCAGCCAGATCCCCCACAACGTCGCCCGCGGCAAGCACCAGATGCTCGTGTCGGCCCTGTGCGCGCTGGCCGTGGGGATCGGCGCGTTGGTGATCAACACGTTCTACAGCGCCGGGACCGGCGCCTGACCGCCGTGCCAGGCAGAAGGGAGCGAACATGCACCGAAACAGCAGCGCGCCGGCAGGATCGGACGGCCGGTCCAAGCACTGGCCGCGGCGTGGCTGGCTGGTGCTGGTCGCGGTGGCCGGCCTCGCCGCCGGCGTGCTGGTCGGCCGGGGCCTGGCCGGGCCGGGTTCGCCGCCGCCACCGGTAGCGGTCATCCAGCCGCTGCCGGCGTCGCCTGATTCCGGCGGAATCGGCTGCCCGGCGGTCCGCTGGCAAGACGGCGTCCCATCCGGCTGGCCCCAAACCCGCGGCGGGGCGGTCGCGGCCACCGCCGGCGACGCCAAGGTCCTGTCGGCGCTGTGGTTTCTCACCGATGCCGACCGTCGCGGCCGGGCGGTGGCGCGCATGGCCGCGCCCGAGGCGCTCGCCGGGCTACGGGCCAGCCAGGACGCGATCGCCAGTGGTGTCGCCGGCGGCCCGCTGGGTGCGGGGCTTGGCCGGCGGGGCGTGGCGACCCTGCTGCGGACCAGCCTGCTCGGCTACCAGCTCCAGCACTACACCCCCACCAAGGCGCAGGTCGCGCTGTGGGCGGTGGTGGTCTACGGCAACGACGGCGGGCTGGCCCCACAGGCGCTGTACGCCACCTCGACGCTGCGGCTGCGCTGGGTGGGCGACTGGAAGCTGGTGGCGGTCCTCACCGTGCCCGGGCCGGTGCCGGTGCAGGGACAGGCGACACCGACCGCGGCGGCCGAGCTCATCCGGGCCGGCCAGGCCTTCGAGGAGTTCGACGATGCGCCGCGCGGGTAGGGCCCTGGTGGTCGGGCTGCTCGCGGCGGGGCTGGCCGGCCCGCTGGTGGTCCTGGCGCCCGGCCGCGCCCACGCGCAGACGCCACAGCCGCCGCTGGGGCCAGTCGCGCCGTGCGCCGCCGGCCCGGGCGGGCTGATCGGCTGCATCCCCAGCCCGGGCGAGGTGCTGCGCGGCGCGGCCCGGGCCGTCGGCGGCAGCGTGATGGGGGCGTTCACGACCTTCTTCACCGACGGCGCCACGTGGTTCCTCGGGCGGATCCAGTCGTTCGTGGTGGCCGCGGACCGCCCCGACCTGTCGGCGGGCTGGTGGGTGGCCAAGTACGACCTGCTGCTGGCGCTGGCCTGGGTCGTGGCCGCCGCGACGCTGCTTTTGGCCCTGATCGACGCGGCCGCCAAGGGGACCTGGGAGGGCCTGGGCCGGGCGCTGCTGGTCGACGTGCCGGTGGCTGCGGTGGTCGGCGGCCTCGGACCGCTGGTCATCCAGTACCTGGTTGCCCTGGCCGACTGGCTGAGCAGCCGCCTGCTCGAGGACCTGGGCGCCGACGCGGGCAAGGCGCTTGGCGGCGCCGCGCAGTGGTTCGCGAGCTTCGGCGCCGCCACCGGCGGCCCCGACGTGCCCCTGCTGGCCGGGTTCGTCGCCGCGCTGATCACCAGCTTCGCGGCCTTGCTGGTCTTTCTTGAGCTGCTGCTGCGCGCCAACGCGATCTACCTGATCGCCGCGCTGGTTCCGGTGGTGTACGCGGTGCGGATCTGGCCGGCCGCCCGCGGGGTGGCCCGCAAGACCACCGAGGTGCTGATCACCGTCATCGCCGCCCAGCCGGTGGTCGCGCTGGCGATCGCGCTCGGCGCCGCGGCTGGCGCCTCCCTGGGTGGCATCGGCGACGCCTCGGTCAAGGACTTCGGCACGGCGATCGCCGGCGCGGTGTTCCTGCTGCTGGCCGCGCTGGCCCCGTGGGGGATGCTCAGCCTCATGCCGGCGCTGGAGGCGGCGATGGCCGCCCACCGGCAGCGGGCGGCCGTCGGTGGTGGGGCCCGCACTGTGGTGACGACCGCCTACACCGGCACCTATCTCGGGCGGCTCGCGCAGGCCGGCGCCGCCCGCACGCGCGGTGGCCGCGGCGACCCCGCCGCCGCGGCCACCGCCTGGGGCGCTTCACCAGTAGCGGCGGGGGCCGCGGCCGCGCAGATGGCCGCCGGGACCGGGCAGGCCGCAGCCGCGACCCAGGAGCAGCTCGCGACGACGGCGGCCGGCGCGGCCACCCCGCCCGCCGCCAGCCCCCCGCCAGCCAGTCCCCCGCCAGGCAGTCCCCCGCCTGGACCGCCAGGGCGGCCGGGACGTACGGGGTCCCCGGGCCGCGGCGAGGGGGCCCGCCCGGCCCGAGCGGCCCGCCCGGGCCCGGTGCGGGCAAGGGGCCGCAGCCATGAGCAAGGCGGTGCGCTACGAGTTCCCACCGCCCGAGCACAAGCACGTGTTCGGCCCCTGGACCGCCGGGCAGCTCACCATCGCCATGGCGGTGCTGGGCGCCGCCGTGTTCGGCATCGTCCGGCCGGACCCGTCGCTCCCACGAGTCATGCTGGCCGCCGGCGTGGCGGTGGCCGTGCTGGTCCCGGTCGCGGTGCCCTGGCGCGGCCGGGCCGTGACCGAATGGGCGCCGATCGTCTGGGCGTACGGCCGCGCCCGGCTCACCGGCCGGACCGAATACCGCTCCGCCGCGCCGCGGCTGGGCACCGCCGCCGCCGGACGCGTGGTGCTGCCCGCCGAGGTCGGCGACGTCGAGTTCCTCGCCCACCCCCACGACGGCGCCGTCCTCGGCGTGGCCGTCGACCGCCGCGCCGGGCTGTACACCGGCGTGCTGGAGGTGGACTCGCCATCGTTTCTGCTGGAGGACCCCCAGCGCCAGGAGGAGCTCATGGCCCGCTGGGGCGGGGTGCTGGCCCGGCTCGCCACCGGCGGCACGCACGTGCACCGCCTGCAATGGGTGGTCCGCACCGTCCCCGACGACGGCAACGGCATCCGCAACTACTTCAAACGTGCCCGGGCGCGCGACCTCGACCAGGCCAGCGCGGTCGTCCGGTCCTACCTGGAGCTGGTCCGCACCGCCGGGCCGGCGTCCTCGGGGCACACCACCCTGCTGGTCGTGCAGGTCTCCAGCCGCCACTCGGTCCGGGCGATCCGCGCCGCCGGCGGTGGCGACCCGGGCGCCTGCGCGGTGCTCGCCGAGGCGCTGCAGACGCTGGCCGACAGCCTCGACGGCATGGACGTGGCCGTCCGCCGGCTGCTCGGCCCCCGCCAGTACCAGGGGGTCATCCGCACGGCGTTCGACCCCGACGCGCTCGCCGACCTCAACGTGCTGGCCAACCTCCACCCCGACCGCGAATGGGGCAGCGACGCGCCGTGGCCGTACGCGACCCAGGAGCGCTGGGGCTGCTACCGCACCGCCGACCGGGCCTGGCACCGCTGCTTCGACCTGGTCCTGCCCATGACGGACGTGCCGGCCGACTGGTTTGTGCCGCTGATGCTCGGCGGCGACGTCAGCCGCACGATCAGCGCGACCTTCAAGGGCGTGCCCCGCCAGCAGGCCAACCGCGAGGTCAAGCGGGCCCTGACCCAAAGCCAGGCCGAGCAGCAGCGCAAGCAGCAGCTCCGCCAGCTCCCCACGGTCGAGGACGAAAAGCGGGAGACCGCTGCCGCCCGGCGGATGCGCGAGCTCGCCGACGGGCACGCCGACATGGTGTACGCGATCACGGTCACCGTGACCGCCCCGGACCGTGCCACCCTGGACCGCGCCTGCAGGTCGGTTGACGCCGTGGCCGGCCAGTCCTGGTGCGAGCTGCGCCTGCTGGAGGGCCAGCAGGCGGCGGCGTTCACCTGGGCGCTGCCGCTGGGACGGGGCCTGGAATGAGCGCCTCGCCGCGGACCTGGCGGCACCGCTACCGGGGGACGACCCGGCACGTGCAGTCGGCGTTCCCGTTCATGGCCGACGCCGGTCTTGGCAGCGACGGCGCCGTCATCGGCCGGGACGCGCTGCGGCGCACGTTCTGCTTCGACCCGTTCGTGTTCTACGAGCAGGGCAAGCTGAACGGACCGAACCTGCTGGTCCTCGGCGACATCGGCTACGGCAAGAGCGCCCTCACCAAGAGCTACCTCTATCGGCAGGTCGTCTTCGGCTACACGCCGCTGGTCACCGACGTCAAAGGCGAGTACGACCGGCTCTGCGAGGCACTGGAGGTCAACCCCGTCCGGTTCGTCAGCGGCGGCCACCTGCGGCTGAACCCGCTGGACCCCGCGATCGGCGGGCCGGCGCGGCTGACCCTGCTGCGCTCGATCGCCGAGCTGCTGGTCGATCGCCGGCTGTCCCCGCGGGAGAGCGCGGCGCTGGAGCAGGCCTACGGGGCGGTGGAGCTGGCCGCCCGGCGGCGCCGCCGCCAGCCGTGCATCCCCGAGGTCATCGGCCAGCTCCTGCGGCCCACCGAGCAGGCCGCGCAGACGCTGGAAACCGGCGTCGTGGAGCTGCAGGAATGGGGCCGTGACCTGGCGTACGCGCTGCGCCGGCTGGTCACCGGCGACCTGGCCGGCATGTTCGACGAGCAGACCAGCCCCGGCCTGGACCTGGACGGCCGCATGGTCTCGGTCAACCTGCGGCAGGTCGCCGATGCGGCCAAGCCGATCCTGATGGCGTGCGTGAGCACCTGGCTGAAGTCGGTGTGGGGCCGCGACGACGGCCGCCGCCGCATCGTCGTCCAAGAGGAGGCGTGGCACCTGCTGCGCTCCCCCGCCTTCGCCGACATGCAGCAGGAGCACTTCAAGCTCGCCCGCCGCTTCGGCGTGCAGAACATCGCCGTGCTGCACCACCTCGGCGACCTCAAGGCGGCCGGGGACGCCGGCAGCCGCACCGCCGAACTCGCCCAGACCCTGCTCGCCGACGCGGCCACCCGGGTGCTGTACCACCTCGACGAGGGCGAGCTGCACGCCACCGCCGAGCTGCTGGGCCTCAACCGCGCGCAGTGCCGGGTGATTCCCAAGCTGTGGCGCGGGTCCGCGCTGTGGCTGGTCGGGGGCCGCTCCTTCGTCGTGCACCACCGGCTCGCCCCACCGCCGAGCCCGGAGCGCTGGATCGTCGACACCGACCAGGCGATGCTCGGCCACCCCGGGGACCCGCCCATATGAGCGTCGACGGCCGCTACGGCGGCACCCGCGGGCCCGGCACCGCCACGGCGGCCGCGTTCGTCCCCGCGGCCATCGCCGCGGCGGTGCTCGTCGGGCTGGTCTGGGCGGCCGGCACCGTCGGCGCGCTCGTCACCCACGGGCAGCGACCCCGCGCCACGCTGTCGGACACCGGCGCGGTCGCCGTGCGGCTGCTGCGCCATCCCGGCGAGCCGGCCGCAGCCTGGCCGGCGCCCGACCGTCGGCTGATCCCCGGCCCGGCCGACTTCTACGCCACCCTGCTCGGGGTCGCCTGCGTGGCCGGCGGGCTGGCCATCCTCGGCTGGCGCGGCTGGCGGCGCCTGGAGGCGGTCCTGCCCGGCGGCGGCGACTACGGGGCGGCCTGGGCCACTCGAGGTGACCTGCGCGACCTGGGCGTGCATAAACGGACCGACCTGACCGGCCGGATCGTGCTCGGCCGCACCACCTGGCGGCAGACGATCGCCTCCACCCTGCGGCACAGCCTGCTGCTGTTCGGCCCCACCCTGTCGGGCAAGACCACCTCGTTCGTCATCCCCACGGTGCTGCGCTGGCGCGGCCCGGTGATCGCCACCTCCAGCAAGGTCGACATGCTGCTGGCCACCGTC